>JAEEGJ010013171.1_pt1 | contig 20179 bp, 13 predicted proteins | sample 8958761 | NCBI WGS metagenome assembly JAEEGJ01 (sample SAMN16246546, study PRJNA631951) | gut metagenome | biome: gut microbiome; feature: rumen; material: RS-attached | host: Bos | place: Iran: Karaj | collected 2018-10 | reverse complement strand
AACATTACCGTTGAGCGATAGGGCAGGTGCGTCAGAGGCAGGGTTAGGCTGATAGGCTCGGCGTGTTCCGATGACAGGTAACTGGCATCATAGCAGAACAAATAGCCGCTGTCGTCTTCCGTGAGTTGTCCGGCCTTCATTTCCTTGTAGTATACGTCAGCCTTTCTCATAGCTCATCTCCTTTCTCTTGTTCAACGATGCCCAGCTCTTTTCCGAACAGTGCCAAGACGGTATTCACCTTGTCCATCCTTAAGGTCTTCTTGCCCTGCTCCAGGTCTCTGACGAAGCGGAGCCCCACGCCCGATTTGTAGGATAGGTCTTCTTGTGTCAGTCCATATTGCTTCCGCAAGGCTTTGACCTGTTGTGATAGTTTTCCCTTGTTGTCCATGATTGATAGAATTATGCCGCAAAACTACAATTTTTCTTTCAAATTTACATCATTTCGGGTATATTTTTAAATAAAAACAAATAAATTATATCAAATAGGGTATAAATATTACTTTGATAATTGGTTTTATATCAATACGGGTATATTTAGACCAATCATTTTACCAAAGTCCAGCCGCAGGAGCCTCTGGCACTTGCGGTGTAGGGTAGGCAAGTCCTTCCTTCGGAGACGGCAAGCCTTTCGCAAGCCTTTGGCAAGTACTTCGCAAGCCCAAGCAAGCTCCTGAGCTTGCCAACTGCTTGCCTGAGGTGAGTTTAGAGCGAGCCTAGGGCGAGTTTTGTGCTTTTTTTCCCCTCAAAGATTGAATTTTCGGCAACATGTGTCTATATTATGATGTAACCCCTAAAAACATCAGTAATATGAACACCACCATCAAGACCTCCTCCAAAAATCAATTGGACCAAATCCGTCGTTTCGTCAAGAGAAACAACATTTACAACACCATTACCGAGGAAAACAACCTCTACCTCATTAAACTCTTCGGCCTCAAAGCCTCAGAAATCGAAAAGTTCATTAAAGACTTCACCAAAGCCAATCACCTCACCAAAATCCAGCAGCAGGAGTCTCAGGCTCTTGCTGCCTAATACTTCTGTACATGGAACATGTGGATTTATTTGGCGTAAGCCTTTTCAAAGTGGGCGACACAGCCTATTACCGCTCCCCTGAGTCGAGATATGCCATCAGAAAGGCGAAGGTCGTGAAGGTGGAGGAGAGGCATCGCCGTCTCGATAGAAATATCTTCATCCCGTATGAAGTGCTTACCTTGGAAAACGGCATCGTGATTGACGCGTCGGCGGCATTCACCACTCGGAAAAAGGCGGAAGCATTTCTTATCACCGAACTCAAGACACGTCTGGCATTCCAACAAGTGGAACTGGCCAACCTGCAGCATGAGATGGCCTACGAAGCTGCCGTGCTTGAAAGGCTGGAGAAAGTGAACAAGGACGGAGGCCTTGCCGTTTAGAGGCATGTTTCTGCACTTGAAAAATCCTCAATATTTCAAAGGTGGGATGAAAATTCCACCTTTTTTCTTATTTTTGCGCCCTATTAAAGAAGGATTATCCCGCTATGCGCAAAATCTATATCTTCCTCATCCTGTTGGCTTTGGCGCTGCCTTCACGGGCTGCCTACCTCCTCATCCCCATGGACAACACCCAGACCAACCACCTGAAAGCCTACGGTGTGGCCTATTGGGTGCTGCAACGCGAGGTGGAAATCAGCTGGCTGCTGAACTATAGGGGAGGGAGCTACCTGATTCCTTACCATGAGATGTTTGAGCGCGAGTGTAAGATGCGCAACGTGTCGTACAATGTCATCGCCGATGCGCAGGCTGACGCCATCCTTGCCGAAATCGCTGACCCGGGTGTCAACATGGACGAGATGAAGCTTCAAAAAGTGCCTCGTGTAGCGGTATACGCACCTAAGAACAACCTGCCCTGGGACGACGCCGTCACCCTCGTGCTGACCTACGCCGAAATCCCATACGATGTGGTCTACGACGACGAGGTGCTCCAAGGTGTGCTGCCCACCTATGACTGGCTCCACCTGCACCATGAGGATTTCACGGGACAATACGGCAAGTTCTGGGCACGCTACCGCAACTACCCTTGGTATCAGGAGGATGTACGTATGCAGGAAGCCACAGCACAGCGTTGGGGCTTCACTAAGGTCTCTCAGCTGAAACTTGCTGTGGTCAAGAAGATCCGTGAGTTTGTGGCAGGTGGCGGCTATATGTTCTCCATGTGCTCGGCGCCCGACAGCTTCGACGTGGCCTTGGCTGCCGACGGTCTCGACATCTGTGATTATATGTTCGACGGCGACCCAATCCGCAACGGCGACCCCAAACGCCTCAACTACGACAACTGCTTTGCCTTCACCGACTTCTCGGTGTCGGTCAACCCTCAGGAATACGAGATCTCCAACATCGATGTCACCCAAGGGCGGATGCAGAAGGTTAAAGAGCAAAACGATTATTTCCTGCTTTTCGACTTTTCGGCCAAGTGGGACCCTGTGCCGACCATGCTTACCCAATGCCACGAGAGATTGGTGAAGGGTTTCATGGGTCAGACCACGGCTTTCAATAAAGCTTATGTGAAGCCTTCTGTCGTGGTCTTGGGTGATAATGCCGCCCTCAACGAGGATCGCTACATCCACGGCAACTTCGGCAACGGTTTCTGGACTTTCCTAGGTGGTCACGACCCCGAGGATTACCAACATATCGTCGGTGACCCGCCTACTGAGCTCGACATGTACCCCAATTCGCCGGGCTATCGGCTCATTTTGAACAATATTTTGTTCCCCGCTGCAAAGAAAAAAGAACAGAAAACTTGAAAATGTGTATATTTGCCGCTTTAAAATGAAATAATTCGCAAAAATCATTGACTATGAAGAGAAATCTACTCCTTATCCTTGCTCTGTTTTTGGGCATCGCCACACTCCAAGCCAAGCCTGTCGACGTGACTACGGCGCAACGCTTGGGACAGAATTTCATCCAGCATAAGGCCATGTTTGCCAAAAACACGGTGAATGACCTTGACTTGGCATACACTTATCGTGCCGAAAACGGTATGGCCACGGCTTATGTGTTCAACTTCGACGGTGGCTATGTCATCGTAGCGGCCGACGACTGCTCGTCGCCTATCCTCGGTTATTCCGACCAAGGCAGTTTCGATTATGAGACCGCTCCCGATGGCCTCCGTTTCATGTTGAGCGAGATTTCTCGTGGCATTGAAACAACGGTGCAGCAAGGGAAACCTGTTCCAAGCAACATCCTCTGCCGTTGGAAAAACCTTGAGGCATACGGTGTGATGCATCCTGATAGAGGTCAGTCGGTAGTCGGACCCTTGGTGCAAACAAAATGGGACCAAGGTGCGCCTTATAATATGTATGCGCCTGGTGGTTGCCCCACGGGTTGCGTTGCTACGGCCATGGCCCAACTGATGAAGTATTGGGAGTGGCCTGTCACAGGTACGGGCGAGCACAGCTATTATGCCATGGGCTACGGTGAGCAATATGCCAATTTCGGCGCCACCACTTACGATTGGGATAACATGCTTGAATCCTACAGCACTGGTGGAACCCAAGAGCAGAAAGAGGCTGTCGCAACACTGATGTACCATTGCGGTGTGTCGGTCGACATGATGTATGAACCCGACGGCAGCGGTGCCTATTCGCAGGATGTGCCTGTTGCCATCAACAACTATTTCTCTTACTCCGAACATGCCACGCATATCGGCAAAAGCGGCTCTTACAACGACTGGATTGCACTGTTGAAGACCAATATTGACCAGCATATTCCAATCTATTATTCAGGTCAGAGTCCCGATGGTGGACATGCTTTCATTTGCGACGGCTATGATGTCGACGACCTGTTCCACTTCAACTACGGCTGGGGCGGCTCAGGTGGAGGCTACCTCCTCATCGACGGCGAAAACTTTGAATATTCTGGTGGCCAGGCCATTGTTTATGATTTCATTCCCAATTTCGTTTACGACCAGATGCCCAAGGCTCCCGAAAACCTCAGCGTGAGCATCGACAGCGATGTGTCGCGCATCGGCCACCTCAGCTGGACCAACCCTTCCGAGACCATGTCAGGGGAGGCTTTGACCAGCATCGATAAAGTCATCGTCAAACGTAACGGTTTTGTCGTCCAAGAGATTACCAATGTCGCACCAGGTCAGGCCATGACCTACGATGATGAAGTGCCTTTCTTCGACCAGTTTGACTACACGGTGTTGGCAGTTAGCGGTAACAACTACGGACGCACCACGGTCACCAAGGCGGTCTTCGGTCCTTACTGCGACTGGAAAGTCATCATGACTTCTTCCAGCTTCCAAGGCTGGGACGGTGGCGGTATCACCGTGCAGAACGCGGCTGGCTCCTATATCGACTTCCTGACTACCACACAGGCTACGGCCACCATCCAGACCTTCCAGATGGCTTTGGGTAACAACAACCTCTATTGGACGGCCCCCAATTCCAACATCAGTAATATGTCGTTCAAGATCAGGGACGCTGAAAACCAAATCGTTTATCAATACGAGGGTCCATCCTCGGGATTGGAGGCTGGACTGCTTCGTACTTTGAACAACAGTTGCGGCAACGAGAACACCTGCGAGGCTCCTTACAACCTGCTTGCCACTGTCGACCCCGAGAACGACAGGAATATCATTCTCACTTGGAACTCTGACCACACGCCTGAGTTCGGCTACTGCATCTATCGCGACGGCTTCCTCTTCAATATGGCGCATGAGCTGAGATATGTGGACGAGAACACCGAGATTGGCGGACATTGCTACTATGTGACTGCCCTCTGCAACGGTGGTGAGACAGCCAATTCCAACGAGTATTGCGCCACATCTGGTTCTGGATGTGAACCACCAAAGGATTTGTATTTCAATTATTTCAATGGAAGTAAGGTGCAGCTGTTCTGGTCACCGACCGATAATGAGAATGTGACAGGTTATGTCGTTTATCGCAAGACTGACGACACTCCTTATAAGCGCATCAAGAACGTGGGTGCCAACACGACCAACTGCAAGGATACGAGCGTGGTTCCTGGCACGACTTATCAATATGTCGTGAATGCTTATTACCGCGATATCGATTGTTCCTCGGCTTATGCCACTGACCTTTTTGATGCAGACAAGTTCTTCATCGAGGTGGATTGGAGCAACACGCCAAGAGACTTACAAGCTTTGTATAACGAGGAAGACACTGTGGTCAGCTTGTATTGGAAAGTAGCCTACCAAGCTACATCCTACGATATCATGCGCAACGGCGCTAAAATTGGCGAGACCACGGAAACGTTTTTCGAAGACCCGGATCTCGAATTAGGGGAGACCTACTGCTACCAAGTCATTGCGCATGGCGATGGGTTTGATACCAACTCCAATGAGGCTTGTGTTACTATGCCCGAGCCACCTGCACCGCCTGTTTTGCCTTGCTCGGCACCGACTGGACTGAAGCCTGGCACTGTTTGGGCTTCGATAGAATGGACTGCACCTGAAGACCGCGTTCCGGATAGCTATACCGTTACCGTGATTGACCATTTGCAGAATGATGCAACAACTGAAATCACAAATGTGACAGAAACAGTCTATGTTGATGAGGTTTCCTCTGAGGAATTGGCATTTGACCGTTCCTTCAAGGTGAAGGCCGTTTATCCCGAGTGCGAATCTGAGTTCGCCTTGACTTCAGACGGAGTCGACTACATCAGAATCAATAATCTGGCAGTGGGTGAGCAATCTCTGCTCAATGTGAAACTCTATCCCAATCCCACATCGGGTCAACTGAGCATCGAGGCTGAAGAGATGACTTCCGTTAGCGTCTATGACCTTGTGGGTCAGTGCGTGATGCAAATGACCGCCAAAGACGGTCAAGTCAACCTTGACATGAGCCAACTGCAAAACGGCATCTATCTCGTCAAGGTGAGCACGGCCAATGGCTCGGCAATGCAACGGGTTGTTAAGATATAAATAATTAAAATCAATAATCTAATACGTATTAAACAGATGAAAAAAACTTTATTTCTGATGATGAGCTTGGCACTCTTCGTGAGCCAGCTCATCGCTTCGCCCGTCGACGTGGAGCAAGCCCGTCATTTGGGTATGAAGTATGTGCAGAGCCATTCTGCCAGACAGGTGGCCGAACTTAATTTAGCCTACACTGAGATGACCGAGAGCGGCAATCCGGCCGTTTATGTCTTCAATTTTGACAACGGTTTCGTCCTCGTTTCAGCCGACGATGTGGCACGTCCTATCCTTGCTTTCTCCGACGAACAGAGCGTTGACCCGAACTTGATGCCTGATGGCTTCGCTTACTACCTGCGTTTTTACGCACGTCAGATTGCCTACGCCCAAGAAAACAACCTTGAGCCTGAGATGGAGGTGGCCTCTGAGTGGATGCATGTCGCCAAGGACGGCTTCGAGAACGACAACCGCAGCACCCGCGGCGATATCCAACCTCTGGTGACTTTGAGTTGGAACCAAGATTATCCTTACAACTATTATTGTCCTACAGGTGGCGGTGGTCCTGGTGGTCACGCCTATGCAGGCTGTGTGGCTACGGCCATGTCGATGGTGATGAAGTATTGGGATTGGCCACTCCAAGGTAATGGTGAACACAGCTATACGCCTCAGGGTTATCCCATGCAAACGGTTAACTTCGGTAATACCACCTATGACTGGGCTAATATGCCCAATAGCATCTCCTCGGGTTCACAGCAAGCACAAATTCAGGCTATTGCTACTTTGATGTACCATTGCGGTGTGTCTGTCGATATGATGTATGGCGGCGGTTCGTCAGGCGCTTATTCTCAGGATGTCCCGCCTGCGATTGCCGAGTATTTCCGCTACACCGACCAAGCTATCCGTAAAGATCGCGACCTTTACTCCAAGGCAGAATGGGAAGCGATGCTGCTTGCCAGTCTGGAAGAGGGTTTCCCGATGTATTATTCAGGTAGTGATGATACGGGTGGTCACGCTTTCGTTTGCTGTGGCTATCGCGAGAGCGACAACAAGTTCTACTTTAACTGGGGTTGGAGCGGTTGGCTCAACAACTATTTCGCCATCGATGCCTTGAACACCTATAATGGTAACTTCAACCAAGGACAGGCTGCAATTTTCGATTTCATTCCCGACTATATCTACGATGGTCTGATCCCTGCTGTTGACGACTTTGCCGTTGAGGCTGAAAACGCCCACTCCAAGACGGGTATCGTCAGCTGGACCAATCCTTCGGTCTCGATGGGTGGCGAACCTTTGGCGAACATCGACCAAGTGGTCTTGCTCCGTAACGGAGAGCAGATCTTCACACAAAACAACCTTGTCCCTGGCGAAGTGATGCATTTTGAGGATAATGTCGCCGATTACGATTGCTACACCTATGCACTTTACTTCATGTCGAACAACGTGAAAGGCCGCACGGCTAAATACTCCTATCAATATGGTCCCACCTGCACCTGGAAAGTGGTCGGCCAGACCACCAACTTCCAAGGCTGGAACGGTGGCAAGATTCAAGTGAAGAACTCCTTTGGTACGGTGATTGAGGAAATCACGATGACTTCATCGACACCTATCAGCCAGCAGGTTCGTATGCCTGAAGGCAATGTGACCTTCGCATGGGTGGCTCCTTCCACGGCAGTTCAAAGCTTGACCATTAACATCAAGAACTCGGCTAACACCTCGGTCTACACCTACACGGGCAACTCCAACCAGATGCCTGCCACACTCTATACGGGTGACAATGATTGTGGAGGTTGCGAGCCTCCGACGGGCTTCCACGGTGAGTATCAGTGGACCAACGAAGGCTTCGGTACCCTGCTTTCATGGAACTATGAAGGCGAGCCGCAGTCCTTCAAGGTATATCGCAGCGAAAACGGTATCGACTATGCTGAAATCGCAACAGTGGACAAGACCCTGCGCGAGTATTTCGACATCACCGATGCTGGCGATTATTATTATAAGCTCACGGCTTTCCGCAGCTACTGCGAATCCACTCCCGCATGGGTTGACGAGAATACCGATTTTGTTCACATCGAGGTGACTTCGGTCAGCGAGGATGCTGAAGAAGGCTTCAAGGTCTATCCCAACCCCGCCAATGCCTTGATGAGCGTTGAGGCCGAAGGTCTGCAACAGGTGACCATCTGCAATACGATGGGTCTGGTCGTCATGACGCAGCGTTGCAGCGAGGACGGTGTGGTTGTCAGCACCTCCGACCTGGCTTCGGGTATCTACACCATCAGCATCAAGGCTACCAACGGCACCGTCACCAAGCGTTTTGCCGTGATGCATTGATGCGTTTGATAAAAAACTATTGAAAATGAAAAGGAAACATGCGCGCATGTTTCCTTTTTCTTTATATTTGCCGCTTAAACTTGAAAGTAATTTTGTCATGAAAAAACACATCCTTACTCTACTGGTGCTGGCATTAACATGCTGCACGCTGCAAGCCCGTCCGGTCGACCAAGAGACCGCAAAACGCTTGGGACAGTCTTTTGTGAAGGCTAATTTCGAGTTCACGCGCCAGAGCTCCGACTTGAATCTGGTCTATACCGCCTTTTCCGACAGGGGAGAGGCCTGTTACTACATCTTTAACGTGGGTGACACGGGCTTTGTCATCCTCGCTGCCGACGACAACTATCGTCCGATCATCGGATATTCCCATAGGGACACTTTCAATCCCGACGACATGGCACCTGCTTTGGCCGAATATCTTGAAGTCGTCCGTCAAGGCGTGATGAAGGCTTCCTTAAAGACGTCTGCTCCCGTTGCGGTGTCAGCCGACTGGGCCATGCTTGAGCAATGCGGCCGTCTTGTTTCGCGTCATGGAGGAAGGGGAGACAATTATCTCGTACAGACCCAATGGAACCAGAACTATCCTTACAATTACTTCTGCCCCGAGGGTGAAGGCGGTCCTGGTGGCCACTGTTATGCGGGTTGTGTGGCTACGGCTGCTGCCCAGCTAATGAAATACTGGGATCATCCGTTGCATGGTCAGGGAAGTCATACCTACACTCCTGAGGACCATCCGGAATATGGCCCGCTGACCGTCAATTTCGGTGAGGCAACCTATGACTGGGATAATATGCCGGTCTCCATTTCCTCCAGCTCCCCGTTGGAACAGATTGAGGCTGTGGCACAACTGATCTATCATGTGGGCGTGAGCGTGGACATGAACTATCGTCCTTCGAGCAGCGGCGCTGTCACGGGCAAACTCTGCCAAACCATGCCTGCCTATTTCTTCTACACCGATCAGATGGACAACCTTTATCGTGAGGATTACACCCATGAGGAATATATGAATCTGCTTATCAGTGCTATTGATATGAGTTGGCCCATGGTACATCGTGGCGGTGGCCATGCATACGTGGTGGATGGTTATAATGATTACGATATGGTTCATATCAACTGGGGCTGGAGCGGTAGTAGCGATGACTGGTTCAATATCGACGAGCATGGCTATACCGATGGCGAGAGCGTCATCTACAACTATGTGCCTGAAGAAGTCTATTCTGCAACACCCGATGCACCCACGGATATGAGTGTTGTTCCTGAAAACGACGGGACGCTCAAGGCTACCGTCAGTTGGAAAAACCCATCAATCACGCTGACCAATGTAGCGCTGACTGCTATCGACCAAATCGTTGTGGCTCGTGATGGCAAGGTGGTTTACACCGAAGACAATGTCACCCCTGGCGCCGAAATGAGTTTCGTGGATGAGGGCGTGCCTTATTATGATGTTTTCGATTATACTGTTTATGCCATTTTGGGTGGACAACGCGGTGCCTCGGCCAAGGTGGAGAAAGTGCTGGTCAGCCCCAGCTGCGAATGGAAAATCATCATGCAGAGCACGGCCTTCCAAGGCTGGAACGACGGCTATGTGTCAATTTATTCGGCTTCGGGGAAGGAGATTCAACGCTTCACGCTCACCAACTCTGTCCCTGCCACCTATAACTTCCCCGTTCCGGTGGGTAATGTGAGCTTTGGCTGGACTGCACCTTCTACCAATGTGAACAATATGTCTGTGATCATCAAAGACTCAGAGGGTAACACGGCATTCACCTATCAAGGCAACTCCTCGAGTATGGATGAAGGCGTCATCCTGGCTGTTAACAACGGTTGCGGCAACACCCTGGTGAGTACGGCTCCCTATCATCTGATGGCTGAAGTGGAAGAAGGTAATGTCGTCTTGACATGGGAAAACGATGGCGTTGTGCCCGATTATGGTTTCATGGTTTATCGGGATGAACGGCTCTATGGATTCTCGACCGAGTTGCAATTCGTGGACGCAAACATCACTGAAGGACATTGCTATACGGTTACTGCCCTGAATTATGGCGGTGAGTCGGATCAATCCAACGAAACCTGCGCCTCGGCTGGCGACTGCTTAGGTGCCACCAACTTCGACTATGAGTATGTGGGCAACAATTACAAGATCAAGTTGTTATGGGATAAGCCAGATCCTGCCGAAGGTCTTTCAGGTTATCTGCTCTTCCGCAAACGGGGTGAAGACGGCACCTACGAGAGAATCAAGCTGCTCAGCGCCTCGGCGACTAATTTCACCGATAACACAGCCAACCAGCAGGGCGACTATTATTATCGTTTGTATGCTTATTATAGTGCAACGGACTGCACCTCCGCGCCTGCTTCCATCAAAGGCAACCCGAACCAGTTCTATCTGAAAGTGTATTATTCTCCCACTGAGGTTGAGGAGAGCAAGAGCCTTGAGATGAGCCTCTTCCCGAATCCCGTCGACCATAACTTGAAGATTGAAGCTGAAGGTATGACCCAAGTGACGGTTTACAATCAGATTGTACAACAGGTCTTTACGACTGTTTGTGATTCCAATTCCTTGAATGTCAATGTGTCAGACTGGAGTGAAGGCATTTATCTCGTCAAGGTGATGACGAATGGTGGATGGGTCTCGCATCGTGTGGCAGTTATCCATTGATGGCGTTTTTTTCCTCAATATGAATGGGATTAATGGAAAATGCCTATATTTGCACCCTTAAAAACAGAATCTAATTTAAACTAAACTACAATGAAAAAGTATTTAATGAGTCTGCTTGCCTTGGTTCTCGGCATCGGTATGGTTCAAGCCCGTCCGGTCAGTGTGAGTCAGGCTAAGTATGTGGGACAACAGTTTGTCCAAGCCAACTTTGAGCTGTCACGCCAAAGCGATGACCTTATGCTGGTCTATACGGGCACTTCAGCTCGTGGCGAAGTCTGCTTCTATGTGTTCAACGTTGGCAACAACGGTTTTGTCATGGTTTCGGCCGATGATGTCTTCCGTCCTATCGTCGGTTATTCTGACGAAGGCAGCTTTGATGCCCAAAACATCAACCCTGAGCTGGCCTACATGTTGGATGAACTGACAAGCTACCGCAGTGGCAAGATGTTCGGAGAGCCTACCCCAATGGTCGCTGCCGAATGGGATCTTGTGATGAACCGCGGTACCTTGATTTCGCGTAATGGCGGTCGTGCTGATTCTTATCTTGTTCAAACCAAGTGGAATCAGGACTATCCTTACAATTACTATTGCCCGATTGCCAACGGTGGCCCTGGCGGTCATGTCTATGCCGGTTGCGTGGCCACTGCCATGAGCCAGGTGATGAAATACTGGAACCATCCTCTGCAAGGCACGGGTAGCCACACCAATTACAACTCGGGTTTTGGTGCTCTGACGGTCAATTTCGGTGAAACCACCTATGATTGGGATAACATGCCCATCTCTCTTTCGAACAGCTCACCGCAAGAGCAAATCGACGCTGTTGCCACTTTGATGTATCACTGCGGTATCGCTGTCGACATGCACTATGCCATTGACGGTAGTGGCGCCTATTCCCAGGATGTGCCCCAGAGAATCTCTCAGTATTTCAGCTATACCAACCAGGCTGTGCTGAGAAGCAGAGATAGCTACACTTACGACAACTGGGCAAACATGTTGAAAGAGTCGTTCGACCTGGGTTGGCCACTCTATTATTCGGGTCAGAGCCCTGACGGCGGTCACGCCTTCGTTTGCGACGGTTACAATGATGCCGACCTGTTCCACTACAACTGGGGCTGGAGCGGCAGCGGTGACGGCTGGTTCGATTTCGATAACATCGACTATAACACCAGCGACGGTGCCATCTTCAACTTTGTGCCTGTCGACACTTACAAAGGCACTGCCAAAGCTCCGACCAACCTCACGGTGACTCCTGCTGCCAACAACGAACTGGCTGCCACTGTCTCTTGGACGAATCCTTCGCAAACTTTGACTAACGAAAACCTCACTGCCATCGACCAAATCGTGGTGTGCCGTGATGGCGAAATCATCTACACTGAGGACAACGTGACTCCTGGTGCCAATATGACCATTACAGACAACAGCGTTCCGCGTTTCGATGGCTTCATTTACACCGTCTATGCTGTCAGTAACAATAACCATGGTAGGATCGCTTATTCTGACTTGATTTGCTTCGGTCCCACCTGTGGCTGGACTATCAATGTCACCCAGGCTTCCTTCACAGGCTTCCGTGGTGGTAAGATCCATATCTACAATGCCGCTGGTACTGAGGTTGCTCAAGTGACCACCACGACCTCAAGCGTCCAAAGCTTCCCGGTCGACATGCCTTTGGGCCATGTCTCGTTTGGCTGGTCGGCTCCTACGGGTGCTGCCTTCAACATGGCTTTCTCCATCAAGGATTCGCAAAACAACACAGTGTATACCTATAGCGGCAGCTCGGATGACTTCCCGGAAGGCATCTTCTTCGAGGCCAACAACAGCTGCGGCAACAGCATTGGAGACGGTGTTCCCTCCAATTTGATTGCCCTTGTCGACGAAGAAATCCCCACCAATATCAATGTCTCTTGGGATCCCATCCGTCCCGATGGATATGGCTACATCGTGTATCGCGACAACTTGCTGTATCGTCTGGTTGTGGACGGCACTTCCTTCGTTGATGAAAACGCTCCCATCGGTGGCCATTGCTATTATGTCGGTTACCTCTATGATGGCGGCGAAAACGGCCAGTATTCCAATGAGTCTTGCGCCACTTCAGGTGCTTGCTATGCACCCACCAACATTGATTTCGAGTACACTGGCAACAGCTATAAGATCAAACTGAAATGGGACAAACCTGAGCCGCATGACGGACTCTCGGGCTATTACCTCTTTAGAAAGTTCGGTGAAGACGGCGTCTACGAGAGAATCAAACTGCTGAGTGGTTCTGCCATTACTTATACTGATAACACCGCCAATCAAGAAGGTGACTATTACTATAAGCTTTATGCCTACTACGGCGATCTGGATTGCTTGTCGGCTCCTGCCTATTGGATTGGTGACCACAATCAGTTCTATCTGCATGCACCGTATTCCTACGATGGCGTCAATGAACTGGAATCCGGCAGCGTTTCGATCTTCCCGAATCCTACCACCAGCCGCTTCACGGTGGAAGGCGAAGGCCTCAACCACATTGCTGTTTACAACATTGTGGGCCAGAAGGTGTATGAGATAAGCTGCCAGGGTGAGTCTGTTGACATCAACTTGAACGTCGAGACCGGCGTCTATGTGGTGCGTGTTTCCACCGTTAATGGTGAGATGACCCAACGCATCACTGTCATCAGATAATTGAATTCTATTAAGGATAGAATAACGGTTGCCTCGTCATTGGGGCAACCGTTATTTTTACTATTTTCGCGCCGTGAAAAGCCTGCGATGCCATATCATGCTGTTGCTGCTGTCCGTATGCATGTCAGTAGGGGCGCAGCCTTGGATTAAGCCCGGACAGGTGGTCCCCAAGCCTTATCTCAAGGTGTTTGGCTATGAGCATTTCTTCAATGTATCGCCCATATCGGAGGAATTAAAGAAATCCATGGAAGGATGCTCCTTCAAAGCGAGTCGATATGTGGCTTGGGAACAACTAAGCTATCTTCGGGTCCTGCACTGTGATGCGGATGGCAACACCATTGTGGGTGAGATGGTCTGTAACACTGCCATTGCATTGGATTTGTTGGAGATTTTCAAAGCTTTGTATGAGGCAGGCTATCCCATTGAGAAAATGCGTCTGGTGGAAGCGTATGGAGGCGATGACGAAGCCTCGATGCGGGATAACAATTCTTCCTGTTTCAACCAGAGAAGCATTACGGCAGGTGGGAGAATCTCTAAACACAGCTATGGTTTGGCTGTCGACATCAACCCAAAATATAATCCCTATTTCAAACTGAAAAACGGGAAGAAGGTCATACGTCCCGAAGGGAGCGAGTATTATATTAATAGGAGTGAATCTTACCCGTATAAAATCGAAAAAGGCGACCTTTGCTATCGTCTATTTCGGCAACATGGCTTCCGATGGGGCGGCGACTGGCTTAGTGGGAAGGATTATCAGCATTTTGAGAAGTAGTCTAGAGTTGAGAGTTTAAAGTTGAGAGTTTAGAGTTTAGAGTTGTTGCAACGCTTCACAAAGAGGTACTAGGTGGTTACGTTGTTAGTTTTTCAGTTGTGTTGTCTTTCCCAAACTTCGAACCTATAGGAGTAGTCCACCTGCGGGTCGTCGTCAACCACTTCCAAATCCACCAAATCCCATTCTTCGAAATTGATGTAGGGAAAATAGGTGTCGGCTTCGAATTCCTTGTCGATGCGGGTAAGGTAGAGGCGGTCGGCCTTGGGCAGGAACTGCTCATAGATGCTGCCGCCACCCATGATGAAGACTTCATCCTCGTTTTGGGCCATCTCAATGGCTTGCGGGATGGAAGTGGCCAACTCGTAACCTTCGGGAGCCTCGTCCAAACGGTCGGAGATGATGATATTGCGGCGGTTGGGCAAGGCTTTCTGTCCCGGCAACGAGAGCCAGGTGTTGTGGCCCATGATGACACAATGTCCCGAAGTCACTTTCTTGAAATGCTTCAAGTCGTTGCTGTTGTGCCAGATGAGCTGGTTGTTGATGCCGATGGCGCGGTTGGCTGCCATGGCGACGATGATGGATATTGTCATATTAGTTGTCAGTTTGCAGTTATTCAGTTATCAGTTTTGATGTTCCCAGCCTACAGTCGTCATTGCGGGCTTGACGCGCAATCTCTTGAGACTGGAGGCGGTTTTATACCGATACCTCCCCCTTTATGGCAGGCCACGGATCGTAATTCTCTAACGTGAAGTCATCAAATTTGAAGCCAAAGATGTCTTTGACCTCAGGATTTATTTTCATGGTGGGCAAGGGCCGCGGTGTGCGTGACAATTGCAGCTTCACCTGCTCGATGAGGTTGTTGTAGATATGGACGTCACCGAAGGTGTGGACAAAATCGCCATGTTGCAGGCCGCACACCTGTGCCATCATCATGGTGAGGAGGGCGTAGGAGGCGATGTTGAATGGTACGCCGAGGAACACGTCAGCACTGCGTTGGTAAAGTTGACACGACAGCTTGCCGTCGGCCACATAGAACTGGAAGAAGGCGTGGCAGGGTGGAAGGGCTGCCTTACCTGCCGCCACGTTGGCAGCGAAGTCCTTCTCATGCTCGTCGGGCAACACGCTTGGATTCCATGCGGTCACGATATGACGACGGCTGTTAGGATTCGTTTTGATGCTTTCCACCACCTGCTTGATTTGGTCAATGCCTTCGTTGTTCCAGTTACGCCATTGGGCGCCATAGACGGGACCTAGGTCACCATTAGGATCAGCCCATTCATCCCAAATGCTGACCTTATGGTCATGCAAGTACTGGATGTTGGTGTCGCCCTTCAGTAGCCACAGCAGTTCGTAGATGATGCTTTTCAAGTGTACCTTCTTGGTCGTGACCAAAGGGAAGCCTTCAGAGAGGTCGAAGCGCATCTGGTAGCCGAACACGCTGATGGTGCCGGTGCCCGTACGGTCGCCTTTCTGATGGCCATGGTCAAGGATGTACTGTAATAAGTCTAGGTATTGCTTCATTTAGAATGCTGAATGATGAATGCTGAAATCGGAGATTTAACGTAGTTAATGATGAATGATGAATGCTGAATGATGAATGCAGAATGTAGAATTAAGAATTAGTTTTGTTCGGGTTGATGTTTGTATTTGAATAAGATGGCAAACAAGATACCTACTACCAATGCGAATGCGGCAAACACATACCAAGCGTTCGACCAGCCTGTCATCAACTCGGTGAAGTTGGTCTTGCCGAGAGTGAAATGATTGACGACAGCCTGAGCGCAGAACGAACCGATGGTGGCACCGAGGCCGTTCGTCATCATCATGAACACACCTTGCGCGCTGCTACGGATCTTCTCATCGGTGTTTTGGTCGACGAAGAGCGAGCCGCTGATGTTGAAGAAGTCGAAGGCCACACCGTAGACAATCATCGAGAGGATGAAGAGCACAAGACCGAAGCCTGTCGGGCTACCTGCGCCAAGGAAGAAGAAACGTAAAGCCCAGGCACCAAAGGCGATGAGCATCACCTTCTTGATACCGAACTTTCTGAGGAAGAACGGAATCAACAGGATGCAGAGCGTCTCAGACACCTGCGAGATGGACGAAAGGAACACGTTGTTCTTCACGGCAAAGGCGTTGGCATATTCAGGCGATTGACCAAAAGCATCCAAGAAAGGAGTGGCGAAACCATTGGTCACTTGCAAGCACATGCCCAGCAGGAAGGAGAAGATGAAGAACACGCACATCTTGGCATCCTTGAACAAGGAGAAAGCGCGTAGACCAAAAGTGTCGACAAACGACTTGCTTTCCACATTCTTGTTGACGGGGCAATTTGGTAATGTGAAAGAATATATGGCAAGAATGATACCCCAAGCGGCAGAGACAAACAATTGCTCGTATCCGTTCTTATAACCTGTAAAGTTCACAATCCACATGGAGAGGATGAAGCCGATGGTACCGAACACACGGATAGGAGGGAAGGCCTTCACGGTGTCGAGTCCGGCTTGGGTCAAGGCATTGTAGGATACTGAGTTACCCAAGGCGATGGTTGGCATGAAAAAGGCCACGCTGATAGCATAGTACGGGAACAATTGCCCGAAGCTGACCGCACTACCATATTTATAACCCATATAACCCGCCAAAGCCATGAAAATGGCAGCAAGGAAATGGCAGATGCCCAGCAGCTTCTGTGCTGGAATCCAGCGGTCGGCCACGATACCCATCAAGGCGGGCATGAAAAGGGAAACGATGCCCTGGATGGCGAAGAATTTCCCGATGTTGGCACCCATGCCGATGCGGCCGAGATAGATGCCCAATGAACAAAGATAAGCTCCCCATACAGCAAAGATGAGGAAGTTCATCACGATAAGTCTGAATTTGATTGCTTTCATATTTGTGGATTTATTATTTAAAATTCAAAAATTCAAAAATTTCATCATTCCACCTAACTTCCAATTGTCAATTGTCAATTATCAATTATCAATTTTAACTCATTTCCTTCGATTAATCTCATCCCTAATTTGCGCCGCCTTCAGATAGTCCTCATTGTCGATGGCTTCCTGAAGCAGGTCTTCCAAGGTGTCCAAGTCGAGCATGTCGAGGCTGGTTTTCGTCATACCTTTATTAAAAGTCTCTTCGTTGGGATTCTCATCTTTTTGCTTGTCCATGTCGTCCATGAGGATACCTGCTTCTTCCATGACGGTTTCGTAGGCATAGATCTCGCAGCCGGCACGCACGGCGATGGCGATGGCATCTGAGGGACGCGCGTCAACCATAGTCAAATCGTCTCCCTGTTTGCATACAAGCATGGCGTAATAAACGCCGTCGCGGAAACGGTTGATAACCACCTCCATGATCTCGATGCCAAACTCTTTGGCGAACCGGATAAAGAGGTCATGGGTGTGGGGACGGCCGTTCTTGTGTTTCTCGATGCCTACGGCGATGGACTCGGCTTCGGCACTGCCGATGACGATGGGCAGACGACGTTGCGAGTTCTTGTCACCCAATATCAAGACATACGCTCCTGTAGAGGATTCGCTGTAGGTCAAGCCGATGATTTCCAAACTGACTTTGTTCATTTTCGCTCGTTTTTGTAAGGACGGGGAAGTTCTTCTATGCTAAGGAACTGATTATTAAGACACTGTTTCAAAACAAAACCTTCTTCCTTCAATCGTCAAAAGTAGGGACTTTTTGGGAAATGCGCAAAAAAAGTTGATTTTTGGAAAAATTCTATGCAAAAAAGTTTCATTTCAATACAATTTGTCCTTATTTTTGTCCCGCCAAAAGTGCTGAAAACGGATCATAATGGCATTGTTTATCGTATCAAAACAAGTTTAACTAAATAACAATCTTATGATTAACAGTATTCCTTACATTGTGTTGGTCGCCTCAGTGTTGGCACTGACATTCGCTTTCATCTTCTTCAGACAGATGATGAAGGAAGACGAAGGTACGGACTTGATGAAGAAAATCGCTGCACACGTCCGTAAGGGAGCCATGGCTTACCTCAAGCAGCAGTACAAAGTGGTGATCATTGTGTTCATCATTTTGGCTATCCTTTTCTTCGTAATGAGCCTGTTCGACTTGCAGAACGGCTGGGTGTGGTTCGCGTTCCTCACCGGCGGTTTCTTCTCGGGCTTGGCGGGCTTCTTCGGCATGAAGACGGCTACCTACGCTTCGGCGCGTACGGCCAATGCCGCCCGTAAGTCGCTGAACAGCGGTTTGAAAGTGGCTTTCCGTTCTGGTGCTGTCATGGGTCTCGTCGTGGTAGGTCTTGCCCTTCTCGACGTCTCCGTGTGGTTCCTTGTCCTCGACCACTTCATCGGTGTCGAAGACCACTTGGTGATTATCACCACCACCATGCTGACCTTCGGTATGGGTGCTTCCACGCAGGCTCTGTTCGCCCGTGTGGGTGGCGGTATCTACACCAAGGCTGCTGACGTCGGTGCCGACCTCGTCGGTAAGACTGAGTACAACATCCCAGAGGATGACCCGCGTAACCCTGCCACCATCGCCGATAACGTCGGTGACAATGTCGGTGACGTTGCTGGTATGGGTGCCGACCTTTACGAATCCTACGCTGGCTCCATCTTGGCTACCATGGCCTTGGGTGCTTCCGCTTTCGCCACTTCCGCTGTCGAAGGCATGCAGTACAGAGCCGTGTTCGCTCCCATGCTGATTGCCGCCGTAGGCGTGCTGCTCTCCATCATCGGTATCTTCCTGGTGCGTACCAACGAAGGTGCTGGCATGAAACAGTTGCTTGGCGCATTGAGCCGTGGTACCAACACCGCTGCTATCCTGATTGCAGCTGCCACGTTTGGCATCTTCGCATGGTTGTTCGGTACTGAAAGCAACCAATGGTGGCAAGTGTCACTGTCGGTGGTTGTCGGTCTGCTGGCTGGTGTGATTATCGGTAAATCAACGGAATACTATACTTCACAGAGCTACAAGCCCACGCAAAAGGTGGCTGAAAGCTCGAAGACAGGCCCTGCCACGGTGATCATCTCTGGTCTGGGTCTCGGTATGCTCTCCACCGCCATCCCGGTGGTGACTGTGGGCTTTGCCATCGTTTTGGCTTATCTTTGCGCCAATGGTTTCCATGTGGCTTTAACACCTGAGAACCTGTCGTTGGGTCTCTATGGTATCGGTATCGCTGCCGTGGGTATGCTCTCCACCTTGGGTATCACCTTGGCTACCGACGCTTATGGTCCTATCGCCGACAATGCCGGTGGTAACGCCGAAATGAGCGGCCTTGATCCTGAAGTGCGTCACCGCACCGATGCTTTGGATGCTCTTGGCAACACTACGGCTGCCACAGGTAAGGGCTTCGCCATCGGTTCCGCCGCTCTGACGGCTCTCGCCTTGTTGGCTTCCTACGTTGAGGAGATCAAGCTGGCCCTTATCCGTGTGGGTCAGGCCCTGCCGAATGGCATCGATGCCGCCAAGGCCACTTTGGTCGACTTCATGAATGCCTACAATGTGAACCTGATGAATCCCGTCGTTCTGGTGGGTGTGTTCATTGGTGCCATGATGGCCTTCGTGTTCTGCGGTATGACGATGAATGCTGTGGGTCGTGCAGCTCAGAAAATGGTGGAGGAAGTCCGCCGTCAGTTCAGCACCATCAAGGGTATCCTTGAAGGCAAGGCCGAACCCGACTATGAGCGTTGCGTAGCCATCTCCACGAAGGGTGCCCAACACGAGATGCTGGTGCCTTCCATCCTCGCCATCCTCGTCCCGATCCTGACGGGTGTCATCCTGGGTGTTCCTGGTGTCCTCGGTCTGTTGATCGGTGGCTTGAGCACGGGCTTCGTATTGGCTGTCTTCATGGCCAACTCAGGCGGTGCTTG
>JAEEGJ010013167.1_pt1 | contig 20189 bp, 10 predicted proteins | sample 8958761 | NCBI WGS metagenome assembly JAEEGJ01 (sample SAMN16246546, study PRJNA631951) | gut metagenome | biome: gut microbiome; feature: rumen; material: RS-attached | host: Bos | place: Iran: Karaj | collected 2018-10 | reverse complement strand
TCCTTTTCTTCCTCGCTTGACGTCTGCCCCCGTAACAAAAGAAATGTAATAATCATCGTAATTATAGCACCTATCATAGCAGCAAACATCTGTATCCAAACATCAGATATAGAGTAGATACGAAATAATACCGCTACTGCAAATGCTACTAATGCCAAAAACACCGATACATATAAAATCCTATTATTCTTCATATTACATAATTATTTAATTTTTGTACAGGACATACGCCCAGGACCAATAATATGAGCTTTCATCAAATCTACGCCATATTTGGCTTTAAACAATTGACCAATTGCCTCATAGTTTTTCATCATGCTTAAAGGTGGTGCAGAAGAGTTTGCTGTAACTATTTCCACAAACATTCCTTTCTCAATGCGTACACTATTAATAGTGCCAGACTGCTTAATTTCTATTTTCCAGAGTGCCATACATTAATGTTTATACCCAGAATCTTTTATTTATTACTAATACACATATGCAAAAATAAACAAATTCTATATTATCCACAAATTGAAAATTCTCATTACATTATAAAAATCTCACGACAACACTCTATCCCGTCCTCAATTTTTCCTACCTTTGCCAAAACATTTACAAACATAAAAAAATGAAGGGACAGAACTCAAAAACGGCACTTACTTTCGCTCTCGCAGTGGCTATCAGCCTCATTAGTTGCAACGACCACGCCGCCGAAAAAGCAGAAGAAAAAATCATTGAATCGGCAATCGATAAGGGCGTTGAGAAACTGGAAGAAGGCATAACAATCCTTTTCGACAAGGCTCGCGACTATTATCACGAGCAATTCTCCGATACAAGCCAAGTCCCTTACTACGAACGACTTGAAATTCCGCAGTCGAAAAAGAAACTCAAGGAACAGGTCGTCGAGCACAAGGGATACACAGTAAGTTACAACACCACCTGGCTCATTCCCAACTGGGTAGCATACGAACTCACAGACGAGGAAGTTGTCGGACAAATTTCACGAGCCGACAAGTTTGTCCCCGACCCCGACATCAAAGGTCGCTGCTCCACCACCGACGACTACAAAGGTTCGGGCTACGACCGCGGTCACATGGCTCCGGCCGGCGATATGAAATGGGACGATACGGCAATGGAAGAAAGTTTCTACACCACCAACATCTGCCCGCAAAACCACAACCTCAACTCAGGCGACTGGAAGGAACTTGAAGAACAGGTGCGCGACTGGGCAATCAAGAACGAAAAGGTGTATGTCGTGTGCGGACCTATCGTGAAGAAGAACTACGCGACCGTCGGGGCAAACAATGTCGCTGTACCCGATTCGTTCTTCAAGGTAGTGCTGATGTACAGGGACGGTAGCTGGCGTTCGCTCGGGTTTGTCTTTGCAAACAAGGCAGGCAACAAACCGCTCGACACCTACGCAAAGTCCATAGATGAAGTTGAAAAACTCACTGGTCTTGACTTTTTCTCCGTCCTCCCCGACGATATTGAAAACGAGATTGAGAAAAACGGTTCGTTTGAAGAATTTGAGAGATAGAACATGAAAGCAATAAAATTCCTCTTCCGCACAATCCTAATACTGCTAATAATTGCAGTGCTCACAATAGGCGGCTACATCGCATACCTGCAAATAAACTACTACCGCATCGACGATGGCGTAGAACTGCCAATAAGCAACCAGCGCACCGAAAACATCGAAGTTGGGAAAGACTACACGGTGATGACCTACAACATCGGATTCGGAGCATACGACCACGAATATTCGTTCTTTATGGACAAGGGACGCATGAACGACGGCAGCGAAGTGTGCGGCACCTACGGCAAGGCACGAAGCAAGGAATCGGTGGAGACAAACACACACGGAGCCAAAGCCCACATCGAAAAGCATAGCCCCGACTTCTGCATACTGCAGGAAGTCGATACCGCATCGACTCGAAGTTTCTTCATCAACCAGCGCAACATCATCGAGTCGGCTTTCGACGACTACTGCAGCGTTTATGGCGAAAACTTCCACAGCTCGTACCTTTGCTACCCGATTAACGACCCGCACGGAAGCGTCCGCGCTGGACTTCTCACGCTAAGCCGCTACAAAATCGACAATGCCGTGCGCCGCAGCTATCCCGTTGACGAAAGCTTCATAACCAAGTTCTTCGACCTCGACAGATGCTTCGTCATAACACGCATAGCAACCGACACCGACAAGGAACTCGTGCTGATAAACAGCCACATGTCGGCATACGACGAAGGCGGACTGATACGACAGCAGCAACTTGAACTTTTACGCAATGTACTTACCGAAGAATACAACAAAGGCAACTATGTCATCGTTGGCGGCGACTTCAACCACGCGCTTTGCGGTACCGTAGAAGCCTTTGCAAGCCAGCAGCAGGTTCCCGAATGGGTATCGGTGATGGAAGACAAGGAAATTCCCGAACATTTCAGGATAGTGGAAGCCAGCAACATCAAGGACGTGCCCACCTGCCGCAGCACCGACATGCCATACACAAAAGGCGTGAACTATACCGCAGTCCTCGACGGTTTTATCGTCTCAGACAACATCAAAGCCGAAGCCATCAACTACGATGCCGACTTCATGTACAGCGACCACAATCCAGTGATAATGACGTTTAAGTTGAAAGTTAAAAGTTGAGAGTTGAAAGTCGGCAGTCTGCCACTATTTCTTTCTACCAGGCTTCTGCACCTTTACATTGTCAATCTTTAAAAGGTTACCATAGCGATAAGTGCGTGTCATATAGATAGTTCCATCAGAATAATATTTATACCAGACCTTATGCTTCTCTCCTCCGCGATATTCACCTACTGTCTCAATCTGACCATTGGGATACAACCATTTATGCACGCCTACGGCATCGCCACCACGGAAAGAACCAGAATAACACAGCTTGCCACTATCAACATAATACGACTTCCATTCGCCTGTTTTCTGGTCGGAAGAATAAGAACCGTACTGCACGACATCGCCGATATGCGATTCCCATTCGCCAGTTTTCATTCCTTCGGAATATGAACCTTTTACTAAAAGATTTCCTACAGAATCATATTCTTCGTATGCGCCATCAAGAAGCCCATCATAATAGTTTTCCATACGACGCTTAGCACCATTAGGATAAAGCCATGTCCACTCGCCAACAGGCTTATCTTCTTCGTAGTCTCCTTGCATTTCCGGATTTCCACTTGAATAGAAGTAAGACCATTGACCTGTCATCATGCCCTTGCGATAGGATCCTTCGGCATAGAAATAATCCCAGTAGCCATCGTACAAGCGCCATTTACCAGTACGCTTTCCGTTTTCATCGAACAAGCCTTCGCCTACCAAAACGCTTTCCGATGTGTATTCCCTCGACTTGACCAACTTGCCATTTTCATCGTATTCCTTGTGGATACCAATTGGCAGATTATGCAAAAAAGAACCTTCTGTCCTTACTCGACCATTGTCGTAGTATGTCTTCTTGTACTCTGCAATCTCAATTTCCTCCAAGGTTGTATCGTTCTCAACCGTAAACGGCTTGCCATCAACATAGCGCTGCTCGGCAACAAGCCTACCCGACTGGTCGAAATTGCGCTGAACACCATTAATCTTGCCGTTGTAATACTGCGTTTCAGTCTTTTTTGTACCCGATGGATAAAACTCAACCCAACGACCCTGCTTCTGACCATTGTCATCGGTACGGTTTATCTTTTGCGTCTGCACAAGATACCCACGACGATAAGTTATTATGGAAATTATCGTACTGTCGCGATCAAACTCATAGCCTTCGCCATCGCGCTTGTCGCCTACATATTTGTAAACATATTGCAGATAGCCATCCTTGCTGTAATAAAAAGAATTCCCTTCGCGTGAACCATTCAAGAATAACTCTTTGGAATCCAAGTAATAAACTTTTACAGAATCATCGTCGTAGTAAAACTTATAGCCATACGAAAAACCATTTTTCTTGCCCTCGCGGTAAGTTATTGACTTTTCAAGATTTCCATCATCGGCATAGAAATTCCAAATGCTATCCAATTCGAACATTGTACGCGTACCTTCCGACTTCAAAGTCCCGTCCTCATAGTAGCTTTTCCAGAAACCATCGGGCTTACCATTGCGCAACATACCTTCGCTCGACACTGCACCATTAGGATAATGGTACTGCACAAAACCATCGGTCTGCGCAAACAGCGAAGCTGCGGACATCAAGGCAATCGTAAAAACCAATATTTTGGAGTAAAATTTCATGTTCCCGCATTAATTCTTATAAAAAGCATCTTCCTCCTTCTGGCGGTCGAAAAACATCACAGCATTCAAATGGTCGATTTCGTGTTGGAAAATATGTGCAGTATATTGATGGTCAACCTTCTCTTCGTGAAATTCCCCTTTCGCATCATAGTAAGCGATCTTAACCCAGGTTGCACGATACGAAAAGCCATCTATCACCGGATAATTGCCGCCATCGGGCACCGAAAGACAGCCGTCGCCGCGACGAGCAACCGAATCGGAATACTCGACAATCTGCGGATTAAAATAGAATTCCCATGGATGTTCACCATCTACCTCCGGCTTATCCCAACGCTGCACGCATATCACCTTGCGGTTTATCCCAACTTGCGGAGCCGCAATACCGACTCCTTCCTCCTGCGCAACCTTGTACATTCTATGCGCCAGATAATTCCAGATGGTATCACTCACATCTACATCTATCGATGGAGTGCGAAGTACAATAGAATCGGACAAATCAAATATATTTAGAATCCTTAATTTATCGTCAGGCGATGTTATCAATGCATATTCGGCATCGGTAACATCAACATATTTATCTTGCCCCGACACAAAAGCGGGAATGCAGACAAGTATAAAAACCCAAAACGACCTAAACATACTCATATATTTTTAGGAAACAAAGGTAAGGAAATTTTCAATTGGCAAATTGAAATCTCCGCAAAGACATTATATTTTTAATAATACCGAGTCTGCTCCTAATTATTCTTCCCCTTAAAACGATAGCTAAATCCTAGCCCCACCCTTAGGCTGCTGCCTCTCACTTTGCAATTCATATTACCCGACAACTTTTCATCACGATATAAACACAAGTTTATCTCTTGTAGAGTAATTATTCCTTGTGCATAAGCGGCATACACATCGAACTGGAATCTTTCCCTTACCAGATACGACAAACCTATCCCCGCCGAAACGCCAAGCGAAAATGGGGAATGACCAAATTTAGTGGAACTCACATACGGATTAGGCATGTTCTTAAACCTTGACCGTAATGAATTACGATCTGAATCATACGAAACGAATAGCCCTTCCTTTGTGTATAGCGTGAAATTTCCAAAGCTCACGATATTGGTTTTTGCCGACACATTTATTTCATACATGAAAACGTTATGATAATTATGCTTAAAGAACTTTTTTTCACATAAAGCATAATCGATAAAAGTAAACGACGCATCAATTCCAACCCTATCGTTGTACATACGAGTCATTCCTATGCCAACAGAGTATCCCCATGAAGAATAATCTTTCTTATTAAATTCGCCTTCACAATGTACTGAAACCATTGGTTTTGTATATGACCCAAAAATGTTGATGCTTTTGTACTGCGACATTGCCAACAAGCTTAATGCCAATAAAAATATAAGTGCTACTACTCTTTTCATGACTTTTGTTATTTGAACTCTTTATTATTTATGGCAAAAATAACATTTTATATTATAACATCAAATCCTCATCGGTATTTTTAACGGATTTCGGGCAGGCCATCGTATGAATCGCCCTCAATTATTGTATACTTATACGCATTTTCCTCCACCTGACGGTCGAAAAACATCACAGCATTCAAATGGTCGATTTCATGCTGGAAAATGTGGGCGGTGTATTGATGATTGATTTTCTCCTCATGGAAAATGCCATCAACATCGTAATATGTCACAATTACCCATGTCGCACGGTACGAAAAGCCTCCAATTGTTGGATATTCGCTGCCATCGGGAACCGACAAGTAACCATCGTTACGCCGAACTACAGAATCGGAATACTCAACTATCTGCGGATTAAAATAAAATTCCCACGGGTGGCTAACCATAGACCCCTTGTCCCACCTTTGCAAACATATAACTTTGCGGTTTATTCCCACCTGCGGAGCTGCAATACCAACGCCAGTCGTCCTTGCTGCCTGATACATCCTGTTTGCAAGATAATTCCAAATCGTATCAGTAATATCAACATTTATTGATGGAGTACGAAGGATTACAGAATCTGGTTGCTCAAAAATATTGAGAATACGAAGATTCTCTTCTCCAGTTGTTGCTATGTCGTACTCAGCATCAGTAACTTCGCGCGCTGGAGTAGAAGCATATAGTCTGTTCACATCCGACACACCACAAGAATTGTATGACCAAACATATATCTTATATGTACTGCTTGAATCTAAAGCCTGCTCGTACTTTACAGTGCAGACATTGCCCAAATCAATGGATGTTTCATAATCGTCATCAAAATTATACTTATAACCTTCTGCACCAGCTACTTGCTGCCAAGTCCAGCGAATTGAATCCATATAAACTATACTGTCGTATTCCACAATAAAGTCAGGGCGAATATTATCAACATTTGTAAAATCGAAAGTATATTCCGTATTTTCGGTCGGATTGTCAAGTATTTCACGAGAGATAGCATCACCACATGTTGTTGAATACATCGTAAAACGCATCTGATCGCCAGAATGGAAAACAAATTTCCCAGATGAATACAACGTCTTGGCTGATATATTTGTTCCAGAACCTGAATATTGAATCGAACAACGAGAAGAAACATCCTCAGTATTTACAACAGAAACAGAAGCTTCCTTTCCTTCGCTTGCCAATGCAACAACAGCACTGCGCGGACATCCGTACACCTTGAACTCATTGTATCCATAGCTTACAGAAAAGTCTCCACCACAACATTGCCTGCCAGAAATATCGAATACAGAAACCTTGACATTTTCAGCAGTAACAAATGCCATAATCGACACTGCCTTATCAAATGAATCATAATGCCATGATTCAATGCCGAACTGATGTTCTGCTTCCGTAGCATCGTCAATCCCTGCAAGCACTGTAACTTTCAGTGAATTTGCCGGAGAATAAAGCATAGTATCGCAACTTGATGACAAATTCTCAACAAAAATGCTATCAGGCGAAAGCTGAGAGCCGCTTTGATCCATTACAAAGGAGAAAGTAATTCTCGCTCTTTGTGCCGACACCAATACTGGCATTACTATTAGCATTATCAATACCAAAAATTTTATTGTACGCATAACTATCTGTTTTGAGGTAACAAAGATAAAGAAAAAAATCAATGTGCGAATTGGCAAACAAGATACAATCTAAAATAATATTGTATCTTTGCGCAAAATTAAAAACTTATTGCAAATGAAACAGATAATTGAATGCGTTCCTAATTTCAGTGAAGGACGCGATATGGCTGTCATCAAGCAGATTACCGATGTAATCGAATCGGTTGAAGGAATAAAACTCCTCGATGTTGACCCAGGTGCAGCCACCAACCGCACAGTTGTAACTTTTGTCGGTGAACCCGAAAATGTTTGCACAGCAGCATTTCTTGCCGTAAAGAAGGCATCTGAACTCATCGACATGAGCAAGCATCATGGCGCACACCCGCGTTTTGGCGCTACCGATGTTTGCCCGCTTATCCCAGTATCGAACATTACTATGGAACAGACCGTAGAATATGCTCGCAAGCTAGCGAAACGCATTGGTGAAGAACTTTCGATACCAGTTTACTGCTACGAAAGTGCAGCTTTCGAACCTAAGCGCCGCAACCTTGCAAACTGCCGTTCGGGTGAATACGAAGCACTGCCAAAGCGCATCGGCAGCGAAGAATGGCATCCAGATTTCGGTCCGCGCGAATGGAACGACAGCGTAATGCACACCGGTGCAACTGCTGTTGGCGCACGCAACTTCCTCGTAGCCTTCAATGTAAACCTTAACACAACATCGGTCAACAAGGCAAATTCTATCGCCTACGACGTTCGCGAACGCGGTCGTGTAAAACGCGAAGGACACCCTGTTACAGGCAAGCCCGTACTCGATGAAAACGGCAACAAGGTATATGTTCCCGGTCTTTTGAAATCTGTCAAGGCAATTGGCTGGTACATTGAAGAATATGGTATTGCCCAAATTTCAATGAACCTTACCGACATTGATGTTACCCCGTTGCATGTTGCATTCGACACCGTATGCGAACGCGCTGCAGCTCACGGAATCCGCGTAACCGGTTCGGAACTTGTAGGTGTAACGCCGCTCAAGACTTTGCTCGATGCTGGTAAATACTTCCTGCAAAAACAAGGACGTTCACTTGGCGTTTCGGACGAAGAACTCATTAAGATAGCTGTTCGCTCACTCGGATTGAACGATGTTAAGCCATTCGACCCAAAGAAGAATGTTATTGAATACATGCTCGAGGATAACAAGCCGAAACTCATCGATATGGACTTAGTAAAGTTCTGCCACACAACCGCATCAGAATCGGCAGCTCCTGGTGGAGGTTCTATTTCTGCATACATGGGTTCGCTAGGCGCTGCATTGGGAACAATGGTTGCAAACCTCACCGCTCTCAAGCACCGCAACGACGACACATGGAAAATCTACAGCGACTGGGCTGAAAAGGGCAAATACTACCACGATGAACTTCTGAAGATGGTAGACGAAGACACCAATGCATTCAACAAGATTATGGACGCTTTCGGTTTGCCAAAGTCGAATGATGAAGAAAAAGCGCGCCGCAAACAGGCAATACAGGATGCAACCAAGTTCGCTATTGAAATACCTTTCAAGACCATGAGCCTCAGCTGTGAAAGCATGCAGGTAATGCTTGAAATGGCAAAGAACGGACTCGAAGCTTCAATTAGTGATGCTGGTGTAGGCGCATTGGCTGCTAGATCTGCCGTTCAGGGAGCATTCCTAAATGTAAAGATAAACTGCAAGTCGTACAACGATAAGGAGTTTGTCACAGACATCCTGAAGAAGGGCAAGGAAATAGAAGACCGCGCCATAGCAATCGAAAAGGAAGTAATGGAAATTGCAAACCAGAAGATTAACGGCTAATAAACCTTAATAAAGTAACAAAGCCCGCTCAAATGAGTGGGCTTTGTTTTTATCAAAAAGGAAGTCCGATGCATTCACATCGGACTTTTGTTTTATTACTGCTTTACAACTCTTCTATTTATTACAAAGTCTGCCGTGCTTACACGGATTGTATAAGTTGCAGCCGAAAGATTGCCAAGGTTGAGAACTGTCTCATAATTGTTACCAGTTGCATCAATATCCTTGGTCATCACGAGGACTCCCATAATGTCGTAAACCTCAATTGTTGCAGGTTTGTTACCAAAATTCGAGAGAGAAAGCGTAAGCTCGCTTCTAAATGGATTCGGGAATACTGCAACTGCAGGTTCCAAATCTGATTCATCACATCTTACCGCTATCATTTCCGACATGCTGCTTTGACCATCATAGTCAACCTGCTTCAAACGATAGTACATTTCACCGCCATAATATTCGTAATCGACGAATGCATAATTATGTTCCTCTATTGAAGTACCTGCACCAGCAATACGAGCGATTTCGGTGAAATTAACCGCATCATACGACCTTTCAAGTATGAAATAGTCATTGTTCTTTTCGGATGCCGTTGTCCACTTTACATCTACTGAATTTCCATCACATGATGCTGTGAATAAAACAAGTTCTATTGGGAGAACAAGTTTCTGCTCATCGGTTGATCCAAATGTCATGTCGTATGCCTGCTCGGTAGAACGTGACACTCCTAATCCATCTATCTTTATGCTTCCTACCATGCAAGTCGATTCGTTACCAATTTCTCCATCTACTTTTGTCCAAACAGAACCACCTGAAGTTACATAAGCCACGGTCAAGAATTCGAGGTCGCACAATTCTGACGGAGAAAGATTATCCCTGTCTCTCCAATACAACGTTACATCCGACAAAGCCTTATTAGTAGTAACATGCCAGAAATCACGATCGGAAACATGGTCAAGACCCTCGCTCATATTTCCACCATGCGAATAACTATCTGGCATTGCGTAAGTGTTATGATTTGTAGTATAATGTACGCTAACCTCAGCATCATCACCAGCTACTGTCATTCCAAATGCTGACTTCAGCAAAACACCACGATCCAAATCATTGTGACCAGTTATGAAGTTAAACGTTCCTGCACCTCTCTTCGTAATACGGCCATCAATATAACCAGTACTTTCATCATTAAGAGTTGAAGTATTCTCGAACAAAACATTTCCGATAATCGAACCATTGATTGTCGAATTACCAGCCAAAGTCAGCAAGTTGTCACCCATATTCAAGGCAAAACCATCTGCAACTAGTACATTATCCAAAGTCTTGTCACCTGCAAGCACAGGAGAAACAAACTCACAAACACTTTCATCTACAGGAATAAGCACAACATTTGAGTTATCCGAAGGCGACGCGTCTACATAATTGTATTTTGAACCGTCGTACTGGAGCCAGTTGTCTGGAGTTCCCCAATCGTAACTAGATTCAACGCCAGTCCATACATAATATGGTGTAAACGATGTCATTTCTGACACAGGTAGAACCTTAACCTTTGCCAACTTAAGCGTTACAATTTTATTAAGCGTTAAGTCCTCATCGGCAAGCGATGCGGTAAGTTCAATGTCAGCAGGTTCGCTACACTTTAGAGTAACGGCTCCACTTGTTGCTACATGATCTTCATCTCCACTTGCCCAAGAAACTGAATTCTCTGTACCCAATGTAACATTATTAAGAACCGAATCGTAAACTTCTGTTTCATTGAATTCTATAGGTGTAGCTGCCAATTTTGCTTCATTGTAGTTCTGCGTACCCTTAGGCATAGGATACATGTTTTCATTGAAAATGAAGTTTTCTGCCCATCCTTCTGCTGTCAATGCAGTTGGAGCCGAACCGATAAGGTCCAAAGTATTTTGTCCGTTTGCAGAAATCGGCTTAGTCCTTTGGTTATCGTAATAGTTCTCGGTTGCAGTACCAGTACTACTTGTACCGAACAAAGCATTCTCGGCAACTGTACTTGAAACGAGGGTACCAGTATTTAGGTTATACGATAATGTCGAATGCTCGGTGTTCTGTCCTGCAATACCACCGACCAAAGTGCTTGTTGTTCCGTTTACATTACCGCCGTTGTTGTTATATGTAACATCGGTATATGCAGTGTAACCGCAAATACCACCAGCGTATGTTGTTCCTGTAACAACTGCACTGTTTGTACAATATGTTATAGTATTACGCTTAGTAGCATGCGAAGCCATTGGCGAAGAAGCCACAATTCCGCCGACATACTTCTTTGCTGTTACAGCACCGCTATTAGCAGACTTCTTCAATTTACTATATGTGTACATATATCCGACAATTCCGCCCGCATACGAAGTAGATGCCGTTGCATTAACAGTATTGTCGTTTCTGCATGAATCAACAATACAGAATAGGTTTTCGGAATCTGCGCCATCCATACGACCAGCAATACCACCAGCGTATGCTAAAGCTTTAACAGCGCCTCTATTTACACAACCATATATTATACCGTCGTTCTTGAAGTATCCTACAATACCGCCGGCATAATTGCTCGATGCAGTAACAGCACCCTTACTTACGCAGTTCTCGATTATATTCTTACTTGAATTTGCTGCACTAACATAACCGGCAATACCTCCGGCATTGCTATATGCATTTACAACAACATCAGCAGTACAATTGGCGACATTTGCATAAGAACCAACCACACCTACTACACCACCGACATAATTTGTTTCGCCAGCACTTGATACAGCACCCGATACTTCACAATCATTAATCGGCGAGTAATTTGCAGCAGTTGTTCCTGCGATTCGTCCACACAATGCTCCAACATAGCTACCAGTTGTTGTAATGCTAACATCTGTAAGTTTCAAATCGTTTATTTCACCGCCATAAACATAACCGAACAAACCAGCATAGTCATTTTCATAACCCGTTATAGTAAGGTTTTGTATCTCATTGCCGTTTCCGTTGAAAATTCCAGAGAAGCCCTTATCCGAAGTATTTCCTATTGGCTCCCAATTTTCACCTGTCAAATCAATAATTGCAGGCGTCAAGATAAATGTAACGCCCCTATATCCATCATTATTAAGAACTCCCTTGTATGTTCCTGTTCCTCTATTGTTGACAGCATCACGGAATGCCTTCAAATCGTCAATGTTATCAATATTCAAATCAGGAATTGTTGAATAATCGCACAAGAAAATCACTTTTGATACGCCATTCAAACTTGGTGTAAGTATTGCAGAATTCAAATCTTGTGGATCGAATACTGTTGCGGTAGTACCTGAAATACTTATGTAATCTGTGTTATTATTATCCCACGCTGTTGCTTGGTCTCCTAAGGTAAACGGAGAATTAGTAGTATTCACTTCATCCCAATTAGCCAAAAGGAATACAGGAATAGAAGTTACTACAGCAAAATCATCATCCACTGCGATAACTGTCGGGATAGGATATGAACCCTCAACAAATGTCCAACGCAGAGGAATCCAACCATCACCAGTAAGTCCACTTGGGGTAGTTCCAGTCATTGCCTCTGTCAACAAACCTACAGCCTTACCGCTTTGGTCGGCACTTGTTCCATCGGTTGCCGAGATACCCTTTACGGTTGTACGCTGCTTATCGTAGAAGTTGCCTGTTGCTGTTCCCTGATTGTGTCCTACAATAGCACCGCCTTCATTAACAAGCGATGTAGAAATACAATATAGTACACTTGAAGCTGTATTACTATTATTTGCTGTTATACCGCCAGTAAGATAACGACTACCAGTAACATTACCACCGTTGTTGCAATATCTAATACTAGAATTTGTATTTTTACCGGCAATACCTCCTACATAATCACCATTACAACTAACTGTTGCAGCATTAGTACAACTCTGAACGCTATTGATATTAGATGAACTGTTTCCATACGAGTAACCGGTTATACCGCCAGCATAAGATGTAGCTGCCGAAACAGAACCTGCAACCCTACATGTATCAATGGTTGAATAATAGTAATTATAACCAGCGATACCACCAGCATACGAAGCTGCAGCAGTAACATTTCCGTTGAAAGTACAATTGTTTATCGCAGAATAATTATCGCTGTTGGCACCCTTGATATAACCGCAGATACCACCGACATTGCTCTTACCCGAAACGTTACCTGCAACATTAAGGTCGTTGATACTTCCTCCAATAATATATCCGAACAGACCCTTGTTATCTGCTTCTGGAGCATCGACATTAAGACCTATCACATTCTTTCCTGCTCCATAAAAATTACCATTGAACGGATAACTCGACGACTTTCCTATCGGTTCCCAGTTTTCTTCGCCACTCAGATCATAGTTTGCACTAGCAGATGTCAGCTTAAAGTTCTTGCCAGTAAAACCGCCAACATTTGGTACGCCCATATATGAACCTGCAGGACCATTGTTTACTGCATCGCGAAAATCCTTCAAAGATGCAACATCAGGAATAGGCAAAGGATCCTCTGTTGATGGATTGAATACCTTAGCAGTCTTCTTCCAACCTTGGTATGTAGCAGTAAGAGTTGACATATTATATGTACTTGTAACAACAGTAGCCTCGCCGGTGCTTTGATTTATTGACACATAAACATCATCGCTACTACCCCATGTCAAATCAGACATTACACCAACATTAAAGTCTGCTGTTACCAAATTGTAATTCTGACTTCCAAGTTTTACTGGAACTGCAGCCAACTTAGTTGCGTCAAGTGAACTTATTGCAGTTGGAACAGGATACCTATCGACAGCTTCTGTCCAACCTGAAGCAAATAGACTATGTGTTCCTATTAAATTAACCGTCTGGTCACCAGTAGCACCAGCATCAGATGGATCACCATCCTCTCCCACTTCAGCAATACCATGCATGTCGACACTACGCTGATTGTCGAAATAGTTGTTGGTTACAGTTGCATCGGAATGCTTGAAACCTACTACACCACCACCAGTATATACAGTACCTGCATTTATATTGTTCAATACCTGAGCCATATCGTCGGTTTCGTAACCAACTATACCACCAACATTATTAGTTGCACCCGAAATATTACCTGCATTGATACAACGCTGTACTTTCGAGTTTGAAATATAGCCTGCAATACCGCCTATCGACGATACACCTGAAATATCCATGTTGCTTGCACAATCTTCGATCACAGATTCAGCATCGCTATATGAAGCATGTCCGCATATACCACCCACATAGGTAGATGTCGAAGAGCTTATTGTTCCTGCAGTTACGCAACGTCTTACCGTTGATGAAACCATCTTGCCTACAATACCGCCAATCCAGGTAGAGGTAGCAGTTATATCTCCATTAAACGAACAGTCTTGTATCGTTGACTTTGTTGCACAGCCTACTATACCTCCACAATAAGTTGTAGCCTTTAGAATTGTGTTACCAGTTCCAGTTTTTACATTCAAATTTTTAATTGTTGCATTTTCAATATAACCGAACAAACCGCGTGGAGTGCTGCTCGATGTGTGACGCAAATTCGATACAGTATGACCCTGACCATCGAATGTACCTTTGAAAGGATTTGCTGCAGCACCAATAGGAGTCCAGTTGGCTGTGATAGTTATATTTGAATTCAGCTTTACTGTCGTTCCTGAGAAGCCATCAATATTAGCTATACCCTGATATTCACCTGTAGAACCGTTGTTTACTGCCGTACGGAATTCTACCAATTCATTGTAATTGGAAATTACAATTTGCGAACCGAATTCGCTGTTCGTCAAAGTAACCTGTTTTTCCCATCCGCCGAGTGATGCTATCATCACGATTCTACTAAAATCAGTGGTACCTACTGTAACATCGCTTCCTGATATTGTAATGGATTCAGCTGCAGATGCAGGTGTTGTTGTCAACGACCAGGCAATTCCTTCTGCAGTACAAATACTATAGTTGCTTTCCACATTCTGGTTGTCCTCTGTTCCTCCCAAAGTTACAGGAGCACAAGCCACTTTCGCTGATGAATGAGATGCTATATTAATAGGTATAGGATATGAGCCAGTATATGTTGTCCACTTCCCTGACGTTAGAGACGATACCAACGACATCATTTCAGCAGTTGTCTTTGCTTCTCCATTGTCGGTTCCAAGAACACAATGCTTTGAATCGTAGAAGCAGTCGGTTACACTACCTGCGTTAGTTCCATATATCTTACCTATATCAAATACTGTAATAAAGTTTAGGCATTCGTTCAGGCTAGCACCATCGAGTACATTACCAGCAATACCACCTACAACACTATTGTTTGCTGTTACTATAGCCGCATTGACATTATAACTTACATCAGTATTTTGCGCATAACCGACAATACCGCCAACCGTTCCTGTACCGCGCAAGTTCTTCGACATGCTTGCACATCCGGTAATTACATTCTTCGTCGTTGCATTACCTGTCGAATAACCGCAGATACCACCAACACTTGTTGACGAACCAGCAATCTTTGTTCCAGCAGAAGTACAATTGCTTATCGTAGTAAATGCAGCAGCGTATCCGCAAATACCGCCTACATAACCCGATGCTGTCAATGATCCATTGAAATGGCAGTTGTTAATTACAACATTTCGCTCGCTATTCGTACCCTTTGCATAACCTACGACTGCACCAGAATACGACTTTGCACTTATGGTTCCGCTCAACTCAATGTTTTCTATCGTTGAACTTGTAGTAGTTGGGAATACATAACCGAACAAACCTGTGTAGCTGCCCGATGCAGAAATTGTCATATTTGAAATTGTATACCCTTCGGCACTTCCACCATCAAAATTACCTCTGAACGGATTGGTTGATGTTCCTATTGCAACCCAAGTGTTTTCGTCATCGGTCATATCAATGTCAGCTACAACCTTGAAGTTTACGCCAGCAAAACCATTGTCGTTAGCATGTCCCTTGTAACTTCCTTCCAAACCTGCATTTACTGCATTGCGGAACATAGCGAGTTCTTCGTATGTTGAAATAGTCAAAGGATCCTCATCTATGGCAACACTTACCAAGACTTTCTTGCTATAACCGTCCTTTGAAGCAACAAGAGTTGCATTACCTAATTCCCCAGTAACAATAGCATATGTACTAGAAACAGATACTATATCATCATTTTCAGAAGTCCACGAAACTCCAGAGGATGGGGATGGCGACAAATAAAAGTTAGTTGCAACGGCATTGTATATTTCTTCATTTTCAAATCTAGCAGCCGCCTTTGCAATCGCTCTCACCGGATCATAAGTAAAATCCGACTGCAATGGATAGCAACCAGTGGATGTTGCCCAGCCAGACAATGATATACCAATGATTTCTGATGTTTTCAAACCTTCTGCCTGATCGGTTACATCTGCTGCATTAATACCACCAAGCACCGAACGCTGCTTATCGTAGTAATTATGCTCAGGAGCAACATCATAGTCGGTATCAGCAAAGAGACCTATCAAACTCGAACCCGAATTTACCGTCGCAATGTTTATGTTTTGATTAACATAAACTACCCTATTGTTTGCACATGATCCAATAATACCACCTACTGTTGTCGTCTTTCCATATACATTACCAGCGTTAAGATTGTTCTCAACATTTGAATATCTATACACATATCCAGCAATACCGCCTATATAGCCATTGCCCGAAACTTCAGCAAGGTTGATGCAATTGCTCAAATTTGTCATCTGCGTTGTAGCGTTACTTCCTCCATAATAATATCCGACAATACCACCCATATAGCTTGCTCTTTGATTAGGAGATTCAACACTACCCGTAGCAGAACATGATGTTATGTCTGAACATGTCGCTGCATAACCACACACACCACCAACGTATGCACTGCTTGTGGAAGTAGTCGTAACATTACCTACAAAGTGACAATTCTCTATTAATCCATGTGCTGTTGCACTACCTTTTAGGATACCACAAATACCGCCAAGATATGTAGTACCTCGTACATTTCCCTCCACTGTAAGGTTCACTATCGATCCTGACTGTACATAACCGAACAATCCCTTGTTGGCTTCACTTGCCGAAACATTCAACCCCGAGATTGTATAACCAGCTCCATCAAAAAATCCACAGAAAGGATGCGCAGTATTTCCTATGGGCTCCCATGATTCCCCTTCCAAATCTATGTCTGCAGAAACTGCAAATGTATACTCGGCAAAACCATTATACGAGACAGCTCCCTTATAATCGGGCGCAACACCATTTATTGCATCACGGAAAGCCTTCAAATCGTCACGGTTTTCAATTGGCAATGGATCAGGCAATTCAGAGTCATCACGGGTATCAATAATTATCACCTTCGACAGATCACCAATAGTTGCAGAAATCTCTGTACGACCTGTAGGTGTGAGGAATGTTGTACTACTACCATTTGATTCTATAGTAATGTAGTCAGTATTGCTACTTGACCATGTAACATCAGTGCCCGTAGCTGTAAAAGGATTATATACATATTCAGGCAAATAATCATCAGCATTCATGAATATTGTAGCCGATGTTACCTTTGCAAAATTTGATGATGCTAAAGGCAATGGAATCGGATAAAAACCCGCATTGAACTTCCAGTGTGACGTATTCCAATCTGCACCTGTAATACCCGAAGGAGCAAAATCATCAATAACACTAGTAATACCTGCAGTTAATAAACCTACATATCGATTTTCTACATCTTCATAATTCTCATCATCACCACTAACAACACCATAACCTGGATTTGAAGAAATTTGCTTGTCATAGTAACAATAACTTATCGTTACAGCACCTCCCTTTCCAGAAATAGATCCGCCACGCGGAACATTTCCACCGTTCAAACAATAGCTTAACGAAGTAGATTTAGCACTATAGCCCAAAATACCGCCCGAATAATCAGAAGTTCCAAATACGCATCCTCCATTTACATTGTATCTAAGTATTGCATAATAAGTATAACCAACAATACCACCGACATACACATTGGAACCACTTATAAGAGCAGCATTGACGCAATTCTGCACAATTGGCTTGTAATTGCTCGAACTGGATGAACTATACGCATCACCCACAATACCACCGACATAACTATATCCGGAAACTCGTCCTGCGGTTGCACATTCCTCAATAACGGTATAATATGCAATACCTGCGATGCCACCTACATACGAATCCGATGAAGAGGCATTAACCGTACCATTGAATGTACAATTTTTAATATTGGCATTACGGCGATAAGTACCATCTACCGAATAACCGCAGATAAAACCGCAGATACCTCCAACATACTGAGAACCGGAAACACTTGCCTCGACATTGATGTCCCGAATAAGAATATCTATGTCTCCAACTGCGCTTAAAGTATTGGACCTTACATATCCGAACAAGCCCCTGTACGAACCGCTGGTGCGGAAGTTCTTGATAGTACAGTTATTTCCGTTAACACTTCCCCTAAAAGGATAAATAACATTCTTGCTTACCCAATAACCGATTGGTGTCCACGTATTTCCACCAAGGTCGATTGTTAGTGGATTAGACGGATCGTCACCAATGTTAATAGTTTTACCTGCGAAATCTTCAACATTCTCCTTTACTAGATATGCCAGACCTGCAAGTTCATCAGCCGTCCAAATGGTATATGAAGCATCAGATTCATGTCCAAAATACCAATCGGTATCTGTTGATGCTCCATCCCACGCCTGCGAAAAAGCACTTGTTACGCACAAAATTTGCACACAAATGCACAATAGTATAAATTTATATCTCATAATTAGACAATATTTACAAAAATTAACACTTTTAACAACTTGCAAATATACTAATGTTCAACGAAATAACAAATCTTTTTTTCATTTATTTCACTATTGCAGATTCAACGACCAATTACAAGCTTTATATTGTCCGAACAGAAAAAGATGGACAAAGAAAAATAACCATATCAAAGCAATTAAGACCCACTTAATAAACACATATAAATCAACACAATACCCGTGTATAAACGACAAGAAACGACTAATAAACGAAAGTAAATGTTTAAATACCGACTAGTGATTTAAGGACACCCGACCTTTGCAGCGAATTTCGAAAAGAAGTTCGAACAAAATGTTTAACGTTTAAAATTTTTGACTATGAAATTAGGCGGACACATAGAAATTGAATGCAAAGTCGGTTCTGTTCCAGAATTGGTAAACGAAATGTGCGGACACAAGCTCGTAAGGTTTCTGATTGCTGTTATCGACAGGCGCATAAATAGTGATAGGTACTCGCAGCGCACAAGCTGGTACACTGTAAATGCACTGGGCGATACTGCCGAAATGTTACTTGAATCGAAGCTGCATATATGCGATAATATATTTGTCAGTGGTAGATGGGTAATTGATGGAAATCGCGATGTACTCGGTAATAGTAATTATACGTATGAGATTATTGCAGAAAGTGTATCTGTGGCAAAGGATGACTGTGCGAGGGGATATGAAGTGGCATAGAGGTAAAAACTAAATTACAATGACAAAGGCAAATGAGATATTGCAAGAGGAGATTGCTGCGACCAATATGATTGATGAGATAAAACAATCTGATGATCAACTGGATATCTTAAAAAAGGAGATTGGTCTTTTTTCTGAGAACAGTCCATCCTATTGGGACTCCCCATCGGACAATGCAAATACATCTATTACGAGTAGCCCTACCGAGACAATTCGTACCTCAAAGAATCCAACGGCAAAAATTATAAAAAATAAGAGAATGGAAAGACATTCAATTATTATTCGAAAATCGGTACATAAAGTAAATTTACCCCCGAGCGCATTAAATCTTGATTTGCAAAAGCAAAAGAATTTTGTTAAGAAAAAGCAGTGTGAACATTATGTAATAAGCCTATACAACGCAGCAATTAGAGGAAAATTTTACGGCAAACCTAAAGAAATAGGACTTCTCACAGAATCAGGGAAGATTTTTCTTGAAAAATTGTCTGGATTAAAATTACGGAATAAGGTTTCATTTGTTTTAAATCCATCAGACCTATGCCATATAAACGGTGATCATTGGGGCAAAGAAAAAGATGAAGGCAATAATATTCCATTAGAAATAAAGGACATACGCAATTTGATATACAT
>JAEEGJ010013164.1_pt1 | contig 20191 bp, 16 predicted proteins | sample 8958761 | NCBI WGS metagenome assembly JAEEGJ01 (sample SAMN16246546, study PRJNA631951) | gut metagenome | biome: gut microbiome; feature: rumen; material: RS-attached | host: Bos | place: Iran: Karaj | collected 2018-10 | reverse complement strand
AGTGCGGGTGTTCGCCCTGGCGCGGGTCGGCATGCTCGTAACAAGCGGTGCCGTCGAAACGTCCGAGTGCGTGAGCATCCTTCGGGAAGTGTGCCGGCACCCAGTCGAGAATCACGCCGATTTCGTTCTGGTGGCAAAGGTCCACAAAGTGACGGAACTGGTCTGGCGTGCCGTAACGGCTCGTGGGGGAGTAGTAACCGGTGACTTGGTAACCCCAAGATTCGTCGAGCGGGTGTTCTGCAAGCGGCAAAAATTCAACGTGGGTGTAACCCATTTCCTTGAGGTAAGGAATCAGGCGTTCCGAAAGTTCGTCCCAGTTGAGGAATCGGTCCGGATTCGCCGGGTCGCGGCGCCAAGAACCGGCATGGACTTCGTAAATGTTCATTGGCGAACCGAAGACCTTTGTAGCCCAGTGCGTCTTCATGTAAAGATCGTCGCCCCATTCGTAACCGTCGAGGTGGGTCGTGATGGAGGCTGTTGCCGGGCGGACTTCAGCGAGTTTTGCAAGCGGGTCTACCTTGACATGCAAGTTGCCATCGGCTCCGTGAATTTCGAAGCGGTAGAGTTCGCCTTCGCCAATGTTCGGAATGAAAATTTCCCAGATGCCGCTAGAGCCGAGCATGCGCATTTGGTGGCGGCGTCCGTCCCAGCTGTTGAAATTACCGACGACAGAAACAGCTTGTGCGTTCGGAGCCCATACGGCAAAATGGATGCCCTTGAATCCTTGATGTTCAACGATGTTGGCGCCGAGTTTGCGATAGAGTTCGTAATGCGTGCCGGTGGCGATCAAGTGGCGGTCAAAGTCAGAGAGAACAGGAAGGAATGCATAAGGATCGACTAAGGTGTATTCGTTTCCATCATCTTGCTTGATAATCAACTTGTAGAAGAATGGTTCGAATTCCATGTCGAGGATGGCTTCGAAAAATCCCGTGTTGCCCAGTTTTACAAAGTCGAATTCTTCAGAGCCGTCGCAAGATTCACCGCGAACAAAGCTTGCTTGTGGCTGGTAGGTGCGGATGACAGTTTTAATTCCTCGGTCTGTTTCGAGCGGGTGGATTCCCAAAATCGAAAAGGGGTCTTTAGTCTTGAAATTCCAGATCGCCTGCATGTTTTCTGCGGTCAGGCTGGTAAAATCATTCCATTCCATATGTTATCTCACTTAATGTTTCTGTGTAAAGAAAAATAAAATAAAAATGAAAAATATGGGGGAATATTGCAATAAAAACTGCATTATTTGTGCGTTTAATTACTAGATCGCTTCGCGGCAGAATTTGAACCGCTGTGCTATAGAACTTGTCGAAGAGCGGCCCACTGCGTTCTGCCGACTCTTTACTACATTTGCGAGCACAGGAGGTCCCGAATGGCCGTAGCTATGGAAGAAAATGCGAATCCGATGAAGTTTGAAAAGCTCTTCAAGGTAACGCCCGAGATGATTGACGAAAACAAGCACATGAACAATGTGTGGGCGGTGCAATGGGTTCAGGATATTTCGATTGCTCATTCCGATTCTGTCGGAGCAACGGATTTGATGTACCAGTTAGGATGCGCTTGGATGATTCACACGCAATTTGTGGAATACAAGAACCAGGCTTTCTTGGGTGATGAAATCCGTGGAACAACGTGGGTGGCAAGTTACAGCAAGGTGATGAGCGTTCGCAAGTGCCGCTTTGAACGCGTTTCCGATGGCAAGGTTGTCTTTGAATCCGAAACGCAGTGGGTCTTGATGGATCCAAAAAGGGGACGGCCTTTCGCCATCCCGCAAGAAATCAAGGACCGTTTCCAGATCAAGTAATTAAAAGCCTATGCTCGCTTGAACCATGTAGATGCGGTTTTCGTCCTGACCGGTGTAGTAGCCGCGTTCTTCGCCCCAAGTTGCCGCTTCAACCGAGAAGAATCGCAGGAATTCGATTCCGATACCGGCAGACGGGTAACCGCCTCTGAATCCGCCTGCAAGTCGCAAGACGAGAAAGCGGATTTCGTTGTTGAGGCCCGGGAATGCGGCGATGTTCTGTTCTATTTCAAAACCGAAATTCAAGTGCGTAAAGAACTTGTAGTTGCGATCGTTATTGAACATATCGGTAAAGTCTACGGCCACGTTGAACTTGCGTCCGAAACCCGTGTTGCTGTTCATGAATTTCGGGCTGTAGTTGGCGCCGATGGTAAAGTTCGGAACGAGCGTTTCGCCTGCGAGTGACTTAAAGTAAATGTCGCGGAGCGAAGCACCAAAACGTATTTCGCGGTTGAATTGGTAGAGCACGCCTAAATCTATGCCAAGCGAGAACGTCTTGGAATCAAAGAAATCGTCCGTGCCATCGCCTAGCTGTTCTTTGAGGGTATCAGCAATAGTATTATAGTTGGCAAGGCCGATTGTAACCATGTTCGTCTTGTGGCGCTTGACGAGTTTGCCTCCCAAACCGACAGAAAGCTGATTTGGAATGATTTCGTAGGCGCCACCCATCTGGGCGACAGCGTCAATAACGAATGTATCAACGACAACGTAGGGGAGGATGAGGCCGGCGTCGATGTATGGCGCTACGCTACCGTTCATCCAGAAGGCAGCACCGAAGTTGTGGAACGCGAGTTCTGCATCAAACTTCACTCTTGCTTCCAACGCCTTGTGGTCGTACGAGTTGATCGTTCTGATGTACTTCGGATTTTTGACAAGCGAATCGAGGATGGCGCTGGTCTTGCTTGAAACTTGAGGATGGGTAAAGGTTATTGTATTAGCATCGTTTTGGGCATTTCGGAACAAGTCCTGAACATCCTTGACATCGCTGTACGTTGAAAGAAATGCGAAAATGTCACCTGCACCGCCAAACGTGACGCGAGCGTCGCCAATCCTGTTGCGTGGGTAATAACCTTGTTCCGGACGCTTGTCGTAGTTGCCGAGCCTGTTAATTTGGCTTAATCCGGCATAGTTGTAATGGATGGCTTCTTTGTCATCGACTACTGCAACATGGGCTCCACCCATGGATTCTGCACGGAGCGAAAAATGCGTCGGAGATTTTGCTGTAGCAATTCCAAAAGCGCAAGCAATAAGTGCAAGTATTGTTAGTTTATTCATTTTGCGTTCCTCCCATTGAACCACTGGAGGAATTGTTCTTCGCTGTAGTACTTCCAGCAACCGCCGACCATTTTTATGCGATTTTGCAAGTTGTACTTGATGTTGTTCACATCGGTATCGTGACGAATGAGTTCCTTGTTCTTGATTTTTTCGTCAAGGTCTTTGCCTGGGAAGAATAAGTCAATGGCAAACTTGAGCAGGTGGTTGTTTTTTTCGTCACGAACATTCGGGTCGCGATAGACGAAATGCCATTCCGCCTCGTCCAGGGGTTGCCACATGAATTCTGGAACGGACCTGTCTGCGGGGCCAAATGTGCCGTTCATGTTGATATCGACTGATTGGTAACTCCCGATAAACTTAAGCGAATCAACTTGAGCTTTGGTGAGGTCGTATGTTTTTGGATCCATTCCCTGTGCGACAAGTTCGGCGTAGTTTCGCGGCTTTCTCATCAAGACCACGGTGCGGTAGTCGCGAGCGTCTTCATCGACTTCTCCGTCACCGTCGTTATCGTAATTGTCAACAATTTCTTCGTCAACGCAACCGTCGCCATCGTCGTCGATGTGGTTGCCGAATTTGAAGAATACGTCATCGCGTCCTTCGCCAACAGTTTGGGCTCTTTCGTTCAGTTCAATGACGTTGTTTGCAAGACCGACGGTGAAGTCTGCATAATCTTCGTCATCAAATGCGTTACGGGTGGAGTCGGGCAAGTAGGCCTTGATAATTTCGGAGGCGCTTTCCGGTGATGATTTAATGGCTTCTGCAGCTGAGGCTATATCGTTGAGGAATGGCTTAAGGCTATCGCCAAGATCGTTCAGCGTATTGAGGTTTATCATCATACCTGCGTTATCTGCAGAAATAATGGATGTAAGCTGCGCATGGATTGCTCTAATGCGGAGGGCTGCCTTGGATAGCTGGAGAATTGTGTAGCTATCGGCAATGTCTTTGAATCGGATTTTTTTGTCGGTTTTATCCGTTGTGTCAAGAACGATGAACTTGTTGAGAAAAATCATGACGGAATCGATTCCTCTCGAAATGGAATCTGCTTTTGCATCGCTCATATCGAGGAATCCGTTGGAGCTCCTGCCATTTTTCTCGGTCTTTTGTGCGTAAGAAGCGAGCTCGAATACATTAAGCCCATCTTGCATTTTTAGGACGGATTTACTGAGGCCGACCCATGCTTCGGAATTGCCTGAGTCTGCTCGGATGGCTTTGTTAAAATATTTGCGTGCGGCATCGTAGTTTGACTTTTGGTATTCCAAGTAGCCATCGAGAGTAAGCGCTTCTGTGTCGTCGTTTTCGGCGTCACGGCTACCGGTTGGGTGGAACAGATTACAGCCTGCAATGCCTAAAGACAAAGCGAGGGCCGCGAACCACATCCATTTGCCATGCGAAGATTTTCTCATACTGACATTCCTGAAGGATATTTTTTTTATTACTCCATACATTAAAATAACATCATTCTTACAAAAATGAATATCTTGCTTTTTTTTATTGTCGCTTTTTACGGTATTCTCGTAAAAAAATATATTTGCGCTCGATGAATGCTTATAAAGAGTATTTTCCGACCAAGGCTTACCGCATTGCAGAAATGCGTCTTTCCTCCCTGCTTAGGGTCGAAAGGGATCGTCTAGATTCCATTGCTGCGTCTTTGGGGCGTGAATCGGCCATTGGCCCCGACAACTTGCGGGAACAGTTGCCCGAAATACTCAAGTTCACTGAGGCATATCATGCGGCCTATGATCAGTATCTAAAGGCTGTACTTGTCCAGCAACCTCGCCCTATCCAGTGCAGGCCTGCATGCGGAAATTGTTGCCACCACTACCCGATGTCGGTGGAACCTTTTGAACTGATTTTTATGTACAGCGAACTGCGCAAGAGGGACGACCTCTTGTCTTTGATGGAATCGTGCCAAATGCGTTCGGACAAGTTTGAGTCGCTTTTTGAATCGCGCAAGAGCGAAGGGCTATCCGAAGACGATGCCGAAGACAAGGCGCTCCACGATTATTTCTCGTGGTGGAAATCTTGCCCGTTCTCCGATGGCAAGGGCGATTGCTCGGTCTACCCGTTGCGGACGGTCTCCTGTCGCATGTACTTTAGCGAGACCGATCCTGCTTATTGCACGCCGGATATGCTTCAGACCGAAAAGAACGATAGCTATATAGTTTATATGCCAGATGTCGTCGAAGATGCCGTTTACGGGATCTCGGAACATTATGCCGCGCTTGATTTACCGGAGAGCTTTTTTGGCGGTCTCCTGGCGCTGAACGGCTATGAAGGAGTCTTGGGCGCGTGAATCTGAATGATGGACAATTGGACTTGTTCGGATTTGTCCCGGCAGAAACAACGCCTGAAGTCAAGGCTCCGTCGCCGGACTGCTCCCAGAATGGGCTTGTTCACTTTAAGTATAATCCGTTGATGAAGAAGAGCATCCGCTGTAAAGGCGGGTTCTTGTTCGGGCACCCGGAAGTTTTGCTGCCTGCTTATATGAAGGCTCCGGAGTTTGCTTCTGCTCGTGAACTTGCTGCTGAATGGGCCGAACATGCGGTGCGCCGCAAAACGCAGAAGAATAAGGCGGTCATCAAGGATTTGGTCAGTCGTTTTTGGCAGGCTGTCGACCAGATTTTTTCAGATAAAGGTGAGGCTCCTCTCGCAAGCAAGGGGCGTTTGCCGCCGATTCGCCCGCAGGGGGTGCATCACAATTTGACGGATGTGCTTGCCGCGATTAACAACACCTATTTTGACGGAACGCTCACGTGCCGAATCACTTGGAGCAACCGCGTGGGCGGGCTCAGTTTCCATTCTGTACGCAAAGATCCGGTGACGGGCGAGGACTTTCACCTTATTAGCATTAGCCGTGGGTACGATGCTGCGAATTGTCCTTTATATGCAATTGCTGGCGTTGTTTATCACGAATGCTTGCATATCGTGATCCCTGTCGAAGAACGCCAAGGGCGTCGCATTGTTCATGGGCGCGAGTTCCGCCAGCGCGAAAAACGCTACATCTATTACGATGAATGGATCAAGTGGCACAAAGAAGTGCTGCCTCGAAATATCCGCGCAATGAGGCACCACAAGGCTCTTTAGAATTTAGCTCGCTTCGCTCTTAGAACTTTGGTTCGACAGGCTCACCAACCTTTAAGGTCCCTGAGCTTGCCGAAGGGCCAACTAAGTTCTACCATCTAGTTAAAGATACTCTGTATATTCTGGAAGAGTTTCGACAGCATTCCGGTGGAGTCTCCGAATTTTTCTAGGGCGTGCTGCGGTGTGTGTACGACAATCACGGATTCGTTTTTGTCGTAAGGAATTGAAAAGTCGATGGAAGTGCTGCGTTCTTCGGTGATGCTCATCGCCGCAATGCAGAGGTCCGTCTTTTCGTTCACGAGTGACGGAATCAAAACGTCGAAGTTCATGTCGGCAAATTTGATGTACTTGTTGAGCATCTTGCCAATCGTGTACATGATGTCGATGTCGATTCCCGAAAGTTCACCCCACTGGTAAAATTCATAAGGAGCGTAGAGCGCTTCGGTCCCGACAATAAGCGTGTCGTTTCCGACCCAGTCCTGTTGCATGACTCTAACAGCGGACCTGTTTTTAGACCATTTATCCTTGATTCGTTGGATTTCGCCTTTCTTTTCTAGAATCCTGATGCAAGAATCGATGCTTGTTTTGAGGGGATTGTTTTTCCTCATGGCAATCCCAAATTCATCCTTGCTCAAGCGGTCTTTCAAAATGGAAAATTCTGAATGGTGCTTGAGGATGGCTTCTGCAACGGAGTAGTCTACGGCAATGGCATCGAGGTCCCTTTGTTCTAGCGCTTTGGTCATTTCAGGAATATTCGTGAAATATTGGATGCGGGGGAGCTTGATCATTTGCTGCACCTGCTCGTCAAGAGTCGCTCCCGTTTGTACGCCCACAAATTTCCCGGACAAGTCGGCTAGCTTGTAGATTTCATCGGGCTTTTTTGGTTCAAGATAAGTCATTTTAGGAACTTTGCTCAAGGGGACTTCTTTTTCGTAATCGCTTTGGCGGATAGCGAATGCGGTTTTCCCGATGTAATAGGGCTTTGAAAATTCGATATCGTTCTGGAGACTTTCTGACTTAGTGAACGCCGAAATAATGAGGTCGGCTTCATTGTTTTTGAGGGCGGCAACAAGTTTGCGGCGTTCTTTTTTGACAATTATGGTCTTGATGTTGAGTCGGTCTTCGAGAAGCTTTGATATATCGATGTCGATTCCCACAATTTGCTTATCGTTAATGAACGAAAATGGGGGAACATCGGCAGAGGTGGCAATTCTCAGAATTTGTTCGGATTCGCTTTCCTTGGTGCTTATAAGCGGATTTGTTTTTAGTTTTTGGTTCCAGTGCTCGTTGAGCTCGGTCAATGTGCCTGCGGCGTTTAAGCTATCGATGAACTTGTTGATGATTCCCTTGAGGTTGGGAATAGTGCTGTGCTTGTTCATGCCGATAACGATTTCTTCGGTGACGCCGATATCGTTGGGAATGTAGGTGAGACCGCTCATGCTATCGTTAAACGTGTGGGTGAGGATGGTTTCGTTGTAGGCGAGCGCATCGATTTCCCCGACTTGGAGTGCAAAGTAGGCAGTAATCAAGTCTGAGTATTGCTTGATTTGGGCTTTAGGAAGCTTTTTCTCGATAGATTCTTGAATGCTGGAGCTTTGCACGACTCCAACAATGCATTTGGGGGTGTTCGCTTTGGAGGCGGCTGTCAGTTGCTTGTTGTAAGTACCCTTGCAGCCTGTGTTTATTGCCAAAAACGCACCGATAATAAAATTAAATATTACATAACGTATTTGCATATGTTAAATGTAAGAAATTTAGATAAAAATGCAATAAAAACATAACATTAATTAAACAAAATGTGACCGGCGTTAACCGGTCACCATTGCAAAAGCAAAATAATTTTTTCGTTTAAAACTCTGGATAGCCGTCTTTTAGGCTTTCGTTGTAGTGCGCGCGTTCGCCACCAATGAATTTCGGGCGGGTGCGGGCTGCGATAATCATTGCCTTGCCGATGTGGTTTTGCTTTAGGCGCACGGGTACGGCGACTTCGCGGAGGTGCATGCCGATAAGGGTCCCGCCGATGTCGATTCCTGCGTTTGCCTTTATATGTTCGAGCGCTACGGGAGCCTTGAAGCTTGCGTAGCAAGCGGTAGCGAAGGAGCCGCCAGCTTTTGGCTGAGGAACGACATTCACGATATCGGCATTCGGGACGGCTTCGTGCTCGATGATGATGGCTCGGTTCAAGTGCTCGCAGCATTGGGCCGCGATATAGATGCCTTGCGCTCCGAAAATGCTTTGAAGCCCTTCGTAAATAGCTTTCCCGACTTCCGGGACGGAATGGCTACCGACTTGGTTGCCCAAAGTTTCGCTGGTGCTGCAACCGACAACGACGATATCGCCCTTTTTGAGCTTCGCCACTTCGATAAGTTCTGTTGCGACGTTCTTGGCATCGGACTTGATTTGTTCAACAATTTTTTTGTCGTCAATTTCGTAAGTAATACCTGCCATCGGTTTAGCTCCTGCTGAATTTTTGTGGTTAAAGATAAATTTTTTTTGGATTTTGTGCAAAAAAAGGCTGATTTATGGCAAAAAAATGAAACCGTTCTGCCCAAATGATTCTATTGCAATGTATATTGTTAATATATTGTGTGATTTGGTAATGTAATGAGTGATGAAATAGACAACTCTTCGAGCATTATAGGCCTCGATCGAAAAAAAATCAAGGATTTCTTTTTGCGGAAGCTTCCGGAGATGAAGGAAGCCGTTATTGATGCTATTATTGAAATTTTACCAAGCGTTCCGCATTATCAAGAAGAAAACGATCACTTTACGTTTCGAATTATCATGGGGAACGGAAACCCGCCCATGGGTTGGAACCGCCGCATTTACGATTTTTCGGGAGATTCTCTAGAGAACTTGTTCAAGGAACGTGTCAAGGCGTGCTTGAAGGACGTCATTCATTTTTGCAAGAGCGGTTGTGACCTGATTATCCAGCAGATGCCCGCCCGAGAAAAGGCGGAAATGTCTATCCGGGTGGGGGTGTTCCAGTCGGATTTGGGTAATGCTGGCGAAACGGAACGCGCTCTTCTCGAAAAAGGCTTTTTGCTAATTGAGTGCGTGAACCGTTCCAAGATATGCATCAATTCGCATACATCCGCTGGCGTGAGCGACCATTTGCTTATCCGTTTTGACTTGGATGAAAATGAATTTTCGGACAATTTGCAAGATAAGGATTTGGATTCGTACCCGAAGGGTTTCTGGGCAGGCTTGTTCTCGCAAATCAAGAGGGAAGTCCATGGCACCATTTGCTTGTTTGTAGATCCGTCCTGGAAAGGCAATGATGACGAAAACTTTGACGCCGGAAAGATAGTCATTGAAGACTACAAGGAAATGCAAATCAAGCCGGATTCCATGCTGGATTCGCAATCGTACCGTGATTTGTACGAACAGAATTTTATCCGTAAGATGTTCATCTCGATGCTTAATTACGATGGCATTACGGTGATTGATACGAATGGCTGTGTCCGTGCGTTTCACTGCTTTGTGTCTATCCATCGAGGAAAGTTTACGTCGGGCGGTGCAAGACACCGTGCCTATAGGGCTTTGGCCAATTTGTTTAAGGACAACGAGTGCTATAAGGCGCTTTATTTCCAGTCGCAAGAAGGAAACATCAGGTTCTATCACAAGTTCCGTGTCTCTCCGGCGTTTGATTCTGCGGTGATGGATGATTCCGGAGACGAACAGGATAATGTTAAGACCGTATCGACAAATGCGGATCATGTGGATGCAAAAACGGCATCGCTTGCATCGGCTGTCAATGCGGGTGTTACTGAATCTTCTAGTATCGATGAAACGGCTCCGTTGTCGGAATTCCTCAATCGCTTGCGCGATGCGCATTTGGGAATTGATAACTTCTACAACGAACCGAAACCTGCCGAAGATCTGTACAACGCCACTTTCGAAATGACGGATGAATCTTGGGGTCGCGTCAATGTGGAACGTATTGTGAACGTGCCGCTTATTTGCTTGATCGGTAACTCGTACGGTTATTCGACGAACGCCGAACCGTTCCTCAAAAAGATACTGGAAAAAATCCCGAATTCCGTTTGGACGATTTACTTGAACAACAAGTGCTACGAGGATTCTTCGCTTTCATCAACGCTCGGGAGCAAGAACCAGGAAAGCCAGTGGTCCAAGCTCATGAACGAGACCGGCTCAGACGATGCCAATGCAGAAAAGTATGTGACCGATGAATTGGCGGAGCACATCAAGACTGTCTATAAGCACGTGAGCAAACAGTTCGCCGAGAAGTTCGAAGAAGAACGCAACCTCTGGGAAAATTTGTTCAAAGGGTACTAGAATTTAGAACTTAGCTCGCTTCGCTCTTAGAACTTAGAGCTTTGGTTCGACAGGCTCACCAACCTTTAAGGTCCCTGAGCTTGCCGAAGGGCCTACTAAGTTCTGCCAACTAAGCTTTTTTGGTTGCTTTCTTTTCGCGGTAGAAGAGATATATCATCCACGCAAGGCCTACGAGAATCATCACGGAGCAGAGGGTTTGCCCGCGGCTCATGCCAAAGAGGTCCACGCGTCCAAGATGGGCGTCCGGTTTGCGGAAAAATTCAATGAAGAAGCGGAACAGACCGTAGCCCATTAAGTAAAGGCATGGAATTTTGTCGTGAAGTTTTGGAATCTTGCGTAAGTTGTACAAAACAACGAATAAAATAACGCCTTCGAAAATCATTTCGTAAAGCTGGCTCGGGTGGTGGAGAATCGGGTTGGCGAGGGTGCTGTCGTGGGCGAGCGGGAACCACATACCGATAGCGCTGGTCGTAGCTTCACCGAAAAGCTCACCGTTGATGAAATTGCCCCAGCGGCCCCAAGTGTAGGCTAGCGGTGCTGCAAGCATGGCTAGGTTTAATGTTTTCCAGACGTCGAGCTTGTTACGCTTTGCGCCGATGCAGAAAAATACGATACCCAAGATGAGACCGCCATGGTACGACATTCCCGAAATCCCGACAAAGTGGCTGCCGAGTTCATCGTGCGTAAACGGTAAAATGATTTCGAGCGGGTTCGAAAGATAGTAGCCCGGTTTATAGAAGAAAACGTAACCGAGGCGGGCGCCGAGCAAGATGCCTGCGATAATCCAGGTGAATATGTTATCGAGCTGTTCCTTGGTGTAACCCAGTTTTTCTTTCTCGCTGATTTTCCACATGGTGAGGTAGGCGGTCACGAACGCAAAAATGTACATGACACCGTACCAGTGGACTGGAAAACCAACGAAAGGAATCGTGAAGGCTATTCCGTCGAAGTAAGTCGGTATTAAGTTCCACCAAGATAATTCCATAATGTTCCTGCTTCTTTTGTGTTCAAATCTAAATTATTTTTTTTGTTCGAGGTTCTGGTGCGCCCAATAGTTGATGACTGTTGCTGCGACCTGCGTTGCTGGTTGCGAACGAATTTCTTTGTGCATCTGCATGACGATGACGACAATGGATTTGCTCGGGTTCGCCCTGGATTCGGCAAATCCCATGAACCAGTCATAACGGCCTGCAGGATCTTTCCCGTCGAGCGAACCTGTTTTTCCGCCGAGGCGGAGCGCTTCGAAGTTTTTCTTTGCCATGTTCTTTGTGGACATGTGCTTGTGGGCAGTGCCTTGCGCTACGGAACGGAGCATGGATTCGCGGAGGCCATAGTAGGTGTTTTCGGTGAACTTGCCGACGTCAAGCGCGAGGGGGCGTTGCGGGGCGAATGGCGCCATGTCGCGGGCCCACGGGATTTGGAGCGGCTTCTTTGCGAGGATGGCTCGGACTTGCGCTGCGGCAAGAAGCGGCGTGAGTGTTGTCGAGGTGGTAAATCCGCAAGCCACTTCGGCAAGGCCGTAGCCTGTGTCCGGGGCGGTATAGCTCGATGCGTTCGGGGCGTTGCCCGGGAAGCGCTTGTTGTAACCTAGTTTTGCGGCGGCAGAGAGCAGGCGCTTTGCGCCGACTGATTTTCCGACTATTGCCATTGGCGGGTTCGCGGAGCGGGCAAACGCTTCGGAAAGTTCCATCGTGGGGCCTTTATATTTTTCGGGAACGCGGAGCTGGTTCAAGTAGAGCGTGTGGTGGCGCCCCATCATCGGGATACGTGTGTTGAGCGAATAGCGGTTGCTTTCTATGGCGGCGGCAATTGTCACAAGCTTTGCAAGGGATGCCGCGGGGAAGGTGGGACGCCCAATCCAGTCGGGCCTGTTTTGTATTTTGCCGTCGCGGCGTTCACCCCAGGCAATGATTTCGTTTGTCTTTGTATCGACGACGAGGATGATGCCTAAGTCCGGGTGGTAGCGGCGTAGCAATATGTCAATTTTTTCGGCGAGGTAAGGATTCTTTTGCGACTTGATGTGAAGCGTGTCGCGGACGTTGCTTGAATTGCCTGTGCTATCGTTGAATGACTTGTCGAAATCGTTGTCTTCGATTCCGGTGAGGGCGGCAAGTCCGTTTGGATTTTCGCTGACGATGGAGTCGAATGCGTTTGTGTCGCTATAGTCGGTTATAAAGGCGGCTGTGTCGGCAAGCGAATCTATGGCTGGCGCGGTCTCTTGATTCTCGACGGTTGGCGCTACCTCGTCTTTCGTGGAACAATGAACAATGGCTACAATAATCAATATAAGAACGGTAATCGCAATGGCGCGGTTACGCATTCTTTGTGCGTAGGGGAGTCTTTCCATGGAGTTACTTGAAGAATGTCTTTCTGTAGTAGGCGAGTTCGGCAATACTTTCGCGGATGTCGTTTAAGGCTTCGTGCCGCTTTTCTTTTTGGAATTCTTCGAACTCTGGATACCAGCGGAACGTGAGTTCCTTGATGGAGCTCACGTCAACGTTTCGGTAGCAGAGCCATTCCGAAATTTCGGGCATGTATTTGTACAAAAAGCGCCTGTCTTGCGTGATGGAATTTCCGCAAAGGAGGTTCTTTGTCTTTTCCGTGAAGGGCTTGATAAAACGGAGCGTTTCGAGTTCGGCGTCCTTGAGGGAATACTGCGAACGGCGGCAACGATCGACGAGCCCGCTTTGATTGTGGTGTCGCGTGTTCCATTCGTCCATGCTTTCAAAAACATTTTCCGGCTGGTGAATGGCTATGACAGGCCCTTCGGCGAGAATGTTCAAATTGGCATCGGTAACAATGGTTGCTATTTCGAGAATGACATCTTTTTCAGGATCGAGACCGGACATTTCCAGGTCCATCCAAACTAAATTTCGAGAACTTTTGGCCATACGCGGTATAAAATAGTTTTTTTAGGAGTTCTAGTCATCCTCCGCTAGGAGGATCCATACATTGTCGTGAGTGGTGAGTTACTAGTTCCAAGTTACTAGTTACTAGATGAAAATTCGGAATTAGGAATTCGGGCAACTGCGTAAGGCGAGCGAAACGAAAGTACAATTGGTTCACGTCAGGGCTGGGGGAAGGATCCTGTGAATTTAACTATTGACCAATGGTCATTGACAATCGATTAGTAACTCCTGTTGTTTTGTAAGTTTTCTGTGATAATAATGACAGAAAAACCTATATATATGGATAAATTAGACTGAAATTGCAAAAATATTCCTGAAAACGTAATTTTTTGCTACAAATTGTCTTTTTATTCACTCTCTTACGAAAATATTACCGTTTTTTTTGTTATATTTGGCGCATTATGGAAAATGTTGTTATTACAGGTATGGGCTGCGTTTCCTCTCTCGGAAACTCCCCCGAATTATTGTGGCAGAACTTGCTTGCTGGCAAGTCTGGCATTGCTACCATCCAGCGTTTCGACGCTTCCGCTTACACTTCGCGCATAGCAAGTGAAATTCGCGAGTTCGACGCAACGGGCATTTACAGCACCAGAGACCAGTCCAGGTTCTCTCGTTGCATCCAGTATGCCGTCTACTCTGCATTCCAGGCTCTGCGTCAGGCTGGCATCGCACCGGAAAACGAAAATCCGGAACGCTGCGGTGTTATCATCGGTAGCAGTATCGGTGGTTTGCAGTATTGCTATGATGCCGCTGTGGCTCTTAGCACTCGTGGTCCGTCCCGAGTCTCTCCGTTCTATATTCCGATGGCTATCGTGAATATGCCGGCCGGCGAAGTTTGCAACAAGACTGGCTGGATGGGTCCGTCCTACACGGTGACCTCCGCTTGCGCAACTTCCAACCTCTCCATCGCTAACGCTTACGACATGATTCGTCTCGGTCGCTGCGACGTGATGCTCGCTGGTGGTGCCGACGAAACGGTGAACCCGCTCAGCCTCGCTGGCTTTACCAGCATGAAGGCCGTCAGCAAGCGCAACGATGCTCCTGAACAGGCTTCACGCCCGTTTGACAAAGATCGCGATGGTTTCGTGATTGGTGAAGGTGCAGCAGTCCTCGTGCTCGAAAGCGAATCTCACGCTAAGGCTCGCGGTGCAAAGATTCTCGCCCGCATCGCCGGTGTCGGTACAAGCTCCGATGCTTACCACATCTCCGCTCCGCGTCCGGATGGCAAGGGTGTTATGCTCGCAATGACCAACGCCATGAGGGAAGCTGGCATCGAAGCTAAAGATATTAGCTATATTAATACGCACGGTACATCCACACCGCTCGGTGACATCGCTGAATGCTCTGCCATCGAAACGCTCTACTCGCAGTCCTCTGCATCGGCTCTCGAAAACCTCAAGGTCAATTCGACAAAGTCCATGCTCGGCCACTGCCTGGGTGCTGCAGGTGCTCTCGAATCCGTCGTGACTATCATGTCTGTTCTTGACCAGAAGGTCCATGGTACTCTCAACGTGTTCGAACAGGATCCGGCAATTCATCTTGACGTTTGCGCTAATGGTGCAGTCAACCAGAAGATTGACTACGCTATGAGCAACGGATTTGGCTTTGGAGGCCAAAATGGAGTTATCATTTTTGCGAGGAATTAATGCGTAAGGCCAAAGGTTTTGCATTTGGCTCTTCCGCTTCTCGTAAAATAAACGCTAAAATTTGTGCGTTTTTGCTTATGCTGTCGCTGGTGTTTCCGGCGGCAGCTTTGTCGTCTCCGGGGGATCCGCTTACATGGCGCGATTCTACGTGGGATTACCGAAGTGAAGATTCTAGCGATGTTTTGTCCGAGATAAAGCCATGGCGAATGGCTGGTGTTGCATCGCTAACCTTGATTTCCTATGGTGTCGCTTACGGGTTTGTCTTAAAAAAGGGCTGGTGGGACGAATCGGAGCGAGGATTTCATATTCAAAACGATTTTGACTACGCGCTGAATCTTGATAAACTGGGGCATTTTGCAGCCGGTGTAGCCTTTGCTGAATTTTTCTACGAAGGTTACCGTTGGGCGGGCGCTAGCGAGTTTCAGTCGTATCTGTTTGCTGGGGCTTCGGCATTAGCTACTCATATTGCGATTGATATCAAGGATGGTTTTGCGCCTAAGTGGGGCTTTAGTTTTGTTGATGTGCTCTCGGGTGGCCTTGGTGGATTTTTGCCGATGGCGGAACGCTATGTGCCCCTGTTCAAGTACATTGATTTGAAGTGGAGCTACTGGATTAATTCCAATGCCTATTATAACCAGGAACACAGTGCTTCTGATGGTATTTTCACGGATGATTATGTGAACCACACGTATTGGCTTTCGGTGAAGCCGTATAGGCTTTTGCCGGAGGCGGCCCGTAAGTATTATCCGAGTTGGCTTGCGATTGCGATAGGCCTTAGCATTGACGAAAAGGTGTTTACCTATGAGCCGAATCCGCATCGCGAAGTCTACATAGCGCTTGATTATGACCTTGAAGCGTTCCGCCCGCAGAGCCGCCTGGCCCGTACAATCATCAAGGCGCTGAATTATTTCAAGCTCCCGGCACCGACGATCCAGGTTTATCCTAAATTTAATTGGTATTTGCTGTATCCTATAAAATTCTAGTTTGTAGTAGAGGCTAAAATGAAGGAAAGAGAAAACTTTAAGTCCCGTTTAGGTTTTATCTTGATTGCCGCTGGCTGCGCCATTGGGCTTGGCAATGTGTGGCGTTTTCCGTTCATTACAGGGCAATACGGTGGTGCTGCTTTTGTTCTGATATACCTCTTTTTCCTTTTGATTTTTGGATTCCCGATTCTTGTAATGGAGTTTGCAGTGGGGCGTTCGGCTCAACGTGGTGTTGGCCGCTCGTTCAGAGAGCTTGAAAAGCCGGGGCACAAGTGGCATTACGCGGGCGTTCCGATGATTGCCGGTAACTACCTCTTGATGATGTTCTATACAACGGTAACGGGCTGGATGCTCTATTACTTCTACCGCATGGTGACGATGGGTGACCTTATGACCATGACGCCTGCCGAAGTGGGTGCTGAATTTACGAATATGCTCGGGAATGGTCCGTTGCTTTCGTTCTGGATGGTGGTGGCGACTTTTGCGGGCCTTTCGATTGTGGCGCTTGGGCTCCAGCGCGGTGTGGAACGCATTACAAAGACGATGATGTCTGCGCTTTTGATTATTATGTTCATTTTGATGATTCGCGTGCTCACGCTCCCGGGCGCGGGCGAAGGTCTTAAGTTCTACTTGCTGCCGGACTTTGCAAAGCTCAAGGAAGCGGGAATCGGTGAAGTTGTATTTGCTGCACTTGGCCAGTCTTTCTTTACGTTGAGCCTTGGTATCGGTTCCATGAGCATCTTCGGTAGCTACATCAAGAAGAAGCATTCGCTTTTGACCGAAGCTGCTCATATTTGCGTGCTCGATACGGGTGTGGCTTTGATCGCTGGGCTTATCATCATTCCATCTTGCTTTGCGTTTGGACTCAAGCCGGATGCAGGTCCGGGACTGATTTTTGCAACGCTCCCGAATGTATTTGCGCAGATGCCTGCTGGCCGAATTTGCGGTGCCGCGTTTTTCCTTTTCATGTCGTTCGCGGCACTTTCGACGCTTGTGGCCGTGTTCGAAAATATTGTCGCCTATTGGATGGATGTGCACGATGTAGAACGCCCGAAGGCGGTGAAGTGGAACTTTGTTGCGGTTGTATTGTTGTCGCTTCCTTGCGCGCTCGGCTTTAATGTTCTCTCTGGCTTTGAACCGTTTGGCCCCGGAAGCTGCGTGCTTGACCTCGAAGACTTTTTGGTCTCGAATACATTGTTGCCGCTGGGTTCGCTTGTTTTTGTACTGTTCTGTAATTCGCGCTATGGCTGGGGGCAGGATAACTTTTTTGAAGAAGCGAATGCGGGTAAGGGCATGAAGTTCCCGAAATATGCGGTACTTCGCCTTTATTTCAAGTGGGTCTTGCCGATTATCATTTCTGTGATTTTCGTGCTCGGCTACTTGCAAAAGTTTGCACCGAGCGTTTATGAAAAAATATTCGGATAATCACAAAATTTCCTAGAATCGCAAAAATTGATTTTTTTTACGTAAAAAACGAAGCAAATGTCTTGTTTCTTACGTAAAATTATGCATAAAGTAATCTATTTCGGCGCTGAAAGATGAGTTTGGAGTGCTTTAATGGTTGTTTTGGATTGCTAAATTGCGTTTTTCCTTGATTTTGGGGTGCTGTTTTTGTCAAAAAACTCGAAATTGTACAGTTTTATTACATACAACATTGAAAATTTACGTAAGAGAATAATGAAAACTAAATTTTCTTACGTAATTTTTTGCGTTTTTTGAGTTTTCCTTTAAAAAGTTCGAAAAATACTTTTGCACAAGACTATGGATAAATGAATGTTGCCTGAAAAATCATAAGTTTTTATATTATTTATGAATAACATTTTTTTTGAAAATTTATGCTTCGCGTACTGTTTCTTGTTCTGTTGCTTGCAGCTTTTACTTTCGCTCAAGACGAAAGCGTTAGCGATTATGACCGGTGGATGCAGGCGAAGGCGCACCGCGATAGCGTCAGGAACGCGGAACGGATTCAGAAGAATTCAGTCCCGTTCGATTTTTTAGTCGGGATGACTCTGAATGTGGGCTTTAAAGTTATCAATAACGAAACTCAGTTGAGCCGTTACGAAAAGGAAGACAGGATTGTCTTTTTTGAAGGAGCTTTTTTTCAAGTGGGAGCGTCTGTTCAATTGCCCCTGCTGAAATATCATTTGACGGTAAGGCTTGGCGTGCTATTTGAATACGCTCCGCTGTTTTTGTCAGAGCCGCTATATGTTGAAGATGGTAAAGGGGGATGCAAGCGTGTTACTGATGGAGGCTTGTCGCAGGGGCGGATTGCGTTCCCGATTCTTTTTGCGGTGAAGCCTCGGTTTAGCTTTGTATCGTTCGAGTTTGGCCCTCAGATTTCCATACCGCTTTTCGATAAGCTGGAGTTAGATGGTGCACGCGATAGGGAACTGGACTCGTCTATGGAATTTAGTATGCTTTTGGGCGTGGGTTTCCGCGTCAATGAACGAATCTATTTAGACCTGCTTTGGGACGCAAAGTTCTATCACAAGTATAACGAACGCTTTGCAGATGGTTTGGCCCATTGGTCTTCGGTCGCTATCAAGGCTGGCGTGACGTTTAATCCGTTTTAATTATATCACAAGATTTTTAAATCAGTGGCGGAGCGGTTTGAGTATGTCTTGTGTGTAAATGTTATTTACAATTAGATGGCTTGATTGCGTCGTAGCAGGCTCTATTGCGAAAACTAGATAAAGAATCGGAGTCATCGTATTCAAATTTAGTGGTTATGTTCAACGTATCCGTACGATGGTATTGGTCTGTGTACACTAACTTCCAAGAAATAGTCGTATCTTGGAATGATTTAAGAGTGCCATTGAAAAATTGGAGTCTCTTGTCGTCAAGTTGTTCGGGAAGAGACTTTCTATAGATAAGAGAATAATGTGAACTCATAGTGTACTGATCACGAGAACCTTGAACAGAGCACATCTCTTGATCGGAATCATTCCTATCAATGTATGCATCATACCCTAATATCTCATCTTTTCGATTTTTCCATGAAAATCCCGAAAGACCAATAACCTCAAGATTGTAATTGGATCTAAATTCAAAAATTTGAGAGCACCGCTTGCCGGATAGCTTGGAAAGTGCTTTTGCTACGGCATCTCTATCGAGTTTAGGGATTTCTGCAATTGGAGTGTAGTGGACTAGTGCATTTTTTCCAAAGTTTATATCTATATAAGTTGTATCGTAAATGATTTTTTTGTGACTGGAGCGTTTTTTAAACTTATCCCCAAATATTTCAAGACGAATATCATCCCTTACGCCAAATGAGTAGTTATGCCGTTCGATATGATTGCAGGAAAAAGTCGATTTACCAATCTTACAGTCTGACGTATCCCAAACTGTCGTATCTTTGTTAAAATTAAGAGCTCGATATCGTGTTAAAGGTTTGTGTATTATTTGCTCGAGGATTGTATCATTTAGAGAAATGAGTTCGAGTTTACTTGCCGAGTTATCGGTTTGAATAGCCGAATTTTCGTTAGTAGTGTCAGTAACGTTTGTTTGGCTGATGACTTTGTAGCTAGTGTATGAAAACAAGATTGCAATGCAAACCAGCCCGAAAAACAACAATTTTATTTTCATTCCAATACTCAGCGAATAAAGTGTTGATCCTCAGCCACAAAATACAAAAAAGAGGATATTAGAATATTGGGAGAAAAGTAAAAAAAGCCCCCACATATGTGAGGACTTTTTTAAGTTGTTTTTGATTATCTATGCGCTGGATCCTTCGCAACCTTACGGTTGCTCAGGATGACGAACGGCGCATCCGCTTTATCGTTACTTGTTGTTCGCGCGAATCAGGTTGAGGGCCGAACCCGCCTTGAACCACGCCCACTGCTGTTCGTTGTAGGTGTGGCTGAGGGCGATGTTATCGACAGAGCCGTCCTTGTGGTGGGCGACGAGCGTGAACTCGGAACCCGGAGCGAATTTGGTGAGACCGACGATGTCGAATACGTCCTGTTCCTGGATCTTGTCGTAGTCGGCGGCGTTCTTGAAGGTGAGGGCGAGCATGCCCTGCTTCTTGAGGTTCGTTTCGTGGATGCGGGCGAAGCTCTTCACGATCACGGCCTTCACGCCGAGGAAGCGCGGTTCCATGGCGGCGTGTTCGCGGCTGGAGCCTTCGCCGTAGTTTTCGTCACCGATGACGATGGAGCCCGTACCCTTGGCTTTGTAAATCTTGGCAAGTTCGGGGACTTCCTTATATTC
>JAEEGJ010013163.1_pt1 | contig 20192 bp, 18 predicted proteins | sample 8958761 | NCBI WGS metagenome assembly JAEEGJ01 (sample SAMN16246546, study PRJNA631951) | gut metagenome | biome: gut microbiome; feature: rumen; material: RS-attached | host: Bos | place: Iran: Karaj | collected 2018-10 | reverse complement strand
GTCAACGGGTGGGTGGAACACTATCTACATATTGGATACACTAAACGGGTTCATCGTGTGGAGTTCCAAGACGACAAAATGATAATGCTAGATGATTGTTATTCATTCCAATTCGATTATCGTCCATTCCATCCAACGCAAGGTATGTATGTACGGGAGCTCAAAAAGTATAAGGAGAGTTTGGCCCAAAATTCTGTATAGAAAAATCTGGCAAATGTACTATGCAAAAAAGTATGCCTAAATTATGCGCACTGTTTCATGGAGGCAATCATCATGAAGGAACAGGGGTACTCAACGTTATACTTGGCACGGCTGATGGTAATCTTGCAGTCCTCCAAGGGCTGACGCAGCACTTCGAGGACGCTGCGCGACAGCTCAGGCAGTTCGTCCAGGAAGAGCACGCCATTGTGGGCCAGCGATATCTCACCTGGCTGTGCATTCTGACCGCCACCAACGAGTGCTACCTGCGAAATGGTGTGATGAGGGGCTCGGAAAGGGCGTTGCGAGATGAGCGACGTGCCGCGATTCAGTCTGCCCGCCACCGAGTGAATCTGGGTGGTCTCTAAGCTCTCGGCCAGCGAGAGCGGAGGCAGGATGCTGGGCAGCCGCTTGGCCATCATGGACTTGCCGCTGCCTGGCGGGCCTATCATAATCAGGTTGTGCCCTCCTGCAGCAGCCACCTCAAGCGCACGTTTCACGCTCTCCTGACCTTTGACATCGGCAAAGTCGAGTTCGAAATGATTGCGCTGTGCATAGAATTCAGCACGTGTGTCAATCACCGTAGGCTGCATGACTTCTGTCATGCCATTGAAGAAATTGATGACTTGCTGTATGGTTGTCGCGCCATAGACATCCAGTCGATTGACGACCGCCGCCTCATGAACGTTCTGCTGCGGTACGATCAATCCCTCGAATCCCATCTCGCGGGCTTTGATGGCAATGGGCAAGGCTCCGCGTATGGGTTGTATGCTGCCGTCGAGGCTGAGTTCTCCGACGATCATGAAACGTGACATCCTTGAACCGTCGATCAGTCTGTTGGCATTCAGGATGCCCAAGGCGATGGGCAGATCAAATCCCGTGCCTTCCTTTCTGATATCGCCAGGCGCAAGATTGACCGTCACCTGTTGCCGCGGCATTTTGTACCCGGTGTTGAGCAGTGCCGCCTCGATACGGCTGTGGCTTTCCTTGACACTGTTGTCGGGCAATCCGACAATAATCATGCGCGATGGTCCCTCAGCGTGAGAGGGCACGACATTAACCTCGATTGTGACGTGAAAAGCAGCGATGCCGCTGACGGTTGCACTGTTGGTTTTAGCGAGCATGATGGGTGAAAAAGGTCAGTTCTCAGTCGTTCCTTTCTTTCGTACGTTCGAAGATCTGTTCGAGGAACTCCTGCCGCTTCTCGGGTTGTTCAAAGGCACCGATGGCGTGCATGGTGGTTGTCTGGGCGTTTTGTTTGGCCACACCTCGCATCTGCATACACAAGTGTCTGGCCTCAACAACGACCATGACGCCAAGAGGATTCAATGCTTCCTGAATACATTCGGCGATTTGCTCGGTCATTCGTTCCTGCACTTGCAGGCGATGGCTGAAAGTGTTGACGATGCGTGCGAGCTTCGACAGCCCTGTAATCTCGCCGTTAGGGATATAGGCGACATGAGCCTTGCCGAAGAAGGGGAGCATGTGGTGTTCGCAAAGAGAGTAGAATTCGATGTCTTTGACGACCACCATGTTGTGGTAGCTTTCTTTGAACAGGGCTGAGCGGATGATGGCAACAGGATCTTCATGATAGCCACGTGTCAGTTCCAGCCATGCACGAGCCACGCGGATGGGTGTCTTCTGCAGTCCTTCGCGCGAAGGATCTTCGCCCAATAATTTGAGGATTTGGAGATAATGAGCAGCAAGCTCTTCCTGTAGTGCTTCCATTTATTGATATACGATGATCTGACTCTTGACAATGCTTGCTTCACGGAATTTCTTCGTTTCGCGCATCTTTTTCAGCATTGTGCGAGCTTCTTCGTTGGTTCTGAAATCGCCGACGCGGCAGATCCATCTGGGGCTGATAAAATGTGTATATACAGAAAGCTCAGGGAACTCGGAACGTACCAGATTAGCCATGCGATAGGCTTCGCTCTTGGCATTACGGTTGTTGCCTCCGGCAAATACCTGAATACGGTAGCCGACGGTACGGACCCGGCGAGTGGGAGCCAGGGTGATGGTGTCGTTGATCGCTGTCGTGTCGTTCCACTGCCCGAGGATCTGCGAGAGTGACCTCGGTGTCCTCACTTGTGGCGTGCCATTGACCAGCGCATTGATCTCAGCGTCCTGGTTTAACGTCACCATGCCTTCACCCGCAACATTGCGGGTGAGGCGATCGGTGAAGTTCTGTTGAGCTGTTAAATTCAGCGAAAGAACTAACAGTGATATGATGGAGAGAAATCTCATTCAGTGATTAATTCCAGGCATCGATGATACCCTTGAAGTCTGCGCACTTGAGGGCAGCGCCGCCGATGAGGCCGCCGTCAACGTCAGGTTTGGAGAATATTTCCTTAGCGTTGCTGGGCTTGCAGCTACCGCCGTAGAGGATGCTGATGTTCTCGGCAGCAGCCTCGCCGAAACGTCCTGCGATGACGCCACGGATGAAAGCGTGCATGTCTTCAGCCTGCTCTGCGGTTGCGGTCTTGCCGGTACCGATAGCCCAAACGGGTTCGTAAGCCAGGATGATGTTGGAGAGCTGTTCGGCGGTGAGGTCGAAGAGGCTGTCGGCAAGCTGTCCGCCGACGACTTCGTTCTGCTTACCTGCTTCGCGCTCCTCGAGCACTTCGCCGATGCAGAAGATGACCTTCAGTCCGTTGGCCAGTGCCAGGTTGACTTTCTCCTTGAGGATTTCAGCGGTCTCGCCGTAGTAGGCACGACGCTCGCTGTGGCCGAGGATGACATATTGAGCACCCGTGCTCTTGACCTGAGCGGCACTGACTTCACCCGTGTAGGCACCCTTCTCCTTGTCGGCACAGTTCTCGGCACCGAGACCGATGACCGTACCTTCGACCACGTCGGCCACTTTGGTGAGGTGGATGAACGGTGTGCAGATGACGACGTCGCAGTTAGGTTTCTCTGCGGCAAGGGCTTCCTTCAGTTCGTTGGCCAGGGCGAGGCCTTCTTGCAGGTTCAGGTTCATTTTCCAGTTGCCTGCTACGATTTTCTTTCTCATGAGTGTGATATTTTTATGGGTTAAATGGTCGATATGATGTATGATAACTGCTTTTCGGGTGCAAAGGTAATAAAAAGTTTAAAGTTTGCGGTTTAAAGTTTAAAGTTTTTCTCCTTTTTGTGCTCTTTTCTTCTTACGCCACCATCGTACGCTGGCTATGAAGCGGTCAATGAAGGTGAAAATGGCTAGCGGAACGATGTACCACAGCAACAGTCGGAGCAGCATTCTGTGGTAGCTTGCCAAATGGGGGGTGGCAATGTCCAGGCTGTGCAGTGGACCTGACAGCTCCTCCTCTTCGGGGAGCAGGTTCTGGCTCCATTTGCCCACGATGGTGCCGTCGTGAAGCAGGATCAAGGCAGGATTGCTGCGTGCCATGGTCTTCAGCGTCAGTTCATCCACGAAGGCGTAGTCGTATTCTGCTCCCGTGAGATCCTGCCATCGCCGGATGCTGTTCTCGCCGGAAGCGGTGAGGCACCAGAAGCCATACCCGCCCTTGACGGCATAGTCGTAGATGGCATTGATGCGTTCCATGTTGGAATCGTCGGCTTGTTCCAGATGCGGGGCAATGAGGAGGAAGTTGAACGACGTGTCAGCCAGCAGCGTTTCGGTGTCGATGCCGGCTCCCTGCTTTCCGGCATAGGATGTCGGTTCGATGCTGAAGTCAATGATTTCCGGCAATTGCTCCGGATCGGCAGGCCATTCCATGGCGGTTCTCATGTTCTGTCCGATGTGGAACGGGCGGAAGTCAATGACAGGTTCTGCGTAGATGCACAGTAATACCAGGAAGCCGGAATAGATGATGGAATACAGCGAGATGAGCCATTGGGCAGATTCGGAGATGAAGCGTGTCAGCAGGTTGCCGCGCCAAAAGAGGATAATGGCACCGGCGAGGAGGATGACATTCTTCCAAAAGGTCTGCCAATTTGTCAGCACTATGGCGTCGCCGAAGCAACCGCAGTCCGCCACCGCATTGGTGACGGCCAGCCATAGGGTCAGCGGCGTATAAAGGATCATGAAGCCCAGAATCGTGTAGGTCGTGAAGCGACGCCGGATGCCGAAGAAGAGATAAATGCCCAAACAGAATTCGAGCATGGCCAGCACTACGGCCAGCACGAGGGGGACGGGAGCGATGGCAAGATGAGTGAGGTTCAGCGCCGCGGCATAGTCCTCGATCTTGTACTGCGTGCCGACAGGATCGATGAGCTTGACAAGTCCTGAAAAAACGAATGTGGCGGACACCACCAGGCGGCAGATGTTCACCACAATCCATTGTATCTTTTTCGTCATGTGCCTAAGCTTTTGCCGTTATTCCTCAAAGGTGAGTTTGATGAGGCCGAAGACGGCGTAGTTCATCATGTCCATGTAGTTGGCATCGATGCCTTCGCTGACCCATGTGACTCCGTCGAGTTCTTCGATTTGCTTGGTTCGGAATATTTTCTGAAGGATGATATCGGTGTAGCTGCTGACGCGCATCCCTCTCCACGCTTCGTCGTAGTCGTGGTTCTTGCGCAGCATGAGTTGCAGCGAGTCCTCGGCCAGCCGGTCGTATTCGCTGATGGCTTCTTCTTGCGTCATGTCATCCGGCTTCTCCGCGATGCCATGTGCGAGCTGGATAAGGCCGATGATGGCATAGTTGACGATGGCAATGAATTCCGGACGTATGCCTTCGCCCACCAGCGATTCGCCCTTCATCTCCAGCGAGCGGATGCGATTGGCCTTAATATAGAGCTGATCGGTGAGCGAGGGAATGCGCAGGATACGCCAGGCAGCTCCGTAGTCGTGCAACTTCTTGACGAAGACTTCACGACACTCTTGCATGACCGATCGAAACTGCTCTTCTGTTGTCATGCCTTAGCGTTAGGAATATTTGAGGATTTGACCGACGCGAACCTTGGAGTTGGTCTTCAGGCCATTCATGCGGCACAGGGCTTTCAGGTTGATGCCATGCTTACGTGCGATGCTGTAAAGCGTTTCGCCCTTCTTGACCTTGTGAATCCGTACTCTGGTGTCCTTCTGAGCCTGCGCCTTGGCAGCTTCGCTCTCGGAGCTGATGTAGCTGACTTCTTCGTTCACGGCTACCTCGCTGCCGGCTTCGTGCTTGCCCATCACCGTGCCGCGTCCACGCCCCTTGAAGACATAGAAGTCGCCGGTAACGTCCTGTGCAGCAAAGTCGAAGAGCTTGGCAGGATCGATATATTCGCCGAGCAGACGTGTCTCGAAGTGCAGGTGAGTACCCGTGCTGCGTCCTGTGCTGCCAGCCAGACCGATGGGGTCGCCGGCCTTCAGCGTAGCGCCTTGCTTGGTGAGGTGTCTGGAAAGGTGACCATAGACGGTCTCGAGGCCGTTGGGATGGCGGATGACGACGACGTTGCCGTAGCCGCCAGCCTGGAAATCGACGACGCGCACTTTGCCGTCGAAGGCTGCGCGGATGGTGTCGCCGGGATAAGCGTTGATATCGATGCCTTTGTGCTGACGGCGGAAGCGTTTGCGATACCCGTAGTTCGAGGTGACGATGCGATTGGAGGTAGGCATACAGAAACCGCGCAGGTCAATCTGGTAGTCTTTAGGCAGTTGCACGTTGCCGTAGAGATTGATACCGGAGTCCTCCCAATCGGGATACAGCTCCGCTGCGGGGTCTTCGAGGTCTTCAAACTGTTGCTGGATTTGCTCCTGTTGGAACAGGCGCTGGATAGCAATGCTATCTACTGCGCGCATCTTCTTGTCGATAGGAGCTTGGCGGGCGATGAGGTCCTGACCCATCGCGGGAGTGGCCAAAGCCATAAGAAGGAATGCAGCGCTTGTTTTTTTGATGATGTTTAAGATCATTATGCTTTTTGATTTAATCAGTTCGTTTAGATTTTTTAGCACTCGTTGACGGCATAAAGGTAATCCATCACGGCACTTCTGTAGGTAAATATCTCTTCCGGGCGGAAGAATCGGTTCAGCTCGATAGCTGCATTCTCTACCGAGTCCGAAGCGTGAACGATGTTCTGCTGATTGCTCATGGCGTAGTCACCACGGATGGTTCCAGGGTCTGCCTTGCGACCGTTGGTAAAGCCTGTCATCGCACGCACGACAGCCACAGCTTCAACGCCTGAAATGGCTAACGCTACGACTGGCGATGCTTTCATGGAAGCCGCTAAAAGCGGGAAGAACGGGCGGTCCACGAGGTGAGCGTAGTGCTCCCTGAGAATGTTGTCATCCAATTGCATCATTTTCATGCCGGCAATGACGAGGCCGCGACGCTCAAAACGATGGACAATCTCGCCAATCAGCTGGCGTTGCACGCAGCTGGGCTTGAGCAGGACGAGGGTTGTTTCCATTATATAATATATAAGGTATTATCTGTCTTTGAAGATTATTCTTCGCAATTTGGGGGCAAAAGTACACAAAAAGTTCTAAAGTAGCACTATCTGTTAACGTTTTTTTGCTTTCAGTATTCCGAAGATTCTTTTGCTGGTTTTCGATTTTTGACTACTTTTGCAGCGGAAAACGCAATATGTTGTTCTAATATTCATGATAAGGATTACCATACCTCAGCGTGCAGAGTGGCAATGTTCGGTACGCGGCATGAAGTGCGAACCGTTGCCCGTGGTGCGCGTCGGCATCGTCGGCCTCGGCGCCCGAGGGCTGACGTTGCTGCGGCTGATGCTTCTCGTCCCCGGAGCCCGGGTCACGGCGCTCTGCAACATCTCGGCCTCTGCCATCGACACGGCCTGCGAGGCTTTGGCGATAGACCCCGATGGTGTTGCCCGCTACAGCGGAGACGACGGCTACTTGAAACTGTGTCGTAGCGACGATGTGGACCTCGTGGTCATCAGCACCGATTGGAACGCTCACACCGAAATCGCCGTTGCCGCCATGCAGGCCGGAAAACATGTGGCCGTTGAGGTGCCCGCCGCATTGACGATGGACGACCTCTGGCGCCTCGTCGATACCTCGGAGCAGACGCGCCGCCATTGCACGTTGCTCGAAAACTGTTGCTACGACGAGGAAGTGATCGCCGCCATTCGTGCCATCCATCAGGGAACGATCGGCGAGGTCGTCCATGCCGAAGGGCGCTACTACCACCACCTCGACGGCCGCTGGTCGCAATGGCGGTTGGATCTCAACCGCAGCCTCCGTGGCGATCTCTACCCGACACATGAGCTGGGACCGTTATGCATGGCGTTGGACATCAACCGTTCCGATCGCCTGTCCTCGCTGGTGAGCATGGACAGCAATGCCTTCTCGGGCCCCGGCGTCTATGAGCGTGAAACGGGAACTGCAGCCCCTGACTATAGAAACGGCGACCATACGATGACCTTCCTTCGTACGGCGCTCGGTAAGACCATTCTCCTGCAGCACGATGTCATCACGCCGCAGCCCTATAGCCGCAGCCTGCACATCATCGGCACGAAGGGCGACATCACTACGAGCAGCGACAACGGCACCGATCCCGAGCTCATCTGCTCCTCGTTCCGCTCCGTGCACGACCCCATGACCTATGAGATGCTGCGTCGCCTCATTGCCTGCATCAATCAAGGCCAGCCCATAGACATCGACGTCTATGACCTGGCCTCGTGGTGCGCAGTGATTCCTCTCTCCCTCCTGTCCATCGAGGCCGGCAACGAACCCGTAGCCTTCCCCGACTTCATGCGTCAATAGCGATCCTCGATCTCGTCTTCCTTGTCCTCGATGTAATCCACGAACTGTTCGCGGAGATACTTGGGGATAGAGCCGTCGTTCTTGATCATCTTCTCGATGGACCAGAGCTGGTCCTCGATGTTCTTCGCAGCCTTGCCGTTGTCGTTGCGGATTGCTGTTTCGTAACGCGAGAGCAGACCATACACGCCATGCTTGCGGCAGAGGCCGTCCAACGTCATGGGATATTCCTTCGGCTTCTTCGGAGCGGCCGGTGCTGCGGCAGGAGCGGCAGGGGCGGGAGCGCCTTGTGGGGTCAGCATCGTTGCCTGTTGCGTGGCTGCGGGAGCGGGTGTCAAAGCAGCTGCATTCGGGTCGTTGAATGACGTGACGGGGATATTGAAGTCCATGCGGACACCTTTGGTGTTCTCCAACAGGCGTGCAGCCTCGCTGCCTGACATGTACTTGCGCTCGTGGTCGGCAGCCGAGAAGACGATGGTGCGCTCGACATTCACGCCGGCATTGAACACGGGAATCAGGTTGGCAAGGTCTTCGCCGTGAAGCACCAGGCCGTCGCGAACGCGAACACCGCGGTCGTCCAGCGGAACGAGGTCGATGGTGAGGTTATCCAGCAACCCGTTGGCTTCCTTGCGAACGGGGACGACAGCCTGAATAGACCATTCGGAACTGTTGTCGGGGTTCTGGACGGAGTATAACTTGACGTCGGCACCCAGACTGAAGGCTGAGAAGATGTTGCCGGCAAATTCCACCGTGTTCTTCGGGATGTAAACCTCAGCGGGTTTGTCGGACGTACAGGCGCAAGCCAGCACAGCGGCTACTGCGGAGATAATAAGCGCTTTTTTCATGTCTGTAAAGAATATGATTTTGATGAAACTATGCTATTTGAGTGCAAAAGTACAAAAATATTCGTTACGTCCAAGGAAATCTGCTAATTTTTGAAAAAAATGGCACATAAAAAACCTCCGACTCGCAGGGAATCGGAGGTTTTATGTTGAATAGGATTGTACGTAAGGCTTACATCATGCCGCCCATGCCGGGAGCGCCGCCCATCGGCATTTCGGGCTTATCCTCCTTGGCGTCGCAGATGACACATTCGGTGGTGAGGAACATGCCGGCGATGCTGGCAGCGTTCTCGAGGGCCACACGTGCCACTTTGGCAGGATCGATGATGCCGCTGGCCTTCAGGTTCTCGTACTTGTCGGCACGGGCATTGTAGCCGTAGTCGCCTTCGGCAGCCAGCACGTTGTTGACAACGACGCTGCCTTCCAGGCCTGCGTTCTCGACAATCTGACGGAGCGGCTCCTCGATGGCGCGTTCCACGATGTGGATACCTGTCGTCTCGTCGGCGTTCTCGCCCTTGAGGCCTTCGAGAGCCTTGATGGCGCGAATGTAAGCTACGCCGCCGCCAGGGATGATGCCTTCCTCGATGGCTGCACGGGTGGCGCAGAGGGCGTCATCGACGCGATCCTTCTTCTCCTTCATCTCGGTCTCGGAGGGAGCACCGACGTAGAGCACTGCCACGCCGCCGCTGAGCTTAGCCAGACGCTCCTGCAGCTTCTCCTTGTCGTAGCTGGAGGTGGTGTTGCCGATCTCGGTCTTGATCTGGCTGATGCGGTCGTGGATAGCCTGGCTGTCGCCGTGTCCGCTGACGATGGTGGTGTTGTCCTTCGAGATGGTCACCTTGTCGGCGGAGCCCAGCATCTCGATGGTAGCCTGTTCGAGCTTCAAGCCCTTCTCCTCGCTGATGACCACGCCGCCGGTGAGGATGGCGATGTCTTCGAGCATAGCCTTGCGACGGTCGCCGAAGCCGGGAGCCTTCACGGCGCAGATCTTCAGCTGGCCACGCAGACGGTTGACAACCAATGTCGTGAGTGCCTCGCTATCGACATCTTCAGCGATGACGAGCAGCGGACGGCCGGTCTGTACGGCGGGCTCGAGGATGGGCAGGAAGTCCTTCAGGTTGGAGATCTTCTTGTCATAGATAAGGATATAGGGGTTCTCCATCTCGCACTCCATCTTCTCGGCGTTCGTGACGAAGTAGGCGCTGAGGTAGCCGCGGTCGAACTGCATACCTTCGACCACGCCGATGGTGGTGTCGCGGCCCTTGGCCTCCTCGATGGTGATGACGCCGTCCTTCGACACCTTCTTCATGGCCTCGGCCAGGAGTTTACCGATCTCGGCATCGTTGTTGGCGCTGACGGCAGCCACCTGCTCGATCTTGTCGTAGTCGCTGCCCACCTGCTCGCTCTGAGCCTTGATGCTCTCGACGACCTTGGCCACAGCCTTGTCGATACCGCGCTTGAGGTCCATGGGATTAGCACCGGCGGTGACGTTCTTCAAGCCCTCGCGAACGATAGCCTGAGCCAGCACGGTAGCGGTGGTGGTGCCGTCGCCGGCATCGTCGCCCGTCTTGGAGGCTACGCTCTTGACGAGCTGTGCGCCAGCGTTCTGGAAGGCGTCGGCCAGCTCGATCTCCTTGGCGACGGTCACGCCGTCCTTAGTGATCTGAGGAGCACCGAACTTCTTCTCGATGATAACATTACGACCTTTCGGGCCAAGGGTTACCTTGACGGCATTGGCCAACTGGTCCACGCCCTGCTTCATCTGTTCGCGGGCTTCGATATTGAATTTGATTTCTTTTGCCATGATAGTTGAGGACCCCCTCCCCGCTCCCCCTGTGAGGGGGAGAGTAGAATGTTTTGCTTGGAGAGGTTATAGGGCCATTTTTTTTGATGAATAATTAAATGGATGTGTTTAATTCTTGAAAGGTAATCACTCCCTCCCTCACAGGGTGCAAGGAAGACGGAACTATTAAGTGTTCCGGCTGGACTCGTTCGGGGGGTGGGTCTGTTATGCCAGCACAGCTACGACATCGCTCTGGCGCATGATGAGGTATTTCTTGCCTTCGTGTTCCAGTTCGGTGCCGGCATACTTGCCATAGAGAACCTGATCACCAGCCTTCAGCACCATCTCTTCGTCCTTGGTGCCATTGCCTACGGCCACGACAGTGCCCTGAAGGGGTTTCTCTTTTGCGGTGTCGGGGATGATGATGCCGCCGACGGTCTTTGTTTCAGCAGGAGCCGGCTCGATGAGCACGCGGTCTGCAAGGGGTTGAATCTTCATAATGATTAAATTTTTGAGTTGGTTATTTGATGTTATCGATTTCCACTTTCTCTGCCTGCTAAAGGTGTGCCAAAGCGCTTCTTTCTGCCAACTTGTCAGTCTTTACCCGTCCTTTTAGCCTTGCAACACGTCATCGCGACGACGCAAACGGTGGTTTTAGTAACTTTTAACGCCTGGAAGCCGTCTGTTGAAGGAAAAAAGGCTAACTTTGCAGCTCATATAAAGCATACGTGCCATGGGGCGAAGCTTACACCTTATATTATTATATATCCTGCTGATGGCTTCCGCCGTCGCCGGGGCTGATGACTCCATCCGTTTTCAACGGATAGAGGTGGAGCGCTTGCCCGACATGAATATTCCCCGCAGCGCCCATTCCGTTTTCTGCGTGAATGGCGAAGTGACGGTGGTCGGTGGGCACACGACCAACTTTATCCCAACGGCCACCGCTGAGTACTACAGTGACGGGCAGTGGCATCTCCTCGAGACGGCCTACCCCCACGACAACGGCGTCAGCGTGGTGCTCAGCTCCGGCAAGGTGATCATTGGCGGGGGCAGCGAGAAACCGTTAGGCATCGGACAGACCTTCGGCGTGGAGGAGTACGACCCTGCCAGCCACACCTTCCGGGGGTACAGCTGCTTTGACACGAAACGCACCATGGCCTCTGCCATCGAAATAGACAGCGGACGCGTCGTGGTGGCAGGCAACTGGTATGCTGGCGATAGCATCGAGGTGTTCGATGGCGACCGCTCGTTCCACTTCGTCAAAGATGTCACGATTGGTCGCGCCTCGCCCTATATCCTCCGCTCCGCTCCTGACGATGTGCTCATCCTGGGCAATGGCGGCACGCACGGCGAAGTGCTGCGCAGCGACATCGTGGACCGCCTGAAGGGCACACCGCTTCGCGTGCCTTTGTTGAAGCGATGGCAACCGCTGTTTCATGAGTCCCCCATGAGTGGCAGCACGGGATTCATCGGCGACGAGAGCCGTGGCGACTATTCATGGCTGCTGCCCGTTCAGGACTGGACCGAGGGCGATACCACGTCGTGGGAGTCGAACCGTCAGCTGGCTTTCATGCTCGTGAGCGACACCACCTTCACCCTGCTGCCAACCACCTGTGCCGTGCCGAGGGAGGGGCTGAATGGCGGCATCATCTATTACAGTCCTGTCCTGGCCGACCGCCGTGCCCATCGGGCTTACGTCCACGGCATCGATCGGGACAACCGCCATTACCTCGTCTGCGTGGAGTACGACAAACGGCCCGCACCGCTCACCCTCTACTACACCGACCCGCTGCCTGAGGCCGGCTGGCCGCAGATTTACCTCACCGACGATGGCAACCTGATCATCACGGGTGGCATCAATTATAACACTAAGCTTGGCGGCACATTGGGCAACGACAACTATTCGCCCCTTTCCTCCGTGTTCCTGCTCCGTGTCGGCCCGCAGGAACAAACCGCATCGCACGCTGCCCAGCAGCCATGGCTCTGGATAGTGCTTGTCGCTGCGCTGCTCCTCTCAGCCCTATTCCTTATTATATATAGAAGACGCCAGCCTGCTCGAAGGATTATCGAGGAAGAACCTGTCGAAGCGACGGTTGTTGACGCTAAGGAGCCAGATAGCGATGATGATGACAATGTTGACATCCTCAAGCTGCGCATCAGTCAGTTCATGGAGCAGGAACGGCCCTATCTGGACAGCAGTCTGAAGCTGGCCGACCTGGCAGCACGGCTCGAAACAAACCGCAATGTAGTGTCGGCTTGTATCAACAGCCAGTGGGGCTGTTCCTTCTCGCAATTCATGGCTACCTATCGCGTGGAGTATGCCAAGGAACTCATACGCAAGCATCCCGACTTGAAGATGACGCAGGTGTGGCTGCAGTCGGGTTTCACCACCGAATCCTCTTTCTTCCGCGCTTTCAAGGCCATGACAGGCTCGACGCCCAGCGAGTGGAAGGCCGAAAACGACTGACGAATTATCATCTGCAAGTCGATTGTGACGATTTGCAAGTGCTTTTTGAACGCTTTTTGCTAACTTTGTCGCCAGAAAAGATGAAATCCATAGCTAAATCATAAAAACCGATATACGTATGAAAACAAGCAAATTTTTGCTGTGTCTGGTGGCAGTGGCCGCTATGATGCTTGTGACTATGGCCTGTTCTGACAAGAATGACAATGAGCCAACAACCCCTGAAGAACCAACAACCCCCGAAAACCCCGTGAACCCGGGCGACTGGCACACGATTCCCGTTAGTGGCGGTGATATCAGCGTCGACAACTTCACCCTCAGTCTGCCCTCCGGCACTTTTACGACGGAGCAGAAGGTGGCAGTCACGAAGGATAAGGCGGGTGATATATGCGGCGAGAACGAAGTGACAAACTTTTATCAGATCACGTCGCCCATCACCACGCATAAGCCTATGACGGTCAAAGTGGCCAGCGAAGAGCTTGGCGACGGCTACTGCTTAGTAATCCACACCCCAAGCTACCTGCAGTCGGGAGGCGAGACCTCCTACGGCAATGTCTACATGGAGACCACCTACGGCAACGGAGCTTATTCTGCTACCATACCCACTTTGGCCAATGGCGAAGGCGACGAGACAGCCAGCTTCTCCGTAGGCCTGGTCAAGGTGCCTCAGATTGGCAACACCAGTACCAGAGCAGCTGAGGTTTTGTGCGAGAATGACGTAAGAGGTATCAAATACAAACTATATGTTGATCCAGCGCTGGATAGCAGCGATGATGTATGGAATAACTTCAGCCCGGAAATCCATGCTTCCATTGGCCAATATATCGAAGAGTCTATCAACATATTATTCGATATGGGATTCTCCCTCAAGAATCTCTACGGTAAGCGCATAGTGCCTTTCTACTATATGAGATACTACAAAAAAAACGAAGAAACCAAGGAAAATGAAATTAACCGAGAAATAGATGGCGGTTTCCGACAGGATTGGTTGGACGATGCATATAGTTACATAGGATTGAATGTGGATTTAATTGCCCAAGAACTGAGCGCCGAGAGCTTCAATCCTACACGATTGAAATGCACCATCATTCACGAATTATTTCATTATGTCCAATACGATATGGATCCCCGTTCCCCGTATACCAAAGCTGGCGGACCTTTAAATAAATGGCTCGACAACAAGGCGATCCTTTTCGAGATGGGTTCAGTATGGGTAGAGCAGTTCATGAACAACGGCAACCTCAATCCTGTGTTCCTTAAACAAAAATTTGATGACGGGCCCAAATTGGGCATTGGACACGAAGAAGTACGCCTACCCAAATCACCACTAATAACTGACTCTCAAAGCGAGCAAGGTTACCTCTTGGGCCCGTGGCTATACTATCTGGTCAAGATAATTAAAACGCTCAACTTAAATCACGAAGACAAACATCCTGTGCTCAAGCTGTTCGAGTTGTTCAGCAAGAATTGGAAGAACACAACCCATAATACTTACTATATCTTGCAGGAATGGTTAGACTCATACGCTGATGAGAAGATGCTTTACAAAAATATTACATGGGATGATTATTACCTCCAACTGTGGCAAGGAAAGTTGGTTAAGGATTTCCATGCCAGCAAGCTTAACCTTCCTCAATATGCTGATCAAAGAACTTATGCGCTCCGGAATAACGACAAGACCATTCCGTACGACGATGATTGCTATTCCTACGGGTGCTGCATTAATCGGTTTACGATGTTAGATTACAAGAACATTGACCTGAGCGGCAAGGAGCTGGTTATTAAACAGAACACCCTCGGATTGTCATCTTATCTGATCTGGACCTCGCAAGAAAGCGAATATACCAAGTATGATATCTACAAACGTGACCAAGAGCCCTTTGTCATCTATGCTGGAGATTCCATTGTGATTCGAGGGAAAGATTTAGAAGCGCTCCGACCACGTGACGGCTACTTCAACCACGAATTTTACGTCATCACCACGAATACCTACAGCCCAACCTCTCTGATATCCGCGTATCGTGTGGATAAACCTAAAACCTCACACGTCACCGTTGAACTACGAGATGCCGGATCGATGCTCCAAATCGATGAAGATACGGTCTATGTGAAAAAAGATGCGGCAAAGGTGCAAGTTGAAGTCAAGACCAATTGCAAGGATATTCAGATCCAGAATTATAGGCAATGGATTCAAGCATCCCTCTCAGAGGCGATACCCAATACCGACACGCGAACCCTCACGTTGGACGTGAAGGCAAACCCGTCCATCATCAAGCGTGGAGTCGATATCATCCTGTTTTCCTGGGAGGAAGAAGTATTGGTCAGCGACACGCTCCATGTCACGCAAGCTGCCACGGCACCGCCGAATAGGGTCACTGTCACCTTCTCAGGGATCGAAGCACACATGAAGGGGGAGAAGCATGCGCATTATCATTATGAGACCAACAGGAATGACAGAACGTCAAGCGATGAGGACTTTCCAGAAACCATTGATAACATGAAGTATATTTTCCCTGCTGAGTTTTTAAATAAAGAGATGAAGGCCAAGTGCAGCTTTGAGAATGACATGTGGACAATCTCTTTGGACTCCATCGACCTCCGAAAGGATCCCAACTATGACCCCACTGGCAGTTGGACAGCCACGTCGCCAGCAGGGGAGGAAACGAGAACGACCAATTATAGATACCGGTATTTCGGTCATTTTTCTTTCCAAGTTGATCTCTCTCAAGAGCAAATGGCACGACTCGTCAGCTTTAATGCAGTGGTGGAAGAACATTTAGTGCAAAAAACAACAGGCACGTGGTCAACACCAAGGAATCCGGGACCTGGATTCGGCCTCGATTCGAAGGCAGTAGATTATGTTAAAGAAGATGACCGCTGTTCTCTATCCTGGGTTAGTGGCCATGAAAAGGAGTATGAGGATGACCCCTACCCCATATACATGCTCTGGAATGACGAGCTTCCCACCCACGGTCTGGGAATCGGATTAGGAAGATTCGGGCCTTGGGCTTCAGCTTCAAGACGCTATGAAAAGATCGAAACAGGAGAGGGGATAGAATACGATGTCTACGGCACTCCCGCATGGCGTGATTACACAGAAACTCACATAACGGAAGAAACGAAGCTCGTACCCGACGGTACAGGCAACGGAAGCGTCAATCTTTCTTGGTAATGACTCTTCTCCCACCCTCATCATCCTAACTCTCACGGGAGCGGACAGCGCACATCACGCCTGTCCGCTCCCGTGTCCTTTCTCTGTATTACTACTCTATACACGTCCTCCATTCTCTTCGCGCGCGTAAATAACCGTCAAAATGCCTTCACATCTTCACGATTTGGCTGAACTCGTTGATTGTCAATGTGTAAAAGCGTGAAGGTAGGTGTGAAGGTAGGTGTGAAGGTGTGAAGGTAGTTGCCCGTAATGGCCCCTCTTCCCTCACTTTTTTGATGATTTTCTTTGTCAGTTCACGCGAATAACCTATCTTTGCACACGTGTTTAAAACGAAACAACTATGTTGGTAGCAAATCCTATCTACGATATTGTGTTCAAGTACCTCATGGAGGACGAACGCATTGCGCGGACAATCTTGTCAGCCTTGCTGAAGAAGGACGTGATAAGTGTGGTGGTGCGCCCGCATGAATATACAGGCGACCAGCGCTCCAGCCTCTCGGTGTTCCGCATAGATTTCGGAGCCACAATTCGTGAGGAGGACGGCACCGAGCGCCTCATCCTCGTGGAGCTGCAGAAGACGTGGCTTGAGACCGAGACCTTGCGCTTCCGCCAATACCTTGGTGTGCAGTATTCGAATCCGAAGAATATGGTGGACGGGCACGCGCTGCCTACGGTGGCGGTGTACCTGCTCGGTCACAAGGTAGGGGACATCGAAGAGCCTGTGCTTTATGTCCACCACCGGTCGTACGACTACAATGGTAACATCGTGACGAAAGGATTGCCGAATGCTTTTGTCGATAGTCTCACGCACGACAGCATCATCGTGCAAATTCCTCGCCTGCACGGACAGATCAACAACCGTCTGGACATGGTGCTGAGCATCTTTGACCAGTCGCGAAAGGATGAATACGACGAGCACGTCCTGCGCTTGGATGAACAGGTCTATGCCAGCGACCGTGACATGGAGCACATCCTTCATCGTTTGACTATGGCTGCTGCAGATGCCGATATGCGCCACAATATGAATGTCGAGGATGAATATTTCTCAGTCATCGAAAAGCGAGACACAGAAATTCTGCTGAAAGATAAACAAATAGCAGAGAAGAATGTTCAGCTGGCTGAGAAGAATGTTCAGCTGGCTGAGAAGGAAGTTCAATTGAAGGAGAAGGATGACAAGTTGAAGGAGAAGGATGACCTGCTCCGCTCAACCATTGCACTCTTGCTTCAGGGAGGAATGAGCGTCGAGGAGATTGCTGTAAAACTCAACTTAAATTCCGAAACCGTACATCACTTGATGACGAATTAACATTTATAAGCAGTCCAATTGACAGAAAAATGGCTGAAATGAAAGTTAAAATCTTTTAATATTTGGCATAAAAACGGCTATTTCTTCACAAAATCACGCCCCTTCACACTAACCTTCACACTTTTACGTGTTGATACACAGGTATATACATCAAAATGTGAAGATGTGAAGGCTATTTTGAATTATTTTTCTTATACGCGTACTTGTATGTAGCCACTTAGTCATCTCTTTTTGAATGGTCGCTTCGCTCAAAATTATAAAAAAATTGAATAAGAAAATTATCAAATGGTACGCCCAACAGCAATTCTTATAATTTTTTGAATTAATTTTCTGATAATTTTGAGGCCGATAGGCCGACCAGAGCTGAATGACTGCGTCGTGACTATAGCATGGAACGTGTCTTCTGGATGTCCTTGGCAACCCTCTTAGGAGGGTCACCCTTAAGACTCCCGGGTTTTTCCACCAATGGGAAAACCCAACAACTATATAGGTGTCGGCCGGAAGTTCTATAGCTCTTGGCTGTAAGCTATATAGCTTTTGGCTGAAAGCCTTATAGCTCTTGGCTGAAAGCTTTATAGGTTGTGGATTGCACGTCTGAATGTGCAGACTGTTCGCCCCCGTCACAACAGTCCACAAGCCTAATAACGATGCCATTTTGCAGAAAAAAGGGAAAAAGTTTGGTGGAGAACGAAAAAGGTGCTAACTTTGCATGGCGTATCATAGAATCATGCGAACACTCACCTATCTGCTCATATTCCTCTTCGTGTGCCTGATGCTGGCCCTGATGCCTAAAGCAGGCAGCTACGTGTGGGATCCGCGCATCATCGTGCCGGCCACGGCGGCGATGTTCACGCTGCTGGTGTGGTTGGTGGCACGCTTCATCGACACGGACCGCACGGTTCTGGAGCTGACGATCACGGCATCGTTCATCCTGCTGTTCGCTCCTGGCGCTTCGCTGTTCTTTGCTCGCGACGAGTCGGCTATCCTGGAGCTGGGTTCGCAATGTATCGTCCCTTTCTTCCTGACCCAATATACGCGCATCAGTCGCAAGAACTTCAAGATCGCCTATGTGCTGATGCTGCTGATGGGCATCTTCTGCAGCTTCACGCACGATGGCATCACGCTGCCGTTGTGTCTGGCCTTCCTGCTGATGGCGTGGCAGCGCCGCAGCGAGTTCTTCCGTCTGGCATGCTGGCCCATGGTGGCAGGGTGGCTCATCGGCACGATCCTTCAGTTTGCCACTCGCGGTCATCTGCCCGACTTGCGCCCCGACCTCGTCGGTTTGACGAACCGCACGGCGTTGGTGCTGGGCTTGCTTTGGGACACGAAGGTCTTCGTTCTCTCGTTGGGGCTTACGCTGTGGTTCACCACGACGCATTGGGGCCGTCGGCAGCTGCTGTTTGCCTTCCGCCGTCACCGTCTCATTACCTACAGCCTGGTCTTCGCGCTGTCCATCGTGCCCTTCGCGCCCTTAGGCATCGAGAATGCCGTCACGGGTGTCTGTTTCTTCGCCATGCTCTGGGCCATGATCCTCTTCAAGGGTGTTGAACGGAGATACTTCTGGGCGAGGGGAGTGAAGAATGAAGAATGAAGAGTGAAGAATGAAAAATAAAAGCTACCTGCAAAAGAAATAAAGAATTAGTTAACTCAAAAGATATGAAAATAGGAATACTTTCGGCGATGACAAAGGAGCACGACCAGTTGGTCGGCCTGCTCGCCTCGCCACAGACAGAACACGACGGCGGCTACGAGTTCGTCGTCGGTACCCTCGGCGCCAACACGCTGATCCTGCTGCAATGCGGTATCGGCAAGGTGAACGCCGCCGTAGGCACTACGGTGCTCATCCGTCGCTATGCGCCCGACTGCATCATCTCGACGGGTTGCGCCGGCGGCATCGATGCCAGCTTGCAGGTCATGGATGTTGTCGTCAGCACGCAGACGGCTTACCACGATGTCATTATCCCAGGCAGCGAGCATGGCCAGATCCAAGGTCTTCCCGCCCGCTTCCGCAGCGAGGAGCAGCTGACGGAGGTGGCCTGCGGCGAGCACATCTTCAAGGGACTCATCGTCAGCGGCGACCAGTTCATCACCGACCGCCATCAGCTCGACGCCATCAAGGCACAGTTCCCCGAAGCGCTGGCTGTGGACATGGAGAGCGCGGCCATCGCTCAGACCTGTTACCTGTTGCAGACGCCCTTCGTGAGCTTCCGCATCCTCAGCGACACGCCGGGTGCCGACAATCACCTCGAACAGTACTTCAATTTCTGGGACGAGATGGCCAGCCGCAGCTTCGATGTCACCCGCCGCTTCCTCGCCGCCCTTCCCGAACGCTTCGCGCTGCTGCCGTTTAAGGAATAGGGATGGGAGCCCACCCTCAACCCCTCCCCAAGGGAGGGGGGAGAAGTTACTAATCGAGTATAGAATTCTTTTAAAATATCAGCCCTCAACTCTCCACTGCCGCTTTATCGAGCGAAGCGAGGCACTCTCCCTTTTGGGGAGAGCGGGGAGAGAGGCCTTAACTTTCAACTTTCAACTCCTCTCATGGAAGTCATTCAGAGTTTTACTATTGACCACACGCAGCTGAAGCCCGGCATTTATGTGTCGCGACAGGATAAGGGCTTCACCACTTACGACCTGCGTATCACCGAACCGAACAAGGAACCCGCTGTAGCTCCTGCCGCCATGCACAGTCTAGAGCACCTCATGGCCACATGGTTCCGTAACAGCGAGGCCAAGGATGACGTAGTTTATGTAGGTCCTATGGGCTGCC
>JAEEGJ010013162.1_pt1 | contig 20192 bp, 22 predicted proteins | sample 8958761 | NCBI WGS metagenome assembly JAEEGJ01 (sample SAMN16246546, study PRJNA631951) | gut metagenome | biome: gut microbiome; feature: rumen; material: RS-attached | host: Bos | place: Iran: Karaj | collected 2018-10 | reverse complement strand
CGGCCGCTTTGACGAAACTAGTACGCAACACCATTTTATTTATGCTTGAAATAACTCTTCTATAAAACCCACTTCAATATACTTTATTTTGTTTGGGTGAACAAGCGATTGGGCTTAGAAAAGTTTTGTACAGTCGATTTAAATCCGGGACCGATAAAAAGACAAAATTGCGTTTTATGAGAGGGCGTGACAGAAATTTTTTTGAAATAGTATATATTTGTGCATGAGCATAAAAAGGAGTAGATTGCTCATGAGCAAGTTCAACAATTTGTGGATTTGGATATCGAAGAATGGCGAAGAATGTTTCAAACTGACGTTCAAGCAAATTGAAAACATCGCGGGTATTCCAATAGATCACTCCTTTTTGACGTATAAAAAAGAATTGCCGGAATACGGCTATAAAGTTGGCAAAATATCACTGAAAGAACAAACTGTATCGTTCGAAAAAATATACCCCCCCTTGACTCGTCCCTTGGGGCAGGCCTTATATTTCTAGCAGATTCGAATCCTAACCAAAATCGTACGATGACAAACTACAAAACAAAACTCAAAATCGGAGAGTTCTCGCAGCTGATGCAGGTGACCGTAAAGACCTTGCGTCACTACGAACAGAAAGGTCTGCTATTGCCCCAAGACGTGGACAACCTGACGGGTTACCGTTACTACAGTATCGAACAGATGCAAAAGTTGAAAAGCATCCGCGAATTGCAAAATCTCGGATTCTCGCTGGACGAAATCAAGGAACTGTACGAAGACGATTCGCACACGCCGAGCATCCACCAGATGGAAGAGAAAATCAAGGAAACGGAAACGCAACTGAAACTTTTGATCGCCCGCCGCGACCAACTGCTCAATTGGAAGAATTCTCTAAAGGAAATGAATTCAATGGATAAATTTAGCATCCAGTCTCTGCCGGAAATCATCGTGGCAAGTCATCGGGAAATCATTCCCAATTTCGAAGCGCTGGGCCCCATGTGCTACGAAAAAATCGGCCCTGAAATGAAACGTCTCGGTTGCAAGTGTCCCAAACCCGAATACTGCTTTACTGTCGAGCACAACAAGGAATACACCCCGACAGACATCGATATCGAATACTGCGAGCAAGTTGTGGTAATGGGAACTGATAGCGACATTATCAAGTTCAAGCGCATTCCGGCAGTCCCCAAGGCCCTCTGCATGAAGCATGTTGGCCCTTACGAACGTTTCTATGAGTCGTTCATCGAAGCGTTCCGCTATATCGAAGAAAAGGGCTACAAAATCGCAGGGAAGCCCCGCACCAGCTACATCGATGGAGCCTGGAACCAAGAAGACCCTGAAAAATGGCTCTCGGTCATCCAGATTCCCATAGAATAAACTATATCTATAGTCTGCCCCGTTTTGGGGCGGACAGCAAGTTTATTAAGGTGACCAAAGTTCATTATGGCAAAAGAAATTGATCCGAAAAGCACCACTAGAGCGAAGGCATTTGAGTTTTGGATGCTAGCTCCGAATCCGATGGTGACTTTTTTCAAATCTTTGAATGTCACAAGGCTCGTGAAGGTGAGCAAAAAGCGCGGCTTGAAGTTCAACATGCTTATGGATTACTGCATCGGCAAGGCCGCGGCAAACGTTAAGGAATTTTACATGCTCCCGGTAAACGGCAAGCTTATGCAATACGATTCGATTGCGGTGAATACAATCGTGAAAAATGACGAAGGCGAAGTCAGCTCTTGCGACATCCCGTATTCCGAAGATTTGGCGACATTCAACCGCGACTACCTCAAATACACAAAAATCGTGGCAGAAAGTTGTACGGATTGGGACTTGTCCGAGAACAGCATGGTCATCGGCACATCGGCCATCATCGATGCGGAAATCGACGGCGCGGTCGGCATGAATTCCGGCATTTTCAACAACCCCTTCATGATTTGGGGACGTTACAGGAAGCGTCTTTTCCGCTATGAATTGCCGGTTTCGTTCCAGTTCCACCACACGCAAATGGACGGGGCTCACGCCGGGAAATTCCTCGCAAATTTGCAACAAGCGATTGACGAACTTCGATAAAAAATGAAAAACAATGAAAAAAGAATTGTCGGAAATGACATTGGAGGAATTGTGGGAATTATTCCCCATCTTCCTTGTGGCACACGATGATCGGTGGAGCGATTATTACAGCGAAATCGAGAAAGCGCTGACCAGACTTTTAGTCGATCAGCCCGTTGTCCGGATTAGTCATATCGGAAGTACCGCTATTCAGGGGATATGGGCAAAAAACATCGTTGATGTGATGGTTGAGATTTCTGAAACCGCCGACATGGAGAAAATGGCGCACAGAATATGAAACATTGAAGCTCCAGCTTTGGAAACAACATGAGCATAACCGGGATGCTTATACAGCTGCAAAGACGGATTTTATTTGTAAATGGACGGCAGAAGCCCGAAAGGAATATGGAGATGATACTGACAAAATTGCAGCAGACACGCCATTTTTCGGAAATCTTGGCGCAGCCATCCCAAAAGTCTTGATAGAGTTCGTAACCGAAGTAAATGTTTTGACGATTTCGCTATTCCGATACGAATGGTGAATGCTATTCTTTACTAACGCTGCGAAATACCAAAAGACCAATCATAATTTGCCATCAAGTAATATCGCTGATTAGGAGAGTCAAGTTCGTTTCCATAGCGAAATTCAATGGAAAAACTTTTATAAGAGACATAGGCCCCAACGCCCAGTTCTTTATAGTCTTTTGCATAAGAAGTACAACTCAAACAAAGACTCACATTTCCGCGGTACTGATTATTGGCAAAATGCTCGCTAATACCCACTTTCCAATTTTCTGCAAAAGGGTACTGTTCCACAAGCATAAGACCATATCCAGGAGATTTATTATGACCAACAGAAATAGGCGAAATCCAGGCCAAAGAACCGAAATAGTCACTAACAAGCCCCAAAGACACTCTCATTGCCCCATACAATTCCATACTTAAGGAAACAAAAATGTTGTCCCCTCTACATCCCAAAGACGGTTCCACCGCATAAGGGCCATATTCCTCAAAATTAATTTTATCCACAGAACCATCATCAATTTCATAATCATATCGATTGCCAAGATTGACCATGCCATTAACACCAAGAACAACACTATTCTTTTGTGAATTCATGAACATCGAAGCGGAGGGTGCATGGCTGGAACACCCTATTAAGATCAAAATCAAGCCAACAATGGAAAAAAGGGAAATCAATCTAGCCATAAAAAGAAAATAAAAAAAATGGGCAGAGTATTTTTTCCAAAATAACCACGCAGCAATATAAAAAGGCTTGACAGAATTGTTAGGATAGTGTACATTTGTGTATATGAAAGAAATTTTGCTGTACAAGACCGATAACGAAGAAGTCAAAGTTGAGATTTTATTGCATAACGAAAATCTTTGGCTTACGCAGGCTAAAATGGCCGAGCTTTTTGATGTACAAAAAGCGGCAATATCAAAACATCTGAAGAACATCTTCGAAAGTGGAGAACTTGATGAAAAAGTGGTAGTTTCCAAAATGGAAACAACCACTCCGCACGGAGCTATTGCTGGCAAAGAACAAACCAAACTGACAAACATCTATAATCTCGATGCCATCATCGCCGTCGGTTACCGCATCAATTCCAAAAAAGCGACAATGTTTCGCATTTGGGCCACAAAAGTTCTAAAGGAGTACATTGTTAAAGGTTTCGTCATGAATGACGAACGCCTGAAAGACCCGCAAAATTTCTTCGGCAAGGATTATTTTGAAGAACAACTTGAACACATTCGCGAGATTCGTGCTAGCGAACGCCGTTTTTACCAGAAGATAACTGACATTTACGCCAAGTGCAGTGCCGATTACAGCCTTGATAGTCAAATCACGCAGGATTTTTTCGCGACTGTTCTAAATAAACTGCATTATGCAGTTACACATCAAACCGCAGCAGAAATAATCTATTCTCGCGCCGATAGCAAAAAGTTAAACATGGGGCTCACTACTTGGAAAAATGCCCCGAACGGAGATATCCGCAAGCCTGATGTTTCCATCGTCAAAAATTATCTGTCGCAAGATGAAATCAAAAATTTGAACGAAATCGTCACCATGTACTTGGATTATGCGGAACGTCAGGCTAAACGAGGTCAAGTCATGTACATGAAAGATTGGGTACAAAAGCTTAATGCGTTCTTGCAATTTAACGAAGAAGATGTACTGCTAGATAAAGGCAAAGTCACACATGAAATCGCAAAGGCTTTTGCCGAAAATGAATTTGAAAAATTTCGTGTGATTCGAGATGCCACCTACAAGAGTGATTTTGACAAATTGATGGAAGCTACCGCAGAATATAAGGCATAGGATTTATTTTGATTTATATGTGTAAACACAAGGAGGTTTTGCGATGAAATTAGAGGGCTTTGGAATTTTTGTCGATGACATGGCGACGATGGTCCGCTTTTACAGGGACGTTTTAGGCTTTGAAATCAAGGAAGACGAAAATACGACCAACGTTTTTCTAGAAAAGGACGGCACTTTGTTCTTGCTGTTCCGAAAATCCGATTTTGAAAAAATGACAAGCCAAAAGTTCGCTTATTGCAAAGGCGTCAACGGGCATTTCGAAATAGCATTAGGCGTCGCGAACTATGCCGAAGTCGATAAGGCGTACGCCAAAGTCACTGCCGCAGGAGCAAAAAGCGTCATGCCGCCGACTACGGAGCCGTGGGGGCAGCGCACTTGCTACATCGCCGATCCCGAAGGAAATCTTGTTGAAATTGGATCGTTTGTCAAGGAGTAAGTATGCCGTTTGATTTCAAGAAGGAATACAAAGAATTCTATATGCCCAAGGGCAAACCCGAAATCATCACCGTCCCGAAAATGAACTACATCGCGGTGCGAGGCAAGGGCAACCCGAATGAAGAAAATGGCGAATACAAAAAGTCCATCGAACTTTTGTACGGAATCGCATACACGATTAAGATGAGTAAAAAGGGTGACCACCAAATCGAAGGTTACTTTGATTACGTGGTGCCGCCGCTTGAAGGATTCTGGTGGCAGGACGACGTTGACGGAATCGATTACAGCCACAAGGAAAACTTCCAATGGATTTCTGTCATCAGGTTGCCAGACTTTGTTACCAAAGCCGATTTCGATTGGGCTGTTGACGAGGCGACGCGCAAAAAGAAAATGGACTTTTCGAAAGTCGAATTTCTAGAAATCGAAGAAGGGCTTTGCGTGCAATGCATGCATTCCGGCTCGTACGATGACGAACCTGCGACTATCGCTGCTATGGACAAGTTTATCGCCGACAACGGCTACGAAAACGATATTTCGGACACTAGGCGTCATCACGAGATTTACCTTTCCGACGCGCGTAAAGTCGCTCCGGAAAAGTTGAAAACAGTCATCCGCCACCCGATAAAGAAACTCTAGTACAGGAGATACCCGCTTACTTCGATTGTGCTCACTTCGGCAGAGTTCAATACCAGCAATTCATGCCCCCAGCGGGCAAAACAATTTAAAAGGAGAACTTATGGAAATGAAATTTTGTCAGAGCTGCGGCATGCCGCTCACACTAGAAATTCTCGGCACTAACGCCGACGGCAGCAAGAGCGAAGAATACTGCATCTACTGCTACAAAGACGGAGCGTTCACCGGAGACTTCAATATGGAACAGATGGTCGAATTCTGCTCGCAGTTCGTCGATGAATTCAACAAGAACACCGGCAAGAGCCTGACCCGCGATGAATACAAGGCGGAACTCCGCAAGTACTTCCCGACGCTAAAACGCTGGCGACTCCCCGCAGATCAACTGCCGCATGCCACTTCGCCCATGAAGCAGAAGTTCATCGAAGAGGTAAACGCGCTTAATATCAAGGACATGCCGAAAATCGACAACCTCTTTGTTTTGCAAGGCTCGTACATCAATCAGGAATACCGCATCAACGGCAACTGCATCAAGCTCTTGGACGATAACGCCAGCTACTGGGGCAACCAAGTCGAAAAGCAAAATGCCGAAGGCCGCTGCTACGGAATCGCCTGCGACGAGCGCTACATTCTCGTGAGCGAATACGGCAAGAACGGCACCGACGCCGAAATCGTCATCTTCAAGAAACGGTAATCACGCAAAAACCTCCGTCGAAACGGAGGTTACTTTAATCTTCAATCAAAGAGAACTCAAGAGAGAAAATTTCACAAAACGCTATTATTGCAACAAATCCGCACGATACCATTCGCCGTAGGCACTTACATCGGTATGAGCATTTTCGGCACAGTCCGGATTCGGCTTATAGCGACTCCGGTTCAAATCCAACGAATCGCCAGCCCTCAATTCGTCAGGAGTTTTCCAGACATCGCCGCACCAAGTCCGGCTTGTAAAGCTTTTATACGTAATTTGCGAATTTCTATCAATAAGTCCTTCGCAGTCCTGCACAAGGAACCCTACTGTAAAATACATACATGTTTGGGGATAGATTCCGCCACGAATGACTTCGGTCAATTCCACTTGCCCTTGAGAAACCTTGGTCAAAACATGCCCTGTCGGTTGAGCGCCATCGTTTGACTCGACAATATAAAGCTTGCAATTTTCTTGGTTCAGTCGATTGCCCGCAACTTCGGCTGTATTCGGGAAATACTTGGCAACCTCAGAAACACCAATCTCCTTAATCGGCGACTTATCGATAGCGATAATGTCCGGATTTGCATCCAACGAATCCTGGGGTACAACTATTCCGGGGTAACTCCCATTGTACGCAAGCACATGGCGGTCAAACGAAAGTTCGTTCGGGTCATCCGTGAACTGCGCCACGTAATTTTCCAAAGAGGCAATTTTGACGGACGGATCTTCAATACTTACTTTCACATTGCCCAATCGCTGAGTTTTATCGACAGCCGAACCCTCCGCATCGGCGGCCACCGTGTTGGAACCGTTAGAACAACCGACAAGGGTCATGAACGAAGCACAACATATTGCAGCAATATTCGCGCTTATCAATCTTTTGCAAGACATAATCAAACTCCTTTTTTTGATTTGCTACCGTTATTCATACCAATAAAATAGATATTCACCACATCAAAGTCAATGTATCAAATTATACAAATATTTACTTTTTTATTAAAATTATCAAAATTTCCTTAATAAAAACGAGTTTAATTTTCTATATTATACAAACCGTATGATAAAGGAAAAAAGCTACAATCCCTTGCCAAAAATGCTTCGTTTAACTATATTCACGCCACTATCTATGGGGATATAGCTCAGTTGGTAGAGCGACAGGTTCGCAATCTGTAGGTCATGGGTTCGACTCCCACTATCTCCACGCAAAAGAGGCAAGCAATAGCTTGCCTCTTTTGTTTAAGTTCTCTCGTCTATTAAATATCCCACTTGACGCCAAGTTTTAGCCAATTCAGCGAAGTGCTTTCGTTATTCACTCTCTTATAAATGCCATACCAATAATAGCGTGTATAACTGCGTTCCAGTCCCAGATAATAACTCATCTTCCAGTGCTTCCACGAAACGGTCGCACCCAACAACCCGTAAAATTTCTTGCTTTTTTCGTAATCCGGATCCGTCGTGCCGACGGCAAAGCCGTAAGACAAGTTCATCTTTGCTTCAACCGTAATGCGATTTTTAAACTTGTACGAAATTCTGGAACGCAATAAAGGACCGAACCATTTCGCTACAGAACCAAGCCATTCCACACTTTTTACGTCGGTCAAAGAATCATTAACAGGTTTTTCTTGCCAAAGCGTAACGGAATCGCCATCAAGCATCGCCCCCACATAAACCGTTCCGTTCAAGCCTTCGGGTACAGTCCTATGCCACGAAGCGTACAACGCATACGACATAGGGCCTGAAGTCTGGTAGTACGCCCACCCCACAACGCCCACGCGCTGTTTTTCAAAACGGTACAGGTCCTTTTCAATCCATGCATAAAAATCCGACGAAAGGGCTTCCCCTTCAATATTGAAGTCATAGCCCACATCCAAAAGCAAGCCTTTTCCAAACAACGTGTATTCAAGTCCAAGAGCGGCATTCCAGTCGTTCGTATCGAGCATCGTCATTTTATCGTTGTTCAAGAAATAATCCGCCAGTGCATACGCAGAGAACGTGTGCAGCCAATTTCCGCACTCGTAATCCACATACGGATTTACGTTCAAGAAAAGGTCACCGCCAACTTCGCCTTCATCCATGCCGGTCGCTTTGTAGTGCATGCCGTAAAAACCAAGTTCCCCGGCAACATGGAAATCCCACGGATTTTCTTCGGACAAAACATCCGTCGAGTCCGTCGATTCTTCGCCGCCATTTCCCATAGCAGCTTTGTATTCGCGAATAATTTCCTGAATTTCCTCAGTATATTCGCCCGGCAAGGCCGCTGCTTCCTCAAATGCTTGAATAGCCGCAGGAATATCACCCGATTCCTCGAATTTCATCGCACGGTAATACGCTTCTTCCTGCGTCTCGGCAAAGAGAGCAGTCGCCATCAGTAAAATGATAAAACCAAACAAACGATACATTTATATTCTCAGAAATTAATCCTTATTCCAGCCCTTGGGGAACACAGGCATAATAGGTTTTACCACCGGTTTATCTTTCGGATTTTTTTCGCGCAAACGCGGATCGCCCGGATGCAACGGCTCCATTATTTTTTTGTTTCCAGGGCGACCCATCGGGCCAAATGGAGGGTTCCACAGAGGTCCTTTCTGGGCTTGCTTTTCTTCCAGTTTCTTTTCACGGACAAGGTCTTTCTTGAGTTTATCTTCATTTCTTTCGATAGGAGCTTCAGGCACATGCTTTTCGACAGCAGGGAGGCCCGCAACAGGAGCTTTCGCAGAAGCATCCCGCATTTCGCTCTTTTCGGCAGCGGTCTTGTTCCTCAAGTCCTGAAGAATTTGTTCACGAGCGGCACGCCGTTCTTCACGCAACTTTTGCCAGTCGCCTCTTTCTTTTTCCGACATGTTCGGAACATTGTGTAACGCCTCGCGGGCTTCAACAGGCGTCGGGACGCTTGCCGCCGGACGAGAATCCAAATCGCCTGCCATAGCGGTAGCCGCCATCACCGCAGACGCCATTACGATTTTTTTCATGACCACACTCCTTAAGTTAAGCATCGACAATTTACCCCACATCGCTACACCTTAAAGTCTTCTTTTTTCAAGTTCAAGCGTTCCATGATTTCACGCAGCACCTTGCGGTCAATGCCAAGGATGGTCGCCGCAAGCGTCAAATTCGCACGGGAATCCTTGAGGGCCCGCGAAATGACTTCGCGTTCGACTGCTTCGCGGGCTTCCTTGAGCGTGCGCGGCGATTCCTTCGCCTGCACCTGCATGTCGTCAAGTCCCAAATCTTTGGGCTGGATGACACCATGAACAGCCTGCACAAGGCCCTTCTGCACGCGATTTTCGAGTTCGCGAACGTTGCCTGGCCAGTGGTAACCCAACAGAGCCTTTTCGGCATTGCGGCTCAAGTGGAATTTACCGCGTCCGTATTCCGCACCGTAACGTTGTATAAAGTTTTCCGCCAACAACACCACGTCCTGACCGCGGTCACGGAGCGGCGGGAGTTCGAGCGGCAACACTTGTATGCGGAAATACAAATCTTCGCGGAAACGCTTTTCGCGGACAGCTTGTTCCAAATCCACATGCGTCGCGCTGATGACACGCACGTTCACCGGAATTTCGCGGTTGTCGCCCACACGCGTGATATGCTTTTCTTGCAGCACGCGCAAAAGCTTCACTTGCATATTGAGCGGGAGTTCGCCGATTTCGTCGAGGAAAATCGTACCGCCGTCGGCTTCTTCGAAAAAGCCTTTCTTGTTTTCAATCGCCCCCGTGAACGAACCCTTCGCATGCCCGAACATGAGCGATTCCATCAAATGTTCCGGGATGGCACCGCAGTTCACCGCAATAAACGGCTTCTCGGCACGTGGGCTATGCTTGTGGATGTAACGCGCCATCACTTCCTTGCCCGTCCCCGTCTCGCCACGGATAATCACCGGGAGCGGGAGCGGCGAAAGCTTGTCCGCCATGGCAATCACGTCAATCATCGACTTGGACGAATAAACAATCCCGTCTTTGCGGACAACATTTTTCAGCGTATCGAGCGATTCCTTGTCGCGCAAGCGGTCGTAAGCCGCAAATGCGAACTTTTCGCAAACCGCGACAAACGAATCAAAAAGCGCGCTGTCTTCTTCGGTAAACGGCTCTTTGCGGGCGGCACGCTGCAAATAGAGGTAGCCCGCCTCGGAATCTGGCGTGCGGAACGGCGACACCATGATGCTTGTGAGCTGGTTCTGCACAATCGACTTGGACAAATCCGCTGATTCATCATCGAGCTGGTTCCACACAACGGCACGCTTTTCATTTTTCGCAAGCTTCACCGCCGAAATGGAAATAGAAACTTTTTCAGGGTTCGAAAAATGGAGCGGTTCTTCACCGCCGATGTCCAAGACAGCGGCATCCGCATGCAAAACATCCTTGGCCACATCCAGAATCTTCGGGAATAGAGCCTCGGGCTGTTCCTCGTCTAAAAGAGTCTTGACCACATCAAGCATCTTTTCTGTGGCGAGCATTGATTCCGATTTCATAACAAAACCCTGTAATTTACGCTGTTATTCGGCAGCAGGCACAGGGAGTTCCAAAAGCAAACTATCGACCTTTAAATTAGGCGAAACTTCGCTTTCAGCCGAAGATTCCATGTTCCTTGACCGCTTTAACAGCTTGTCCCCTGTAGCATCGATTCCGAAACGCATCGTTCCGCTCGAAAGCAACAGAACTATCAAAGCTAATATAAGAATCAAAACGCCCAAAACGCCCCATTTTAGCCCGTTTTTTTTCTTACGAACCACAAACGGGAGGTCCTTTTCCAAACGGTTTGGAACTTTTAGTACCGCATTCCCGGACAAGCCAGCCCCCGTCGATCCAAAGTCCATCCGTGCGGAAAAAATCGAGCCGGTAAACTGAGTGACAAGCGTCACAAGAGCCACTTCGCCATGGACAATCTTGTCCAAAGCGATTTCCAAAAGCTCATCGAGTTCGTCCAAGTCCTCGACACGTTCCGCGACATCAGAACGGAGCAGCCCTGCCCACAAAGGCTCCAGTGCCGAAAGCAGTAGCGCCCTTTCCGGCGTATTGAAATCGCCTGATGCGTAAAGCTTTTCCGTAACGTTCACGTTATCAATGTTCGCCATCTGCTCGGCAAACTGCTCATAGCCATCCGCACAGACAAGGTCTTCGCCCGCAATCCAGCGGTACAGCAAAAGGCCGAGGCTGAACAAGTCGCTTTTTTCGTCAGCAAGCTTGCCTTGGAAACGTTCCGGAGCCGCATACGCCAACGCCCCCGGACCGACGATTCCGCAATCGATAAGGACGGCCTGCAAATTCGCAGAATCCGCAATGACTGCTCCAGTTTTGCTATTCGCGGTCGCATTCGACACAGAAAAAATCACATTCGCAGGACTCAAGTCCCCATGCGAAACACCCTGCTTTTGCAAAGCGACAAGCGTCGATGTTACCTGACGGAGTGCAAATAACGCCACCGCCACAGGCACTTTGCCTAACTTGTCCGAAACAACGCCCTCGACAAAATCGTAAATCAAGTATGGCGTTCCGTCGCGTTCGCCCCATTCTTCGATGCGGTACAAACCCGGAACATGCACTTTGTACGTTTTTTCAACAACGTTTTCGTCAAACGAGAATCCGTCGTTATACCACTTGAGTACAAAAGGCCTCCCGCCGATGTTCAAGAGGTAAATAGACGCTTCGCCACCTCGATGCAGCAATACAGCACCCGCCACGGAGTCCAAGAGCGACTTTTCGGATTTTTTCATAATTTACCCGAATAAACCATCGCCTTGAGCGAATCTTCAGCTATACGCGTCCATTTGGCAAGCACCGCATCTTGCGGCAAAGCTTCGCGGCCCATCGACCAGATATCCCATGCGGATTCATAATCGTGAGCGTTCCAATAAAGGTTTCCGAGGTTCACGTAAGCCGATGCAAATTTCGGTTCACGCGTCACGATGTACGCATAAATTTTTTTCGCTTCTTCAACATCCCCCAGACCGCTAAGAATCAAGGCCTTGAGGTTGTAGCTAAAGTAATTTTCCGGGTCGAGCTGGATGGACTGGTCCAAAAGCGATAGCACTTTGGCATGGTCGTTCGCCGAAAGCATGGCACGCGCAAGGTAAAACAGCGACGTCGAGTACATGGGCTTTATCTTTTCGCTGCTATCGACCGCAGACAAAATCTTGAATTCGCGGACCGTGCGTTCCCACAACGGAAGCGTATTTTCTTTTATGCGTTCCTTGTCCTCGGCAATGGCGTAATACGCAATCGCAAGCCCGTAGCGGGCATCCCTGTTCGTAGGTTCAACGTCCAAAACTTTCGAGAAGTTCTTCGCCGCCCGCTTGTAATCGCCGATGCGGAGAGATTCGTCCCCTCGATTCAAGTCATTTCCGTTGCATGCAACAAAAACCGTCGCGACAAGCATCGCGAACAAAAGTTTCAAACCGCCGAAAAAGCGTCCATGAACAACCCAGCACAGCATGTTATAAGTATATATAATTTAGGGAATAGGTTTTAGGTTTTAGGGATTAGGAGATAAGATTTTTAGTGATTAGTAGGAAGTAGGAAGTGGTTAGTGGTTAGGATTTTGTCATCCTGGGCGGCAGCGAAGGATCAATGCGAGAAATAATGGACCCTATCGGTCGTTGTGCCCTCCAGGGTGACAGATTACCAATGACCAACGACCACTGACTAATGACCAAAACGTTTTTGCCAGCATTCCTGTTTACGGCCTAATGCCCTAACCACTGTTTACTAACCACTAACCACTGACTAATGACCAAATAACAAAAAACCCGGCACGGAGGCCGGGGAACATGTAAAAAATTTCGTTTATCTATTACTTGTCGATTTCGTACTGGGCGACGAGGTTGCCTTCGGCATCGAGTGCACGGACAACGTTTTCGTCACGCTGGAGAGTGAGGTTCGTGGTTTCGCCCTTGGAGGTTGTGTACTGCACAGAGAGCGAACCATCTTCGTTCTTCACGGCAGCAACAGAGTTGCCATTTTCGTCCTTCTGGTAGTAAGAGTCATCAGATGCAAGCGGATTGGAACCCGTCCAAAATTCAACAGTATTCAAAACCAATCCATCAATAAGCCCAATACAGATTTCATAAACTGGGAAAACCCACAAGAGGAAGTGGACGCAAGAATTGAGCCACTTGTTGCCCAAAGTGCCGTTCCAACGATAAAGCTTCTTAGTGAGGCCATAGCTACCATAGCAGCCAGTAAGTGCGATTGCACCAGCACAGAGAAGAGCGAGGATTGCTTTTTTCATGTTTACAAACTCCATATATTTAAGTGTTTTTTATTTAAGTAAAATATAAGAAACATGAATTACTTTTGCTAGTAACCACACCCCTCTTAATTGAAAAATTTCAAATTCTTACATGCATCTTGTGATAATCGTCACATAAGGTTCCAAAACTCTCATCCGCTTCAAATTCGAAAGTTTCACCCAGCGGAAATCATCGTATCCATATATATGGATAAAATTTTTTGTAAGCTCAACTTCATAGCCCAACAGCCGAACGTCTTCGTCATTCGCATCGCTTTTAAACAAGCCGCAATCCACGGCGCCCCAAGGCCGCTTTTGCCGTAGGTTGACTGTCAAACGTTCGAAAAAAACTCTTTCCAAAGCATCTTCAAGCGTTTCTTCCCCTTCCAGACATTCCGTCGGGAGTTCCCAAAAGCCAGGGAATTGCCCCCCGGCAGACCTTTTGCACATCAAAATCCGACCATTTTTCCTTACAATACCGCAAACTGCAAGCATTTATCCCCCATTTTGGAATTACTCCCTCAACTTTTTATTTTGATTTCTTTTATCTTTTTATTAAATCTACAAATATCATACATGATAGATACATTTTGTCGATTTGGAAAAGGAGTAAAGCAATGAAGGTGGCAACCAAGCTTATTAGCATTATAACGATGATTGCTGTTTCAACAATTTTTGCAGCAAAGGCCCCACAAGCAAAAAAGCCAGCCAAACCCGATAGCTTGACGGTTTGGATTATGCCGAACGGAGCATCGCCACAAGAAAAGCTCGAACAGAGGCTGCACCTTTACACAAAGAAAACGGGCATCAAGACGAAAGTCGTCGTTTTGGACTGGGGTGAAGCTTGGAACCGCATCACGACGGCACTTTCCTCCGGCATAGACGCACCGGACGTATTGCAGCTTGGCACCACCTGGGTCCCGTACTTTGCCTCCCGCGGCGAAATCAAGCCTTTGAACGAATGGCTCCCGAAGATTGATTCCACGAGGTTCGTTCCCGTCAGCTGGAACACGACTCACATCGACTCCGACACCACCGTCTATTCCGTTCCGTGGTTTATAGACATCCGTCCGATTTTAGCTAACAAGCGCATCCTCAAGAAAAACGGCATCACCCCCGAAGACGTCTCTACATTTGATGGATTCGTTAAAGCCATCCGCAAAGTCAGCGAGAGCCGTGAAACGCTTGACGATGGCACCAAGGTTCGTGCATTCGCTTTCCCGGGAAAGAACGACTGGAACATCCCGCACAATTTTGCCCCGTGGATTTGGAGCAACGGCGGTGACTTTATCGCCAAAGACAATGAAGGCAAGTGGAAAGCGAACGTCCTTTCGCCAAAGACTATCTACGGTATTGCCAAGTATTTGAGTTTCGTTCTGGACACCCTAGTCAGCACCGATGCATTACAAATGAACACTGCTCAAATCGTCCAGCACTTTAACGCCGGCGAACTCGCATTTATCGTGAACACTTCCGAAGTCATCATGCAGACGCGAATCGAAGGCGAAAAGGGCGGGCTTTTGAACACGAGAATCGGTAACGACAGCGTGATGGCTCTCCCCATACCGAAGGGCACGGACGGCTCCATCTGCTTCATCGGCGGAAGCAACCTCGCCATCCCGATGGGCAACAAAAAGCAAGAATCCCTGGATCTTTTACTTTATCTCACCAACGATGAAAACTTGGATGCATATACAAAGCAAATTGGCATGCTCCCCGCATCAAAGAAGGTGCTCGCCAACTGGTCCAAAGACGAAGATTACAAGCCGCTTGTCCCCATGCTCGGCACAGGACGTACCTACACAGCCATTCCAAAATGGGGCGATATTGAACAGATTCTCGGATCCATGTTCACCGCCATCTGGGATCATCTTGAAATCCCGGCACTCTACTCCGAAGAAAAGATTTACGAAATTCTCACAAACTATTCAAACGACATAAACAAGCTCCTGAACAACAGAACACCCGACGACTTGACGTTTGCAGAATTCCGCGAAACATGGCACAAGGCGCTAAATATAAAAGAAGTCAAGAAGAATCCGCCCCATATCACGAGACAGCCGACATCCTCTACGGAAGAACTTGACACAGGCTTTAGCCGTACGCCTTGGATTTTCGCTATAGCTGTACTCCTCGGATTCATCTTCGCAGTCATCCGTAAAAAGAAACGCTAATCCGGTAGTTTCACTTTAAAAAAGATTCCGCTATGAGTAGCTTAAGATTTTCAAACATTACGAACAGCATTATAATCAAAAGCCTAATACTTTTGATTATATCAATGCTCATGATCGTAATGATCGGAACCTACGTCTTTACGCAAAAACAGATGAAAACCACGCTTAAACTGAGTTACGACACCAACGAAACCCAGTTACAGCAACTTGCAAACACGGTCAACAACGAAATGGAGCAGTTTGCAAGCCGTCTGACTTTGCTCGCAAAGACTTCCGAAATCCAAAGCATGGACAAGCTCATTGCGGCAGGATATCTTAAAAGCTTCAACATATCGTCGCTATTCATTTCTGGCGAATCCATCTCGCTCTTTGACCGTAGCTACAATCTTGTCTGCAACAACTCCATGCTGGGTACCACCAAGATAACCTACCCCATCGAATTCAACCGCATCTCGCCACACAAGCCCACAATTTCGCCATGGTACCGCGACACAGACGGCACCCCCAAGCGAGCTTTCGGCGTTGTCGTGTCAGACCGAGCAGTCGGAGATGGGCGACTGGTATCCAACTTTTCAATCCGACGCTTATGGAAATACTTCTCCGAATACAAAGTAGGGCAGAACGGAATCCTCATCGCCTGCAACGGCCAAGGAGAAATTCTCTACCACCCCGACATGCGTACATGGCTTGACGGAATCCACAAGATGTCCGAACTCGGCCTTGGAGAAATGGATATCAAACAAGATATCAAGAACAACATTCAATTCGTAACGCTTGAAGATGGAAAGACATACCTCATCAACAGGACATTCAACCCAAGCTACGACCTTGGACTGATTTCCCTCCAGCCCAAGAGCGAAATAGATGCCATGGTTTCATCGGTCAAGCATATCAGCCGCATTATTTTGTACAGTTCGATTATAGCCATCTTGCTTGTGTCCCTTTGGCAGATTTTGATAGTCTGTAAGCCGTTAAACAACTTGATTGACCACATTTCGCAAATCACAGAAGGCAACCTCGACATTGAAGAATTCAAGTCCAAGAGAAGCCAAGACGAAATTGGACGGCTCGCCAAAGTGTTCAACCAGATGCATGCGACTATCAAGCGACAAATTAAGGAATTGAACGAACATAGGGACTTGCTCGAAAAAGAAGTCAAGGAACGCACTTACGAGCTTGAACAAGCAAACAAGAAACTGGATATCATTTCGAGAACGGACGAACTCACGCAGTTGCCGAACCGCCGCGACATGCACAAGACTATCGAAAAAGAAGTGGAACGCGCAAACCGCATGAGAAAGGCGTTCAGTGTCATCTTTATCGATATCGACCATTTCAAGAACGTCAACGACACTTACGGCCATGCCGCAGGCGATGCCGTGCTGAAGTCCGTTTCTAGCACCATCCGCAGTTTGCTGCGCAAGTACGATGTTCTCGCACGCTACGGCGGCGAAGAATTCTTGACGCTCCTCCCCGAAACGGAAATGAACGACGCAGCTCTCGTTGCAGAAAGATTCCGCAAGCAAATTGAGAACCAGACGATTTTCTTTGGCGACCAGGAAATCAAGGTCACGATTACTCTTGGTGTAGCGCAGTACGACAGCGCACTCGGAGCGGAACGTTGCATCCAGCTTGCAGACAAGGCACTCTACGAAGGCAAGGAAACAGGAAGAAACAGAGTCATCATCTGGAACGAAGACATAGAGAAAAAAACGGCAAACGCGAGCCAGTCGTAAAATTCTATTTTTTCGTGCATGAACATCGACTTTAACCGAAGACTGTCTATCGCTCCGATGCTCGACTGCACGGACCGCCACGAACGTTACTTTCTGCGATTGCTTTCCAAGCATGTTTTGCTTTACAGCGAAATGGTCGTCGCGACAGGGCTTTTGCACTGCGACAATACAGACATGTTCCTCGGCCACGAACCGATTGAGCACCCCGCCGTGTTGCAGCTAGGCGGAAGCAACCCGACATTCCTCGCACAAGCGTCGAAGCTCGTGGAAGCCGCAGGCTTTAGCGAAGTCAACCTGAATTGTGGCTGCCCCTCGGACCGCGTGCAGAACGGAAAATTCGGTGCATGCCTCATGAAAGAAAAGCAAATTGTCGCAGATTGCTTCAAGGCCATGCAAGATGCCGTTACAATCCCGGTATCCATCAAGTGCCGCATCGGCGTTGACGATCTCGACAGCTGGGAATTTTTCACAGACTTTATCCAAACCGTACGCGATGCCGGTTGCAAAATTTTCATCGTGCACGCCCGCAAGGCTTGGCTTAAAGGCCTTTCGCCCAAAGAAAACCGCGAAGTGCCGCCGCTCCATTACGAATTTGTGCACCGCCTCAAGGCAGAAATGCCGGACTTGAACATCAGCATCAACGGCGGCATCAAGACGCTAGACCAGATCGAAGAACAGCTACAGGACCTCGACGGCGTGATGGTCGGTCGCGAAGCGTACGAGAACCCGTGGTTCCTGCGCGATGCCGATGCACGCATCTTCAACGATGTTCGCCCCGAAAGCGAAGACCCCGCAGAAATCATTGCAGGGAAAGCCCGCCCCGCTACAAGAAAGGCGCTCCTTGAAGCGTACCTCCCCTACGTCGAAAAGCAGACCGCCGAAGGCTGCCCCGCAACCATTCTCGTAAAACACCTCTACGGGCTGTTTACAGGACTCCCCGGTGCACGCAAATACCGTGCCATGCTGAGCAACGAAAGCCCACGTGCAAAAGATTACGGCGGAGCGGTCGCCCTCATCAGAAAAGCGATGGACACGGTAAGTGAGTAGGAAGTAGGAAGAAAGCTGTCATCCCGGACACCGTTCCGGGATCCGTTATTTAAAAAGAAAGCCGCCCCCGGCACACTTCGACGTAGCACAAAGCATCGCTTATTAGGCCGAGTAGACAATGTAATAGGAACCATATCTGCACAAAGCTCAGTTTTCAATGAGGTCATCCTGGAGGCGAAGCCGATAGGATCCATGCGTGAAGTTAGCGGTGAAATGCGATTGGTGCAGTATCTGTAATGGGAGCCGTGTAAGCGAGGGGTGCCGTGTAAGCGGTTAGTGCCGTAGCTGTGATTAGAACGGTCCTGAAGCAGTCATCCCCAAAGCGTAGCGTGCCCATAGCCCAGAGCGGAGCGACCCCAAAGCGAGTTCACGAGCATGCCCATTGCTAATCCCTAACTCCTACAACCTATTACCTAATACCTCTTCAATCTCTCGTCTTTCGTCTGTAGCCCCGAAGCGGGCGTTCTTTCGTCTAATTTTTCCGCCACCCCTTGACAAACCGAAAAATTTTTTCTCTATTTGGTTTCGTATTTTTAAGTTTAACCTTTAACGGAGATACAACATGCCTTGCGGAAAGAAAAGAAAGCGCAGGAAGATTGCGACTCACAAGCGTAAGAAACGCCGTCGTCGTGACCGTCACAAAAAGAAACTTCGCTAATATCCGTTAGCATTTTCTTGTGATTTCCTGTAAGACGGAGTGTAAAAGCTCCGTTTTTTTCGTTTTTCATTTTGTAAAGCCTAGAAAAGCGCTCGGAAATCACGAAATTCTATAAGAAACTGATGATTTTTTAATCAATTGGTAAAACGGGTTTCGCCCAAAGGAAAACAAATGATAGATCGCAACAAACACTTCCTCCGCCTCATGGACTGGAGCGAAGAAAAAGTCCTCGAAACAATCGAGATTGCCTCGCGTCTCAAGGCTGAAGTTCACGCTGGTAAGGTCTCTGACCGTCTTCACGGCCAGAACATCACCATGTTCTTCGAGAAGCCGTCTCTGCGAACTATCACGACTTTCCAGGTGGGCATGAACCAGCTCGGCGGCCACGCCGTGCTCCTCTCTCCGGATTCTATCGGGCTTGGCAAGCGTGAAAGCGTCAAGGACGTTGCCCGCTGCCTCAGCCGTTGGGTGAACGCCATCGTCGTGCGTTGCTTTAAGCAGCAGCTCGTCGAAGAACTCGCTGAATACGGTTCTATCCCGGTCGTGAACGCATTGACCGACGATTACCATCCGTGCCAAGCTATCGCCTTTGCCCAGATGATTAACGAAAATCTCGGCGGTTTCAAGAACGCCGATGGCAAGCCGAAGACCGTCGCCTTCATCGGTGACGGCAACAACGTTGCAAACTCATTCCTCGCGCTCGCCTCCAAGGTCGGCATGAACTTCACGCTCGCTTGCCCGAAGGGTTTTGAACAGCCCGCCAAAGTGGTGGAAGAAGCTCAGGAAGGCCTCAAGAAGCACGGCTGCCAATACCGCGTTTTCAACGACCCGAAGGAAGCCGTCAAGGACGCCGACATTCTCTATAGCGACGTTTGGGTTTCTATGGGCCAGGAAGGCGAAAAGGCAACGAAGCAGTCTCACTTCTTGCCGTTCCAAATCAACGATGAACTCTTGAAGCTCGCTCCCGCACACGTGAAGGTTTCTCACTGTTTGCCGGCTCACCGCGGCGAAGAAATCACGGACTCCGTGATGGACAACCTCGATGTGAACATGAGCTTCGAAGAAGCCGAAAACCGCCTGCACGCTCACAAAGCCGTGCTCTGGCAGGTGATGGAACCGTTCAACAAGTAAGTTGCAGTTCTTGAAAAATTCTGAGTCACAAGCCACCCCTAAGAGGGGTGGCTTGCTTTGCCCCTAGAAGGGGCCGTTACTGCCAGCGCCTTAATGACGCTGGCTTTCTCTTCGTTCAAGC
>JAEEGJ010013161.1_pt1 | contig 20193 bp, 15 predicted proteins | sample 8958761 | NCBI WGS metagenome assembly JAEEGJ01 (sample SAMN16246546, study PRJNA631951) | gut metagenome | biome: gut microbiome; feature: rumen; material: RS-attached | host: Bos | place: Iran: Karaj | collected 2018-10 | reverse complement strand
GTAGGCGTGGTTGTAGGTGCCGCTTGCGTTACGATCGAGGTTATCATCGGAACTGCCGTTGTGGGTGTAGGCACTGCCGTAGGTGTCGGCACACTCGTGGGTGTCGGCACGCTTGTAGGCACAGGCATTGCCGTAGGTGTAGGTATACTCGTGGGTATCGGTGTTACTGCTGCAGTAGGTGTATAAACATAGTCACAACGGTCGCACCTATTGCCGACCATATGGTGCCCCAATGCCGCAGATTCTTCCGTATAGGAATCTCCGCATGAACATGTATAGGTCTTAACTCCTGCCTCGGTACATGTCGCAGTGTCACTCGAAAGAGTATATTCGTGGCTGTGTTCCTGTAAAGTGGGTTCTTCGTAACCGCATCTTCTGCACACTCCGTCAACCATATCATGGCCGAGAGTCGTACAGTCTTCATTGTTTACCTGTTCTTCCACTTCAAGTCTCTCAGTCTCTCCGCAGATCTCGCAGCTTCTCTCTATATATCCGCCGTTTGGCTCACTCCAATCAGAGAATCTGTGCTCAGTACATATAACCGTAACAGGTATCTCTATATCCCTTGTTACTTCGTAGTTAAGTTCATCGGGACAATACGTTGCTTTATATGTATAGCTTCCGGCTCTTACAGGTAAGACCGTGCTTCCCTCTTCCCATATGTAATTGTTGGGAAGTGCAACGGTACTTAACTCAGCACCGGAAGTGGCCGTAATATCCGAAGGTATCTCAACGTCGGAACTCTCTATAACCGCCTTATTGACTCTGACATCAAGTGTCATCGTAAGTGAATTGAACCTGCTGTTATCGGGACTGTATATTGCTGTATATCCCTGATTCTCAACCGTCGGTACGGTAGATGCATCAGCCCATTCAAATCCGTCGGTAAGTTCAATATCATCAAGTGTCTTATCAGGATCATAGGTTACTTCCAAATCGGGTCTTTCAACATCACTCAGTGCGATATCGGCCTTTATGACCGTAACTGTACATCCGACACTTCCGGCGGTTCCCGCTTTACATGTGATGGTGGCCGTACCGGGCTTTTTACCTGTTATGACACCATTGTCATCTACCGATGCAATATTCTGATCCGAAGAAGAATAATTATATGCATATGCTTCGCTTAATCCGCCGTTGATATATGGTACCAAAACCGCACTCTGAGATACGGGAAGATTCTCAACGCTGTCCATATTAAGAGTAAGAACATCATCACTCTCAGGTTTAGTCGATCTGCCCGAAGGCATGTTGTTATATACAGGTATTCTGAATACAAAAGGTGTATTGCTAAGAAGTCCCGCATTCTTATAGCCTTTATATGCGGATGATGCCTCGGAACTCGGAGCCACGATATTCTGCATGTACTGATGAGTCAGCACACCGTTATAACTTGCATCCACATCAAACTTCTGAAGATAAAGGGTATCCTGTCCTTTTCCTATATAGCTCTTACATAAAAAGCTTGCTCCGGCTTCAAGAGACTTAAGCCTGCTGTTCCAGCCTTTCTCCTTGGCATAAGCCAGTCCTGCGCCTATCGGATTGCTTGACACGGCTCCGATATTATAGTAATTGTAATAGCCTTCATATCCGGGGTATGTTCCGGATATAAGAGGAGACTGACCGCTGCCCTGCTCCTGTAATACTCTTGCCGCCTGGAGTATAGGGCTTATATTGTATCTGTCCGCATAGTTCATGAACGCCGCGGCAAAAGTTATAGATTCTCCGTCTACATTGCCTGCCATAAATGTTCCGTTTAAAATCTTCTGAACGGAACTCTCCGTATGGTAACTTCTGTTATATGTCTGCTGCTCAAACATGAATATCTGAGTCTCGGTCAAGAAATTCCTGGGATCCATATAGTATGCGATGATCCCATCCGTTGCATATGACCAGCTGTTATCATACTTGCCTTCAATCCACGAGCTCTTCGCACGCTTTGTCTCAATAAGGCTGTATGCTCCTGTTCCTTCTGATCTTACGGAACTGTTGAAATCAAGTCCCGTGTTCATCTTAACGAATATCCAGTCCGGATGCTTTTTCTTAAGTTCGTACAAAGCATCCTTATAACTCTCCGGGAAGGTCTCTATATCCGAGCAGTCAGTCTCGGAAGAAGTCGCTTCTCTTTTAAGAGTTGTAATATATTTCTCTTCCCATGCAAGCAGACGTTCATCCGAGCAGGCCAAAAACTCTCTCTCGATATATCCGCTTAACTTGCCGGAATCACTGTCGTATTCGACCTTGTACCAGATATTGCGTCCGTTGTCTTCATCGACTCCTTTAATATATACAAGCTGACCGGATGCAACACATGCCACCCTGTCACTGTAAGCGTCAGCCTCACTCCTTATCGTATATGCATCCTTTAGATATACCAGCGCAGAAATCCTTTGGTCGTTTGCAAGTGAGCTTAACGCACTGTTAGCAGATGACATATCTTTTATCACATAATTCGATTTCTTTACTGCCGTTGTCTCATTCTTGGCCAGTACATCCGTAACCGGCGCAAGTACCGTCGCAGAAACAAGCAGTATTCCCGTAAGAAAAGCGGTTATTCGTCTTAGTCTCAAAACGATCATCCTCCTGACTGTAACATCCTGATCACTGTCTGTAATACTCTTTATACCAATCCGCAAACTTCTTAAGTCCGTCCTTTAAACTTGTGGCGGGCTTAAAGCCAAAATCCTTCTCAAGTTCTGCAGTGTCCGCATAGGTTCTGTATACATCGCCCGGCTGCATGGGCATAAATTCCTTAGTTGCAGTCAGCCCGAGCGCTTTTTCCAGTTCAGACACAAAGTCCATAAGCTTCTCCGGACTGTTATTGCCTATGTTATAAACCTTATAGCAGGCTCCGAGATCATCCCCTACGGGAGGATTGCAAAGAATGCGGAACACTCCCGTAACGATGTCATCGATGTATGTGAAGTCCCTGTACATGTCTCCGTTGTTGTATATCTGTATCGGCTTGCCCGCTCTCATAAGATCGGCGAACTTATATGCCGCCATGTCCGGTCTGCCATAAGGTCCGTATACGGTAAAGAATCTCAGTCCCGTTGCCTTGATTCCGTAGAGTTTGCAATACGAATAAGCCATAAGCTCATTGCTCTTCTTCGTAGCCGCATATAACGATACCGGTCTGTCCACCTGATCATCTGTTGAAAAAGGCACCTTGGTATTGCCTCCGTATACCGAACTTGATGAAGCGTATACAAGATGCTTCACCTCATGATGCCGGCAGCACTCAAGCACATTGGCAAAGCCCACAAGGTTGGACTGAATATATGCATCGGGATTCTCTATGCTGTATCTGACACCCGCCTGTGCGGCAAGATTGACCACAACGTCAGGCTTATGTTTTACAAACACATCTTCCAAAGCAACTTTGTCTGCAAGGTCGCCACGTATCATCACAAATTCACCGCTTTCTGCAGCGGTCTTGTCAAGTTCCGCCAATCTGCTTTCCTTAAGCGATACGTCATAATAATCATTCATATTGTCATAACCTATGACCTTCGCCCCCGTTAAAAGTATCTTCTTTGATAGATGAAAGCCAATGAAGCCTGCCGCTCCGGTTACAAGATATGTAAGTTTGTTATCAAAATCGTTCATCATAATGCCTTTCCGTCCACACAGGTAGACATAACACCATAGTTCTTTATATAATACCACATATTGCGTCCGTATTCCATATTTTTACCTAAATATTGTGGCATTTGTGATGCATATATACAGAAAATAAATAATAATAAAGCGGTAAGACACAAAACATGTCTTACCGCCTGCTTAACTTATCGATCAATGCAACCGATTCAAACTGTAATCTATCGGCCTATACTGTAGTATTCAACGCCCGCCTTCTGCATGTCTTCAACCCTGTGAAGATTACGTCCGTCGTATACCAAAGGAGTACGCATAAGTTTTTTGTAACTCTCAGGAGTAACATCTTTTATCTCTTTCCACTCGGTAAAGATAAAGCAGATGTTAGCACCTTGCAGCGCCTCTTCGGGTGAAGCAACGTAGTTCATCGTACCCTTGTCTATCTTACCCTCGGGGAACTGCTGCTTTGATCTCGGAACACCCGCGGGGTCGTATGCATATATATCAGCGCCCTGTTCAAGCAAAAGCTTAATATTTACAGACGAAGGAGCTTCCCTTAAATCATCCGTACCGGCTTTGAATGTAAGTCCGAGCACAGCAACCTTAAGTCCGTTAAATGTAATCATCCTGTCTTTTGCTTTTTCAAAAAGTCTTGTCTTCTGCCTTGTATTAACATCAACACAGGCCTCAACAGTCTTAAGTTCGTATCCGTTCTGTCTGGCTAAGAACTTAAGCGCCTTTGTATCTTTAGGGAAGCAGCTTCCGCCAAAACCGATTCCGGCATTAAGGAAACGCTCACCAATTCTTGCATCATAACTCATGCCCTTCGCAACATCTTCGATGTCTGCGCCCACAAGCTCACACAGATTGGCAATATCATTCATATAGCTTATCTTAAGAGCGAGGAAATCATTGCATGCATACTTGATCATCTCGGCAGATCTTCTCTTAACCGATACTATCGGAAGTCCGAAAGGCTCATATATCTTCATAAGCTTCTCTTCTGCTTCTTTTGACTCGGTACCGATTATTATTCTTGCCGCATGAAGTGTATCACGTACCGCTGTACCCTGTGCCAAGAACTCAGGATTGGATGCAACTTCAACCTTTACATCTCTTACAAGGAAATCCTTGATAAACTGCTCAACCTTATCATTGGTTCCAACAGGCACGGTGGACTTAACTACTACCAATACATCATTCTCAACATTCTCCGCTATCTGTCTGCAGACTGTTGCGATGTAACTTAAGTTGGCACTTCCGTCAGGCATCTCGGGAGTACCAACACCGATAAAGATTGCCTCGGCATCCTTATAAGCCGATGCGTAATCCGTGGTATAATGCAATCTTCCGGTTGCATTGTTCTTCTTCATGAGTTCCTCAAGCCCCTCCTCATATATGGGAGAAACTCCTGACTCCATAAGCTTTACCTTATTCTCATCAATATCCACACATGTTACGTCATGACCCTTCTCGGCAAAACATACTCCTGCCACAAGGCCTACATATCCTGTTCCCGCAACTGCAATCTTCATTACTGTCTGTCTCCTGTCTTATCCGCTACGGCATCCGCAACTTCATCATGTTCGCTTAATCTTATCAGATCCAGTTCAAAGTCCTTACGATCACGTCTTGCTATATTCTGCAGTATCATGCCAGCAAAGAAACTCTGAACGGCAGCAAGTCCGACAAATCCGCACACGATAAGCGTGGGGAACTTCGCCACAAGACCCGTCTCCCAGTATTCAATAAATACCGGTACAAAGAATCCGAAAGCTATTGCCATAAGAATCAAAGCAAGAATCGCAAAGAAGCTGAACGGCTTATACTCCCTGAACAGACGGATGATTGTGAAAATAACCTTCATTCCGTCGGAATAGGTGTTAAGCTTACTCTCAGATCCTTCCGGTCTGTCTCTGTATTCAACGATGACATTCTCAACCTGCATATTGTTGCTTACGGCATGAATCGTCATCTCCGTCTCTATCTCAAATCCCTTACTCATTACGGGGAATGTTTTGACAAACTGATAACTGAAAGCACGGAATCCCGTCATTATATCCTTGATATCGCACTTAAAGAGTGAATTGATGCTTCCTCTTACCAAAGAGTTGCCGAAATTGTGGAACGGACGCTTATTCTCCGTAAAGTAAGTGCTGCTTAACCTGTCTCCGACAACCATGTCAGCATTGTGATTAAGCACCTTATCAACCATCTCTGCCGCAAATTCCATGGGATAGGTGTCATCACCGTCAACCATGATATATGCCTCGGCATCAATCTCTCTGAACATCCTTCTTATAACATTACCTTTTCCCTGCATATATTCATAGCGGATGATTGCGCCTGCAGCCTTCGCTATCTCAACCGTCCTGTCGGTTGAATTATTGTCATATACATAGACAGTTGCTTCAGGCAGCGCAGCCTTCGAATCGCGCACTACCTTCTCTATAGTCTTCTCCTCGTTATAACACGGTATCAATACTGCTATCTTGTCCATATGCTCTCCTGTACTCAGATCATTCGTCATCCAAGCGACTACACCATTTTACCATATCTTATAAAAACTTTGTAGTTATTCGTTGACTTCGATTACCACATAGTCCCGATTGGTGTCTGTCTTATTCAAAGAATCGTTAAACCTGTCCGTTATCAACTTATCATAACCGCCTTCTTTAACTACGACATACGCATCGGACCTTAGCATGCAGATATAATCAGAACCGTAGTAGCGCTCACGAAGAGAATCCCATGTGTCATCAGGCAGTAACTCACCGGAGTATACGTCAGGGCGGGTCCAGCTGCTTCTGAAGTCCATCGGATTCCAAAGGATTACACTCTTTTCCGGAATCTCCGAATATGCCTCGTTCCAGACTTCCGTGATTATATCGTAGTATGTCTTATCATCCCGCTCTCTGTACAGTGTCCTGCCGTTACCAATAAGTCCCGTTAACAGTGCAACCGTAATTACGGCAATTACAGCGCCCGCTGTTAAGTTGAATATATTGCCATCAAACCTTCTTAAAACCAGGCCTATCAATCCGATCACAAGCAACACCGTCGCCGGAGCAAAGAACCTGAAATAGAATGTATCCATGCTCGAACGGTATCTGATCACCGTAAACATCACATAGTATATGGCAGCCGTCACAACAAAAACCATAGGCGGCAGACAAACCGCCTCCGCAAAAGATGATTTTTTAAGACATATAATAATAAATACAGCCAGAAGAATCATCACAGCAAGCAAAAAGCCCACCTTTAATACAATGCTCATATTCGTAATTGCAGCCGGAATCTCAACCGAAAATACATCGAATACTTCCGTCAGAAGACTGTTAATAAGATCAATAGTAAGCGTTCTGTAATCATCCCACCATGTGCCTCTTGCCACACCCGTAGGATTGCCGTTTTTAATCTTGTTCATCAAAAGATATGCAAATGCAAGAATTCCGCTTATGCCAAGGCTTAAAGTCATCTTAACGGACTTCTTCCTGTCCCGTATAAACAGTATCACAATGTATACTCCCGAAACGAACCATAAGAACATTCCGAAATATCTGGTCAAGAATGTCGCCAGGGCACTTAACCCAAGACCTAAATACACTAAAAGTGAAGAATTCTCAGTGCTTAATATTTTTCCAAGGCAAAGCACAAAGATTATCATAAAAAGGATAAACGGCAATTCACTCCAAGTGTGATATGCGATTCCCAAAAATCCAAGATTAAGAAGGGCAAGTGAATATATCCATGCTCTGTCTTTAAAGGCAAGATACAGAACAACAAGAATCAGAGCCAGCAAAACAAAAGTTACGTACTTGCTTGCCAGATATGCGTTGGCGCCCGTAACAAACATCATTCCCGCTATCATTGCAGGATAGATGATCGGCCAGTTGGCAAAGTGACTCTTATATCCGGCCAGTCCCTCGTACGAGAATCCGTTGCCGGCGATCAAATTGACCGCTTCTCGCAGATATCCGTCAGAATCCGCGGTTATATATATTCCGTCCACATAGGCAGTCTTATAGATTTTAAGTGATAAGGATAAAAACAATAAGATTAAGAATAAGACATTAAATACCCTTAAAGCCTTCGCATTTCCAAGAAGTAATATAAGTACCGCAGCAAGTGCGATAACGATTACAGCAGGGATAAGATAGGGAAACTTATATGCCGGAGTAATACGTCTGTCACTTTGAATCTTAAATCCCATGGATATTCCCGGCTCATAAGCATCCACTTTCATAAAATACGGCTCGCATCCCAAAGGAGTAAATTCAAACGAGTATAGATGCTTGGGGGCCATCTCAAAATCCGCATATACCGAAGACCATGATCCGGCTTTAAGTGCGGATAAAGATACATCTCCTTCCCACACAGGTGCAGAATTCGATGACAAAAGATCTATAACCTTAATATGAATTCCGTCAGAATCCATTCCGCCTTCCGTATTCACCATCAGAAGTTCAAGACTTTTAACCGACATCTGCTTGTCGGCCATATACATGCACTCAAAAGTCCGGCCGTCAGACAGTTCCTCATATACGGGAGCCTGACCAAGCTTTGGAAGCACCTCATCAACCTGATAATCAGTACCGTAAGGTCTTAAAAAGAGCAATATCAAGACTACGGCGAGTACCGTTACCGATATCGCCGCAATTATATTTCGTCTTATATTCGATTGTCCCGTATTAACATCAGATGACAATTTTATGCTCCTCTAGCCCAACATCTTCTCCGCCATCTTAAGCGCTCTCTCAACCGTCACATCGGAATTAAAGTGACTGTGCTCACCCCAGCGTCCGAGTCCGTGTATATGCGACTTGGCAGCAAAATCAAGAATCTTTGATATGGCTGCAGGCTTGGCTATCGTATTAAGCGGATAAGCGTATTCCATATGGAAGTTGATATCATCTTCGCCGCCTATATACCTCTCGGAACGGGTCTCCGTCCAGTATCCCTTACCTCCCGGAACAAAATTGCTCCTGACAAGTATCCTGTGATAGCTTAGCTCCTCATCGGGATAATATATCCACTGAGCCTCCGTATCCATCGTCTCCTTATAGTATGTGATATCAATGGACGTAGACTTAAGCAGCTTAACGCTGTTCTTAATCGTGGAAGGGACCCACTTAAGCTCCATGGTCTCCCAAGGCACTGTAACAATTATGTCATCGGCACTTATACGTGTTCCGTCTGCAAGGGTCGCTTCACAGCTCATGCAGTCAAGTTCTTTCACAGCACTGCCAAGCAAAAGTCTGTCCTTAAGCTCATCTCCCATTCTCTTCCACAATTCACCGTATCCGTACTTCTTGGGATAGTAAAACTCCGTATGTCCGGGCTGTGAACCGAAAGGCTTTTTCTGCTTGCAGCTTTCTAAAGTCTGTTCATAACTAACATCGGGAAGCTTCTCAAGCCAGTATGTGCCAAGGTCATTTAAGTTATCGCCATACATCTTCCTGTTATAGGGAAGCATATATTCTTTGGCAATTTCAGTTCCGAGCTTCCACTTGATCCAATCGGTAAATCTCTCGGGCTTGGGCAGGCCGGTATTGCATCCGGCGTCCGCTATGGACTCCAAAAACCTCTTCTGGATCGCAGCAGGCAGTTCCCATATATTGGCCTCAAACGGATGATGCAGCTCGTACTCTTTTTTCTTATTCGAATCCGCATTCGGATACATCGAAAGTCTGATTCGGCTGTCTCTTACATATCTGTCCCATTCCTTCTGAGGCATGTAATCAAATAAGAATTCGCAAACCTGAGGTCTTCTGACATCCAAAAAATGACCGCCGCCTATATCAAGGGGCGAACCGTCAACCTTGGCAGAACGGCAGAGTCCTCCGACTTCATCCTCTTTCTCTATAACATAAAAATCCTTCTCACCCCGTCTTAAAAGGGCACAGGCAAAAGTAAGTCCTGCCGGGCCCGCTCCGAGTATAAGATACTTAGTTTTCATTTCTGATCCTCGATTCGTTTTTCTTAAGTTCAAAAAGTATGCGCAAAGCTTCAGTCACCGAACGGAACTTAAGGCTTGAACTTCCGCCCGTATAGTGAATGGGCACTTCTATCGTATTAAGGTTCCTGCAATAAAACCTCATCTCGGTCTGATACATATGACCTGTTGACAAAAAAGCATCCAAATTAAGGTTCTTTAAAACATCCGCCTGAAAAGCTTCAAATCCGCTTGTCATGTCTTTAAGCTTTGTTCCGAGCACAATGTTGGAAAGCATGGTGCCACCGCCGCTTAATATCCTTCGATAAAGCGGCTGTTCGCTTATGCTGCCTCCGGATATGAATCTCGAACCCCAAACACAGTCATAACCTTCATCGAGCTTTTCGACAAACTGTCCGAGTTCTTCGGGCTTATGGCTTCCGCCACCGTCCATCTCAATTATCCTCTCGGCTCCGTCGGCAAGCGCCCTTCTAAATCCTTCAAGATAGCAGCTTATCACGCCTCTGCTCTCTTTATAGTAGATGCACTTAACCCTTCCGGTATGCTCATAACTTCTTATTATCTCCGCGGTATTGTCCTTACTGTAGTCATCAACCACGGGATAAAGATGAAGGTTGTCATACGGAAGCGCCAAAATCTTTTCTATAACGCTGCTCATTGTAGCCGATTCATTGGCCACAGGCATGACTATTATCGTTTTCTTCATTCGTTGTTCTCCATTCCTTTATCTGGATTAATCAAAATGTATATCGTAACCGGCCATAGTATAAAGAACGGGTACGTATACCTGAACAGGCAAAATGCCGGTGTCGCAACCATGATGCTTATCCATAACAGTATAAGCGGCATATAGGCTGTGACCGTTCTTCTTAAGCTGTCATCTGTAATCAGCTTTTTATTACGTCTTCTGAATACAGCCGCCATCATAAGCAGTACCGCATAAAACTGCATGGCCATGCTGCTTAAAATGCATAACAGCGGTGCCTTTCTCATGCCTAGCATCAGCTTCTCTATAAGAGAATACAATGACAATCCGGTCATGTTATATATGATATCCGTGCGCTTAACACCGATCTCATTGTCTTCCCACACTCCCTGTGTGGCAACGGTATTGGTCTCTCCGTAATGCCAGTACCCGGCGGTCTGAGCCAGATATGACGTAACATATTCCGGGAAGAACTTCGGCAAAAGCTTAGCCCAAATACCCATGAATTCCGACTTATGCTCATTAAAGAACTCATCATCGAAATCCTTATCAAACTTATACGAATCGGTATATCCGAGTTCATATACCTCTCTTACTTTTGCAAGCGGCATAACCTTACATAGGATACCATATTCTTCATCGGTCAGTACAGCCTCTATCTCTTCATCCGTATGTTCTTTTATCACATAACCAACCTGCTGCAAAGGAACCGAGGCTGATTCCGCAAAGGATTCGGGCTTAATATCAAGCGCCCTGTAAGCAATATTCTTAAATGCAAAGAAAGCAGCCATCGAAATGACAAGAGGCAGCAATACCTTTAAAAACTGCTTTTTATAACACAGGCACATAACTATTCCGATGCCGAACACAATCAAAGTGCCGTTATTGCGAAGTAACATTGTAAGAAGCATAAGCACGCACAGCTTTATACTGTATGAGGTCTTAATATTCCTTTTATCATCTGTCTCCCTGCCAATATCAAGAAGCTTGATCACAAGCAGAGCTACCGCACACGAGAACAGCACATCTTTTGTGATGTACATCGAATACATGGCAACAATGGGGTGAATTGCAAAAAAGACTGCCGAAGCCACGCCAATATAACCCTTGGATCCGCTTTCCTTCTCATATCCGAATATCCTGCATGATATGTAACTTAAAGTCATCGACTCAAGAATCATATGTATTGCCGTAAAGATTCCGAGTGAGAGCCCAATATTACCGACCCCTCCCGTAAGCTTTACAATCAATCCCATAAGGGCCGTAAAAAAGATCGGATGATGATTGGTCCACGGGATATTACCCAGAATCATATCCACCGATTCAAAACTGTCCTTACCGTAATTGCCCGGGAAAAGCGTAAGATAATATGGGATCCTGCATGCAAAGAAGACTGCGGCCAATATAGCAAAACGTTTAAGATCAAAGTCTGCCTTTTTTACGATTACAGCCTTATCACTATCTGTCTTTCTAAAAAGCACAATTATCAGAAATGCAAAAACAGCGGTAAGAAGAAGTAAAAGCAATACATCTACCGCGTTCCATAAGCTTATCTCTTCATCCCACACATCTATATGTCTTCCGGCAACCACACTTAAGGCAAAAACAAAGGACACGGGAAGCGCATACTTAAGCTCAGTCTTAAGTTCATCACGCGTCATCCCCTGTAAGCAAAGAGCCTTAAGACAGCTCCACGATGCATCTTTTTTAATAATCTTCGCATCCGCTGCATCCAGGATGAAATAAATAAGGATACACAGAAGCGGCAGCACAATGTCTATCCTTGTGATGCCGTAGCCTGTAACCGCACCTGTTCCCACGGTCAGGATATATGCCGATATGAACTTAATGACTTTCCTTACGGTATCGGACATATTAGTCTTCATCCTCTGTTAAAAAACTGCAGAGCTACTCTTATAGTTCTAAGCCCCGTTATCCATAAAGCAGGACGAACTTTATTGGACTTAAGTGCTCTGATTGCTTCAAGTATCGAGCGCATATATGAGCCCATAGACGAATTGCTTGTTCCGCCGTAATACATCGATACAAGCACTTCATCCACATATCCCAGTCTGCCGCCGTTTTTAAGAATACGAATCATATACTCGTAATCCGCCGAACAGACATAAGAAGTATCATACAGGCCGTACTTATCATATACGGCTCTTTTAAGCAAAAGCGTCGGGTGCGCCGGCATCCAGCCCGCACGGATCTTACCGCGTCCCATATGCCAATATCTGACAGTTCTGTCACCTTCCGCATATATAAGATCACTGTGCGCGCCAAGCACTTCAACATCTCCCTTATCGCTTCGCGCCTTATCTTCCTCTGCCTTAACTGCATTGACAAGCTTTGTTATCGCATCCGGAGTCGTCAGTCTGTCATTCATAACCTGAAGATAATCTCCCGAAGAAAGCGCAATCGCATTGTTTAAGCCCTCGTATATGCCGCTGTCTTTTTTGGATTCGTATACCACCTTATACTTCGATGTCCTGCTGTAATCCTCTATCAAAGACAGGGTTGAATCCGTCGAACAGCTGTCCGCGATACAGACCTCAATATCCGGATAGTCCTGTGCCTCAATCGATGCAAGGGTCGCCGGCAGAAGTTTTTCACTGTTATATGTAGTTAGAAGTAAAGATACCTTTTCGCTCATAGTTTAGAAAATATCTCCTCATACTTTCCGGCAATACTTCCGACACGGAACTTATCGCATGAAGACTTTATCTTATCCTTATCCCAGTCTTTACTAAGAGCATTTTTAATACTCTCTGCCAAAGCTTTCTTATCGGAAAAGGGAACGAGCCAGCCGTTAACGCCATCTTCCACTATCTCCGCCGGCCCTATCGGACAATCATAAGAGACTATCGGGACGCCGCAGCCTATGGCCTCTATAAGACAATTGGGCATACCTTCGTATTCGGACGAAAGAGCAACAACAGAAGCCGATGCATATACTTTCTCCATATCAGTCCTTATTCCGTCAAAAATTACATCTTCCTTAAGTCCGAGTTTATTAACCTTATTCTCGCAATCGTCTTTTAACACACCGTCACCGACAATTCTAAGCAGTGATTCGGGTACATCTTTTTTGACAAGCGCAAATGCATCGATAAGATCGGCAACATTTTTCTGAGGATCTATACGACCGATAAAGACAACTTCTTTTTTGCCTTCAGCCTCAGATTCCGCAGCCATAACTGCTTCACACTCTTTCTCAGTCTTTTCAATCACAATATCACTTACCGGATTGTATATAACCGACAGTTTGTCCTCAGCCACAAGACCTCTGTTAATAAGCTGTGTGCCCATGTCTTCACACTGAGCCACGATATGATCCATCTTCTTTAGATTCTTCTGTGCCGACTTAAGGTAATTCTCTACAACCGGAGAGATGTTATCCTCTTTGGCAAGTGAAATATTGACGTTATTAAGCACTCTCACCACAAGCTTTACACTTACAAGATGCAGATCCTTAAGCTTCTGTATGATGATGGCCATCTCATTGCCGAACACAAGCATAAACTTGGGCTTAAATCTTTTAATATATTTGTAAATCGGCAGGAAAGAATACCTTAATCTGCTCACGCCAAGTGAATGAACATTGATATCTTCAGAAAGGTTGCGGGTATTGATATCATTATCCAGATTAAGCGTAACTATATGAACTTCATGACCTCTTGCCGCCCATTCATTGGCCAGGGTGACGCATACTCTCTCGGCTCCGCCAAGGCCCATATGAGCGATGAACACATGAATCGTCATCCCTCTCCTCCTGCTTTGGTATACAACTTACTGTAGTATTCAACCTGCATACCGACATCATATAAAGTCTCATCAAGAGGTTTACCGCTTAATGTCTTAACATCCTTCCTTAAATCCGCATCCGATCCGTTCTCTGCCAGGCGTTTAATCTTATTCGCCCATACGGATGCACTTTCATCAAGTGACATCATCGTCACATTGTCCGTGAATACAACCTGATCCGTTATCGCATCGGATATAATACAACTAAGCCCCGATGCCTGAGCTTCCGCAACGGTTCCCGGCATTCCCTCATAATGTGACGGAAAAAACAACAGATCAAATGCCTGATAATAAGGTGCCACCGGGCTCTGATTGCCTGTAAATATTACCTTATCAGCAAGGCCAAGCGCAGCAACCTTGGCTTCAATCTCAGCTCTTAATGTTCCGTCTCCCACAAGCATCAGCCTGTATCTGTCGGAATCCTGCGAAAGAAGTTTATACACCTCTATGATAAACGCATGATTCTTGGCATATCTGAAACTTCCGACATGGCCTATAAGAATCTTATCATCTCCTATACCGTATTCGCCCCTTATTCTCTTCCTCGCATCTTCATCATATGAAAACTCTTCCATATCTATGGCGTTGGGCATAAAAACGTAATCCCTGCCGCTGCCGAACACCGAATCTCCGGCCATATCGGAGCAGGCCAGCATAACATCGCAGTGCCTATACAGATTCTTACGCAATAACCTTGTGGCCATACCCTTAAGTCCCGGATCCGTTCCGGCACTTCTTGCATGAGCTATCAAAAGAGGTACTCCGTATTTCCTGGCGATCGGCAGGTATATTGAGGCAGTACTTGTCATATGACCGTGCACCGCAGAGTATTCACTTTTGCCATCCTTCATATGAGATTTAAAGAATTCCGCGCAGGCCTGTCTATAGGAAAGAATATTAACAATACGAAAAGCAGGCAGGTAATACACCCTGCCTCCCAGACTCTCAATCTCCTTTTTGTAGTAGTCGCCGGTCCCTTCCGTTACAAGGAAGTCAAAACAAATCTTATCCCTGTCCATATGACGGTAAAGATCCATAACGCGACTCTCGGCTCCGCCCAGATCAACGGTTCCGAGCACCTGCAATATCTTAATCATAATGCTTCTTCTTTGGCTTCGTCCTCAATCATGTCATCATCGTCTTCCGTATCATCATCACCGGAAGTTCTGATAAATGCCCGAAGCCTGGTAAATATATATTTGCTTAAAGCAGTCAGGTATTCAAGCGCATTGCCGAATACTCCTCTTACTTCTCCGCCTTCTCTTAAGTATTCACTGAAATCAATGAAGTGCTCCGCATGTTCGGAAAGCTTCTTCTTAAGTGCCTCAATATCGTCATCTTCCATCGTATTGCAATGAAGCACAAGCGTTGTATAGCCTTCCTTATCGGATATACAGTCCGAAGACTTAACGGATATCGGATAAAACTTGATTCCTTCTGCTCTTCCCGAATTCTTCACAACACGCTTATAGGGGTTACGACCGAACCCGTCCGTCATACGTCCGATACCCGAAGCACTGAGTGCCCTTAAAGTATTCTTATCATAGGTATGTCCGGGAGCCATAAAAATATCCGTCTCTATGTTCCATGCCTTAAGCTGCTTAAGACCTTCCTTGATCATATTAAGCTGTGCGTAGTACGGAACCCCGGCATATTCCGAAAAATTATTAAGCGGAAAAAGACCCATGTTCTTAGTCGTATATACATGCTTATATCCGTGAAGAGCTATAAGCCAGCCTTTGTCCGTAAGGCTTTTTAAGAAGTCAATCCACTCGGCTTCGTCTTTAGGAACTGAATCCAAAACTTCTTTATCCCATGATTCGGAGCCACGCATTCTGCTTAGATTGTCATCCTCACAAAAAGGAACAACGCCTATCAGGGGACGTATTCCGGCATTATCAAGGATCTTCTCAATACGTCTGAAACGCTGCCAGTCCATATCTATTGTAATGTCATCAAGTCTGATTGCTGTTCTCAATCCATACTCCTTAACATGTTACGGCTGTCATATACAGGCATTTACAGCTTATAACATTCCCCTGCGCCAAGTTTAATAAGCCTGTCGGCGTCCTTAAACCATATCGTAACAGCTGAGGGGTTGTATACTTCAGAGCCGTCACTTTTATATACAAGGGCTCTTACAGACGTGATATATTCATATATCTCAATATTGGTCGCATACCAGATATCTGACCGTCCGGTGAGCTTAGCACCTATCTTATCCATTGTGCCCCAGTCGTCATTCCTGTCAAATTCAAAACTGTGACCCCATATATACATAAGCGGAAGCTCAGCGTAATCGGGCTGTGCCAGGAAATCATCGATAAGTTCAAAGAGCCTGCCATTGCCATGATGAATCGTAGGGTGCCACTTCATAAAATCAGCAGGAACGCGGAATCCGAAGGTATCTTCAACAGTCCTGCTGTAAACAAGCCCGCAGGAACGTGCTACTTCTATCGTCTCATCACCGTATTCGCCGTATGCGTAGGATAAGCCGCGTACCATCTTACCCGTAATCTTCTCAAGTGCCTCTCTGTCTCGGCTGTACTCAAGGAATGCTTCCGAACAGCTCATAACAAGCGGGTGCTTATGCATAACACCGTGACATGCCACTTCATGCCCTTCATATAAGGACTTAACCTCTGATGCACTTACATAATTGCCGGTATCAAGCTTGCCGCTGTTAAGGTGGAATGTCCCCTTAAAGCCGTACTTATTGAACATACTGACAAGCTGCCTGTCTCCGACCTCGGCATCATCATAACTGAATGTAAGCGCCTTAAACTTCCCTTCCGGGTACATGTACTTAAGCATAATATCCCCTGTTCATCATATGTGGGCAAAACATCAACAAAGCCCGTAATCTATGGTATATGCTACCATAAATCACAGGCTTTTACAAATCCATATCATCGCTTCCATCAGGCATTTTAATTGCCGATAATATGCAAATATGTTATCATAAATTATATGAATATTTCGTTTTACAACACTAACAGAATATCGGCCTTAAGCCTTAACCCTATAGCACCTATAGGGTCTGATGTTGTGCGCGCTCCGAAGACCGACTACTCTGATCTTGCCGGCTTAAGCGGTAAGAGTGTTAAGAACGAGAATCCCTTAAAGCCTTTCGAGACATCCGATTACGAAGGCGTTCTTAATAAGCAATTCGCACTCAGTCAGATGAATGCGACCAGATTGTTTGGATGATCACAGAATATATAAAGACAGAACAAAACCTCGGGAGATCATTCTTTCGGGGTTAATTTATTTAATGTAGAACCGACCGCTTCTGACCCTGTCTCTCCCGCCATACACCCAATCCATATCACCGGACTATAAAAGGCATATATGTAATAGTCAGCGAAATTTATACCAAAAAAGTATTGCGCCCGCCTAAGCGGTATGCTATATTCTATGCAAGCACATAATGAACAGTTAAAGGGGCAGATCTAAATGCCGATTCTATTATTCGCGTGCTTAAAATCCCACTACATTTTATGTACAAATGATGAGGTCTAGTATAACGATTTTCTTTTTTATTGATTCAGCAATTTTATCATTAAGCATCGGAAACGGAAGTAGTAAATGGCAGGAAAAACTGGAATTATAGATATTTCGACATTGACAACACCGCCGGAGAAGCATGAATTGATGACTGCAAAATATTTTGCCGAAACAGGAAAAGATATCATCTTCATCTGTCCCAGCAGCATACCGGAGGCCTATCGACCGGATATTTTGATGGATGGTGTAGAATGGGAGATAAAAGCGCCAACCGGCAATGGAAAGAAGACAATCGAAAGAAATATGCATAAGGCCGCGAAACAGTCGAGATTTATCATATTTGATCTTAGACGTATTGGCCTTCCGAAAGAGCAGTGTATATCACAACTCGAAAAAGAGTTTAATGAAAGAGGCTATTTACGGAAGCTTCTTGTTATTACAAAGTCCGGAGAACTGATAGAATTTTCTCGAATATAGTTGACTTTTGGGGGGAAGATGGTAACATAAAGGTAGATAAAGTCCGACCCGTTGTTGGAATTAACATTGGGCCCAGGACTTTTTCTTTACCCCAAAAAGGATATAACCGTATGGCTTATATAGAGAAGCGATCAACTCGCCAAACTCTGGGCGCATAGTGCAATGATGTAGTTTGGAATTAGCATTAGTTTACATAATCCGGCGGGATATCACATTACCACATCCCCATATATTCATTTATCTGACTGTCAGTATGTTTTCTCATATCTTCGCCGTTATTCCATGCTTTATACCAGTCAACAGTCTTCTCAATGGCCGTGTCAGTATGCCACTTTGGTACCCATCCGATCACATCGCCTACCTTGGTATTATCAAGCATCAAGAACGCAGCCTCATGTGGTGCATCTGCTTCACTCATGTTCTTCCATGATGCGCTCTCGCCCCAGTACTTCACAAATGTATCCGCAACAGCCCCCGTATTGATACAATCCCCTCTGTTAGGACCGATATTATATGAATCTGCTACAGACTTATCCTTCGCCTGCTTCATAGCTATCATAAGATAAGCCGTCAACGGCTCCAATACGTGCTGGTAAGGCCTGGTGGAATACGGATTACGCACGATTATACTCTCACCCTTAACCGAAGCCCTTACACAATCCGGAATGATCCTGTCCTTGGCAAAATCACCACCACCGATGACGTTGCCTGCTCTGGATGTTGAGATGGCCGGAATGACTGCCTCAGTGTCCGATCCCGCTGCCTCAAAGAACGACTTTCTATACGAATGCGTCACAAGTTCCGAACAACTCTTGGAATTAGAATACGGATCGTATCCGTCAAGCTTTTCATCTTCCTTAAACGGATGATCCGGCAGATCGCTGTTCTCATATACCTTGTCCGTAGTGACATTTAAAAAGCTCACCGCACCCGGATGAAGACGAAGGCATTCCAATATATTGACAGTCCCCATCACATTGGTCTCATATGTATACCGCGGCTCTTTATATGACTCGCGAACTATAGGCTGAGCGGCCAGATGGAATACTACATCCGGCGAAGCCTTTATATAAGCCTGTTCAAGTGCTTTCAAGTCTCTTATATCACCTATGGTACTGTGAACATCAGTATCAAGTGAAAGAATATCATACAACGCCGAATCAGTATCAGGTGCTAACGAGTATCCGTAAACATCTGCGCCTAACTGCTTAAGCATCATACATAACCAGCTTCCTTTAAAGCCTGTATGACCGGTAACAAAAATGCGCTTACCGCTATAGAATTGTATCAATTCATCACTCAAACTCATATGATCTTCTCTGCTTTCCTACTTGATCGCTTCCAATATGATCTTAGCCATATATTCAAGTTTCTCATCAGTCATGCCCGGATACACGCCTACCCAGAAACTGTCTTTCATTATCCTATCTGTATTATCAAGACTTCCGACCACACGATATCCCTCTCCTGACTTACGCATCTCATCAAAGCAAGGATGCTTAGTAAGATTACCGGCAAAAAGCATACGTGTCTGAATACCGTGTTCCTCCACATATTCGACAACCCCGGGGCGAACACCGGATTCCTTACATGTCATCATGAATCCGAACCAGCTCGGATCCGAATTATCAGATGCAACAGGCAGGATAAGTTTATCCTCTGCACCACCCTTTATGAACAATTCCTTCAGGTACTCATGATTATGCTTTCTTCTCTCTACAAAACCCGGGAATTTCTTAAGCTGGGCGCACCCAACTGCCGCCTGCATATCAGTCGCCTTAAGATTATATCCGAAATGAGAGTACACGTACTTATGATCATAACCAAGCGGGAGTTCACCATATTGCTTGTCAAATCTGTGTCCGCAGAGGTTATCATGACCCGAAGGACATACACAATCTCGTCCCCAATCGCGCATAGAGCGAATAATCTTATTAAACAATGCATCATCCGTATAGACTGCGCCGCCCTCGCCCATAGTCATATGATGTGGCGGATAGAAACTCGACGTACCGATATCACCTATCGTACCTGTAAACTTCCATATACCGTCTTCTATCTCATACTTGCTTCCAAGAGCATCACAGTTATCCTCTACAAGCCAGAGACCATGTTTATCACAGAAGTCCTTCACAGCCTTAAG
>JAEEGJ010013158.1_pt1 | contig 20195 bp, 9 predicted proteins | sample 8958761 | NCBI WGS metagenome assembly JAEEGJ01 (sample SAMN16246546, study PRJNA631951) | gut metagenome | biome: gut microbiome; feature: rumen; material: RS-attached | host: Bos | place: Iran: Karaj | collected 2018-10 | reverse complement strand
CACGTTGACGGCGTCGAGCTCTGTCAAAACGCCTTTGTCATAGCCGGTCAGGGCGGGGTTCATCTCGTCCTTGAAGAGCTGTTCGTAGCTCGGGTTATAATAAACGTCCTTTACGCCGGTAATGCCATACTCGGCCAACGCGGCTTTGATTTCTTCGATGTTTTTTGCCATAATGATTAAGAGTTTGATTAAACGATGTGCAAAAGTATGGATTATTTCAATTGTCAAAGAAGAAAACAGCAAAAAAGTGTTGTGATGGGAATGAAAACCTGGAATCGCGTTGTTTCTCGCAGTGACGGTAAGTAGGAAAAAACAAAGCCTTTCCATTCCGCGTCCCGAATTCTTTGCGTTTGGCGACACGCTGATAGGTTAGGATAGGGGAGGCTCTCTTGTTTCGTAATCCGTGTTTTCAGCCCCTCTACGAAGTTTTGTTTTTCGAATGAATCTTGGGTCAGATTAGGTCACATAAAGCCAAAATACGGCATTTTTGGAAGTCAAATATTTCCCAATTGTAACAAGTTACAAAAGTAAATAATAATTTTATAAAGCATTGATAATAAATGTAATACGAAAATATTTACAATAATAAATATTTGAATTGTAATTTTGTGAACAATTGAATTGAATAACAATATATAAAATTCATCAGGATTTTATTATAATTAAAATATTATCAGTAAATTATACATTACTATCTAAAGTGAAATGGTAAATAAGACGCGAATCCTTTAAAAATATATATACTTTTACATTGTTATTTTATTATATTGATTATTAGTATATTAATTAAATACATTTGAATTTTCACTTCAATCTGTTTATTATTATTGAGAAAATTACAAAAATAAATTTCTTTGGATGGTATTTTGTAATGCAAAAACATTTACTTTTGTAACCGAAAACAAAACTGAAAATCGAGAAAAATAGGAGTCTATCACCATGGAAATGACTGACATGAAAGATCGCATTGCGCACATCATTCGTGCCAAAAACCTGACCGCTGCCGAGTTTGCGCTGCGCCTTGGCATCCAACCATCGAATGTCTCACACCTCCTTGCAGGGCGTAATAATCCCAGCCTTGAGTTTGTCAAGAAGCTGAAGGAAACCTTTCCAGAGTATAATCTCGAATGGATTGTCTTTGGTAAAGGCCCGATGACGGTGTCAGAGCCGTTTGTGGAACAGAAAGCTGTTGCAGAATCTGTTGGGCAGCCTTTTGCCGAACATATAGCAGTGGCTGAATCAACTGATGGCACTTTGTTTGCGACCAATAATGAACCTTTTGTGCCGCATCTTCCAAAAAACAAGGACAATATAAAGCATATCATCCTGGTTTACAGCGACAACTCGTTCGAAGTTTTGAAGGCGCGGTGAGTAACTTCAATTTAAGGAAGTCAATACAACTCTACCTTAAACTTTGTCGCGCGTACGGCACCAAGTCTTGGCTAGCGAATTCACCTTTAAGGAACTTGAAATAACCCGCCACGGCGACCATTGCGGCGTTGTCGGTGGAGTAGGAGAGACGCGGGATGAAGACCTTCCAATGGTATTTTTCGCCCAAGGCGAGCATGGCATCGTGCAAGCCGCTGTTGGCACTCACGCCACCGGCGATGGCCACGGTCTTGATGCCCGTCTGTTTGCTGGCCTTCACCAACTTGTTCATCAGGATGTCGATGATGGTCTTCTGCACCGAGGCGCAGAGGTCGGCCTTGTTTTCCTCGATGAAGTTGGGGTTAAGTTTCAAGTTGTCGCGAACGGTGTATAAGATGCTGGTCTTCAGTCCGCTGAAGCTGTAGTCCAAGTCGGGGATTTGTGGCTTGGCGAAGGTGAAGGCGTTGGGGTTGCCTATCTTGGCCAGCTTGTCGATGACGGGACCGCCAGGGTAGGGCAGACCGAGGATTTTGGCGGTCTTGTCGAAGGCTTCGCCCGCCGCGTCGTCGATGGTCTTGCCGATGACTTCCATGTCGAAATAGTCCTTCACCACCACGATTTGGGTGTGGCCGCCCGAGACGGTGAGACACAGGAACGGGAAGTCGGGCACCTCGGTATGGGTGTCATCGGTGGCGAAATGCACCAGGATATGTGCGTTCATGTGGTCAATCTCCACCATGGGGATGTTCAAGGTCTGCGCGAAAGCCTTTGCAAATGAGGTCCCGACGAGCAACGAGCCTAAAAGTCCGGGCCCACGCGTAAAAGCGATGGCGGATAACTGATTTTTTTCTATTTTTGCAGTCTTCAAGGCCGTGTCGATGACGGGGATGATATTTTGCTGGTGGGCACGCGAAGCGAGTTCGGGGACCACACCGCCGTATTGCTCGTGAACCTTCTGGCTGGCAATGACGTTGGAAAGCACGCGCGTGCCTTGAAGCACTGCGGCAGAGGTGTCGTCGCACGAGGACTCGATGCCTAAAATGTATTCGTTCATGGGTCTCAATTTGGAGGGTCAAAAGTATTAAAAAAAAGATTATCCATAGCATTTTGGTGTTTTTTGTGGTGGTGCTGGCCATCATCACAAGCCTTTTCATTGCCGTCCAAGACCCTATCATTCAGAAGTTTGCGGTGCGTTTTGCAGGCGGTTACCTTTCTGAAAAAACAGGTGCCGACATCAAGGTGGGCCGTTTGGCGGTCACGCCCGATTTGCGTATCTTTATCGATGATGTAGTCGTTAAAGACTTGAAAAAGAATGATTTGGCGAAAGTGGGAGAACTGAGGACAAAAATCGACATCGGCGACTTGTTGGAGGGCAAAATCCATATTAATAACGTGGAAATGCGCAACATCGTGGCCAACCTGATTAAATATGAAGGGGAAGACAAGTTTAATTTCGCGTTTCTCGCCGAGGCTTTCCCAAGTGACACGACGAAGGAAAAAACCTCGAAGCCGGTGCCCATCGTCGTCGACAAGATCTCGCTGAAAAAGGTGGATTTCGTCTATTGGAACCAAAACATAGACCATCCTGAAAAAACCGAGCAAAACCTGATGGACTATTCCCACATCGACCTTGACGATATCAACCTTGAAGCCACGAACTTCTTCATGTTGGGCGACTCCATCCATGCCAATATCCAATCCCTTTCCGCCAAAGAGCTGAGCGGGCTGGAACTGAAGCACTTCGATTCGGATGTCGTGGTGTGCTCAAACGGCATCTACCTCGACGGGATGAACATGGAGACCAACAACAGCCTGTTCGACATGGACCTCCACATGTTGTATGATGACTATTCGGCTATTGACGATTTCGTAAACAAGGTCACTTTTGACGCCACGATTCGTCCCACCGACATCATGCTTTCCGACATTGGCGTCTTCACCTCGGTGATGTACAAGATGCCGGACCGTGTTAAGTTTGAAGGTCTTTTCTCGGGTCCTATCGAGCATTTCAGCGTGGATGATTTTATCGCGGAATTCGGGAAGTCGACCAAGATCCAAGGAAGCCTGAGCATGCATCCTTTGGATTTCGATGACGGCTATCATACGATGAACATCAAGAACATGTACTTCTCCTATGACGATTTGGTGAATTTCTACATTCCCTCGTCGACGAAGACCATCCCGCTGCCCGAGTCGTTGCGTGTCATGAACCAAGGTAGGGTCTCGCTCAACTTCAAAGGCTCCTACAACAATTTCCAATCTGAAATCATGCTGAACTCCGGGGTGGGAAAGATTGACGCCAACATTGCAAGGTCGAACAGCAGTACGAGCGACAACGTGTTTTCGGGCTACGTCATCGGCGATGGGGTGAATGTGGGTTCGTTCATCAACAACTCCAAGATGCTTGGTCAATTGGACTTGAATGCTGATTTTTCCATGAAATTCCCCAAGAAAGGCAAAACCGAACTGGACATGAATGGCATGGTGCGCAATGCTGAGATTCTGGGTTGCCGGATTGACGAAATCAATTTGGATGGCGCCATGAAGGAAAGCCTCTTCAATGGAAAAGTCAAGGTGAACGATAAAGACTTGGCCCTTGATTTCAGCGGCTTGATTGACTTCGAAAACCCGAAGCACCCCAAATCCGACTTCAACGCAGTCATCGAGAAAGCCGACCTCCATGCGCTGAACATCAATAAAGAGGATTCTATTTCCGAAATCAGCAGCCGAATTTACGTGAACCTGACCGGATTCGACCTCGACGAACTGGAAGGCGAGGTGCGCATCGACAGCACGGTGTATTGCGACAGCCGTGGAAGCTATTACATGGATGAATTCACCGCCTCCATCGTGAACGACAACCTGATGGAACGTCGCATCAACATGAACAGCGACTTCTTCGACTTCGAAATGGCGGGCAAGATGAATTTTGCCCAAATGCTCCCTGTGTTCAAGGAATATGTGGACCATTATGTCCATATTCCACTGTGGGAGAAGGAGTTGACTGACTTTGAGAAATACAAGCAAAACAATGATGTGGAGCAGGACTTCTTCCTCAACTTGACCTTGAAAGACACCAAGACGTTGAGCCGGTTGTTTATGCCTTCGCTGAAGATAGCAAAGAACACATCCCTTAAGGGCACGTTCACCTCGCGTACTCACGCACTGAACTTCACCTTGCGTTCGAACCATGTGCAGATTGGCGACATGAATCTGAACGACATCGAGTTGAAGAACAGCAATTTCTTCAGGTCAACCATGACCAACCTCAGCTTTAAGGATGTGTCCTACACTAAAATCAACCCGACGGATACGCTGTCGCTCGGCGTCGAGAATCTGTCGTTTATCACAAGGATGGCGAACGACACCGTTTTCGGACGCTTGGCATGGGACGACGATTTGGAAGAAAACCACAACAAGGCATTGATTGAGTCTTACTTCCATCCGCATGAAAAAGGCGGCATTTTCACTGTCACCAAGGCCGACCTGATCATCCAGGACTCCACTTGGACGGTGTCGCCCAACAATTTCATCGACTTCACAGAGGGTCGGGTAACGCTTTCCAATCTGATGTTCAGCAACCATCGGCAATCTATCCGCGCCGACGGCTATGTGCCGATGAACGTGGGAGATACGCTTTCGGTGCAACTGCGCAATTTCGACCTTTCCAACATCGACTTCCTGACCATCGAGAAAGGACTCAACCTCGATGGATTCATCTCCGGCGATGCCTTGGTCAGCGATTTGAAGAAAAATCCCATGGTGTTGGCCGATTTGATCGTAAGGGAGTTGGGCGTGAATGGCGACAGGATTGGTGATGCCATTGTCGAGAGCGCGTGGAACAATGAAGACAAGTCCATTGACGTGAGTGCGAACATCCTTGATTTGGGCAAGAAGACCTTGAATGCCTACGGCTCGTATTACACGGCCAAGAAAAAGGACAACCTCGATTTCAAGGTCGAGATGGATTCGTTGAGACTGGCCATACTGAGCCCCTTGCTGACGGGTGTGGTTTCGCGATTGCAGGGCTTCGGTAACGGTTTGGTGACCATCAAAGGCTCCGTTGACAGTCCCGACATCAGCGGTCGATTGAAATTGAACGACGGCGGTTGTAAAGTCACCTACCTGAATACTTTCTACACCTTCAGTCCGACCATTTTCATCAACAATACGGTCATCCGTTTTGACGACATGGTCTTGGTGGATACTTTGGGCAACCGAGCCGTTGTGGAAGGGCAGATCCGCCACGACCACTTGAAGGACTTCTATCTCGACTTGAAGATGCATCCGCGTGACTTCCTCGCCATGGCCACCACCAGCAAGGAAAACGACTCCTTCTATGGCTCGGCAGTGGCCGATGGACTGGTTACCGTGAAAGGGCCTTTCAACGACATCGACCTCGACATCATGGCTGCGACACGAAGAGGGACCAATTTCACCATCCCGTTGAACCAGACGGCCACCGTCAAAGACAATGATTTTATTGTGTTCGTTACCAAGGAAGTGGAGGTGGAGGAGGAAGAGGTTGAAGAACCTGAGAAAAAGGAAAAAGCAAAAGGTAATTTCAGCATAGGTCTCGACATTAACGCCACCGACGATGCTGTACTGAAGATCTTCCTTCCTGGAAATATCGGCACCATCGACGCTTCAGGCAATGGCCGCCTGAAAATGAACACAGCCACCAGCGAACCATTTACCATGTTCGGCGATTACACCATCAAGGCAGGACGTTTCCAATTGACGTTGTTTAACCTCATCACGCGAATGTTTGCCTTGAAGGACGGGGGAACAATCACTTGGTCGGGCAGCCCCACCGACGGACGCCTCAATGCCACGGGTTCCTATTCTGTCAAGGCGCCGCTTTCGGGATTGGGGGTACAAGTGGACTCGACGTCGGTCAGCAGCAACGTGAATGTAGAGTGCCTGATACATCTGAAAGGCGCGTTGCTCAACCCGACCATCACCTTTGGCATGAAACTGCCTAATGCGACGGAAGACATCTCCCAGACCGTGTTCAACCTCATCGACACTACAAACCAGGCGGTGATGACCCAACAAGCCGTGTCGTTGCTTGCGTTTGGACAGTTCCAATATGCAGGTGGCGCTAGTGGTGCTGGCGGTGATGCCATGAGCTTGAGCAACCTTGTTTTAGGTACTATGCAAGTCGATATTACGGACAACATCAATCTGGGTCTTGCCTATCATCCTGGAAAACAGGATACCTACGATGAATACCAGTTTGCCATGCGAACCCAACTCTTTGAGAACCGCCTTCTGATTGAGACCAACGTGGGTGTCATGTCGAATAATACCAATTCCGGAGGGCACAACGCCTCCAATATCGTGGGCGAATTCGACATGTATTACAAGTTGACCCAGGACGGACGATTGCAGGGCCATTTCTACAACCATTCCAACTACAATTCCAATTTCAATAGCTTTACCTTCGACAAGCGGTCGCCCTATACGCAAGGCTTGGGCCTTTCCTACAGTAAGTCGTTCGACAAATTCCGCAACATGTTCAAGCGAAAGACGTTCCCGAATCCCAACCAACCGCTCTTGGTCAAGCCCACGAAAAAGGAAAACGAATAAGACATGGAAAACGCCGCCAATTTCAAAGTCTTTCAGGCCTCGGCCGGTGCGGGAAAGACCTTTACGCTCATTAAGGAATACTTGAAGCTATGCCTTAAAAACGAGGGCGCAGTCGCCAATTTCAGGTACATCCTGGCCATCACCTTCACCAATGCCGCGGCCAACGAAATGAAGGCCAAAATCGTGAATACGCTTTGCGAAATCATTGACAGCAAGGAACTTGACCCAAAATCGATGGAGGCTATCCTGATGGAAGAGTTGGGAGTCAGCGACGAGGCTCTGAAACGCAATGCCCAACGCCTGATGACCTGCATCATGCACGATTACAGCAGCTTCTGCGTAAGCACCATCGATGCCTTTGTGCAGAAGCTGTCGCGAAGCTTTGCACACGACTTGGGCCTGCCCAACCAGTACACCGTCAGCATCGACACGGAAGAGGTGGCCGACACGATTACCGAGAATCTGGGCTTGAGAATCAGCGACAAAGACGATTTCCTCACCCGCCTGCTCATCGACTTCAGCAATAACCAGTTCGACAACCAACGCTCGACGGCCATCGAAAGCCAACTCTCCGAATTCATCGCCAAGCTGATGACCGAGAAGGCCTACCAAAAAGACGAGAACAACAACATCAAAAACCCTGTTCAATACAAGCAAACGCTTGAATTTCTGAACACTAAAATCCATGGTTTTGAACAAGGACTGAAGCCACTATTGGATGATTTCAATGCTGTCGAAAAGAGGTATGTCCTCAGGGACGAGTTGTATTCCTACGGGAAAAACGGCTTCGTTTCGTATCTCAGGAAACTCTCGAAAAAAGGGTACGAGCAACCTGGCAGCAGATTCAATGCAGTGATTGAGAAGCGGAATTGCTTCTCCAAAGAAGCCGAAAAACAGTTGGGTAAGGCCATGGTTGAAGAAATCAACGCAACTTTGTTGCCTGTGCTGGAGAAACTGAAAGCTTTTGTTGAGGTAGAACTAGGTAAATTCTTGTTTTACAAGGCTCAACGTGATTTGTTGTATCTCTATGCGTTACGGACTCAAATCCGGATGGAGTTTGAAGCTTTGGCCAGCGAGGATGAGGTGGTTCACATCTCGGAGTTCAACAAGTTGCTCAACACGGTGATGGGCGATTTCTCGGTTCCTTTTGTGTATGAGCGCATTGGCGAGCATTTCCGTCATGTGTTCGTCGACGAGTTCCAGGACACTTCGATACTGCAATGGCAGAACCTCTTGCCGCTGATCGACAACGGCTTGTCGGCAGGCAACATGAGTATGGTGGTGGGCGACGGCAAGCAGTCCATCTATCGTTTCCGCAGTGGCGAGGTGGAACAGATTGTCAATTTGCCTGACATTTATGCCTTGCCACAAGACGAGCGTCAAGCGGCGTTTGAGCAGTATCAGGACAATCTGAGGAGCAGTTTCGCATTCAAGAATTTGGACACCAACTACCGCTCGTTTCAGAACGTGGTCGATTTCAACAATGCTTTTTTTGAAGCCGCATTTAAACAACTTTCTCCCGACTTGCAAAAGGTTTATGTTGCCGATAAGCCTGGCACTGACGAAGGCGTGAGCATTTACCAGAAAAAGGCAAAAAAGGAGGAAGGTTTGGTGCAAGTCGAGCTGTATGATGCTGAAAACCAACCTGATTATTGCTTCGAAAGGGTAGAGGCCATCATCCGTGAACTCAAGGAGAAAAACGGTTACCAATATTCCGACATCACCTTACTCACCCGAAAGTCGGATTACGGCTCCGAAATGGCCAACTACTTGAACGACAGAGGCATTCCCGTTATCTCCCAGGACTCGATTTTGCTGAAATCATCAGATAAGGTACAACTGTTGGTCAGCACTTTGCGGTATTTGATTTACGATGACAACGAGACGAATGTCGCCAATGTGCTGTTTTACTGGAAGCTGACGCAAAATCCTGATTTTGACGGTGCTATCACGGATTATTTCAATGAGGTGAAACAGATTGCGGCAGGTGAAAAGGCCATTGAGACGGTGATGGGCATTGGTGAGGCGGGGTTGCTGAGGGAAGCGCTTGCCAAAGCTACATGCCTCTACGACCTTTGTGCCAACTTGTTGCGCCTTTTCCATTTCAACACCATCCGCGACACCTTCCTCAACTACTTTATGGAGGAAGTCTTCAAATGGCAGTCGGGCTCGAAGGAAGGCATCGCCGAGTTCTTGTCGTTTTGGGAAAAGAAGCAGGACAAGCTCGCTGTGATGTCGGTGAGTGGCAATGCAGTGAAAATCATGACGATACATAAGTCAAAGGGCTTGGAGTTTCCTGTGGTCATCTATCCCGAAGCCATCATCGATTTGGACGAAAAGCTGAATGCCAGCAAGGCCGCTGAGGAATGGCTGCGTCCCGAGGAGTTGGGTTTTGAGGCCATTCCTAACTTGGAAAAAGTGCTGTTCAAGTTGGACAAGAATGCGGAGAATATGGGTGCGAAGGCTTTGGAAAAGGTGAACAAAGAGAAGGAAAGCAACCAGTTGGATAACCTCAATTTGCTTTATGTGGCTTTCACCCGTGCCGTGCAACGGCTCTATGTCATTGCCAAGCAAGGCAAGGAAAAGCAAGCTAACCTCCTCCGCGACTTTTTGACCGACATGAAAGACTATTTGGTCTCGGGAAACGATGCCATGGTATACCGTTTTGGAGCTTCAGATTTCGTGAATCCTAAAAAGAAAACCGATGAGGAAAAGACTGAAGCGATGACGGATTCAGTGGCCTCGGATTGGTTCCAGAAAGTCAAAGTCGACCCTGATCCAACATTGTTTTGGCAGTCGGAGAGCGACGCGATGCTGCCACGCGAATGGGGCGAGTTGGTGCACCAGATATTGGCGAAGATTCGCAACATCGAGGAAGCCGATACCATTTTGCTGCCCTATCTGCATGAGGGCGTGATAGACTTGAAGACGGCTGGCGCGTTGAAGGACAAGTTCCTGCAAATGGCCCAACACCCGCTGATTAGTGGAGCTTTCAGCAGTGATGCCAAGGTGAAGACGGAGTGCGAGATTTATTACCCTGCGATAAAAAAGGTCATCCGCCTCGACCGTTATGCCGAGCTTACAGATGTTATCTATCTCATTGATTATAAGACGGGTAAAAAAGAAGAAGAGCACCATACCCAAGTTCAGCATTATGCCAATGCTGTGAAAGAATTGTCCAACAAGGAGATTCGGGCGTATTTGGTTTACCTTGAAGAGACGATAGACGTCGAACAGGTCAGTGTTGGATGATGAGTTTCTTATAATAATGGTTGTTTAGGCATTTCGCGTGAAGGATGTACACCCCGCTGTCGTAATGGCTGACATCCAACTCGACCACTTCACGGTTGGCATTTACGTGCTCAATCCGTGTACCGAGTAGGTTGAGCACTTCCACTTCGTCGATGAGTGAAATAAAGACCTCCACTTTGCTGCTGGCAGGATTGGGGTAAACAACCATCTCGTCGACTTCATTGGACACGCTGACCATGACGGAAGCCTCGGCGCTGCATCCGTTTTTGGAGAAACCTGTTACGGAATACCTCCTGTCCGCTACGGGGTAAATGATGATGCTTTCGGTGGTGTCGCCCGTCGACCAAAGGTAGGAATCCGCCCCTGATGCGTAAAGTTGAATCAGGTTCCCGTACTCGACAAGCGTGTCATTGCTGCATTGAAGCAAAGGACGCGGCATCACGGTCAAATCAAGTTCGTAGGTTACACAGTTAACGATGGTAGAATAGTGTCCGCCTGAATGTAGCAGTCTGCCGAAGAAATCGTATGTCTCGTCTTCGCAGATTTCTTCCTCCAAGGGCAAAAGCGCTTCAGATATGGGCTTTACAATTAGGTCGAGTTCGTAGTTTTTGCAATCCACAATGGTCGAATAGTGACCCGTTTCTTGAAGAGGCATGCCGAAGAAGTCGTATGTCTCGCCTTCGCAGATTTCCTCATTCATCGTGATGGAATCCAAGGGTATTACGGTTAGTTTTAGATTGTAGGTAACACATCGGTCGGTGGCAGTGTATTGTCCGGTCTCGCTGAGTAGCGTGCCAAAGAAATCGTACGTTTCGTTTTTGCAAATCTTATCATAAAGGAAAACCGTTGGAGGAGGCTGTTGCAGTGTGACTACATAGAGGTTCTCGTAGGGTGTTGTTTGTTCCAAAAAAGTGTAAAAGCCTAATTCTGAGAGGAGTGAATCTTGATAATAGCAAGGTTCGTCTTCACAGTAATAGGCATTGATGAAATGAACGTCGACATCAGATTCGTAAACGCCAAGGTCGCTTTTCCCATGCAGGCAGCGAGGATTTCCGTCCAAGTCGGTTGAAGGTTGGTCGGCAAGTTTCACGCCGCGGTTTATGCAAAGACTGTTGGATTGAAGTCGCCAATCGCCTCCATATCCCGTGACTCCCGCGTCGACATCGGGGTTTCGGAATCTGACATAGAATCTTGGTAAGTCGCCATCGTTGTCGGTTTCAGCTTTGAAATTCAACGTATCCGAGATGTCGTTTTCAACGGCGCAATTCGAATAGTTCGCCATTGGCCCGAATTGTAAGTTTTCTCCTGGGCTGGTGTTGCCCCAGATGATGCAGTTTTGGACTCCATCTTGCGGCGACGATGCCATATAAACGCCTCCGTAATCGACTTGTGCTTCGTTTTTGACAATGGTGCAACTGAACAGATTGGCTCCATTCCTGAAATAGCAGCCTCCACCGGTTTCAGCCGTGTTGTTGTTGATCAAGCAATTCCATAAAGTCGTTCCCTGCTTGATGGTAGCGATGCCGCCTCCGGTTTTTGCCCTGTTGTTGCTGAAAGTGCAATTGACAAACTTGCTCGGGCTGCCGAAGGAATAGGAATAAACACCGCCTCCTTCCGTTTGCGAAACATTATCGTGGAACTTGCACCGATTGTAAGTCACGTTGCCTATATCGTTGACCGCACCGCCATAGTTCTTCGCTTCATTTCCGAAAAACTCACAGTCTAAGACGTTTGTCCTTCCCGATCCCGTAGATTGCAGCAAGAGGCCACCGCCATTTGTGTTGGAATAGTTGAAGCAAAACTTGCAATTCTTGATGCGAGTTGGGCATTTGGCATAGACACCACCCCCTTTTGAGGCCGTCCCGTTTTGGATGGTGAAGCCATCGATTAGGACGAGGTTGGAGGCATATTGCATTTTGAAGATGCCCTGTGAGTGATTGCCGTCAAAGATGCTGGGATGGGATTCAAAATCCCTTAAGGAAAGGTCGTAGTCATAGGGCTCGTCGCCTTTGAATCCACCATAAAGTTGGCAATCTCCCAATATATTGAATGCATAATCACTGGCCGATTCTCTTGTATAAGTGCCTTCTTTTACCCAAATGGTGGTTTTGTCAAAGTGTGACTTGAAAATGGCAGTCTGCAAATCACTTGTGGCGTTTTCCCATGACGAGCCATTGCCGTTGCCGTCGGGAGTCACGTAGACGATGCCATGGCTGTCGCTTTGGATTTGGAAGTCGGAAAGCGGAATGATATTGTGGATGCAGGATTGGCTTGTGGAAAAGCCGTTTGGGTTGTCGAGGGTGTAATAACCGTCGGCCACGCCGTCCCAGCCGAAGTTGAAATGGAACATGCCATTGCTATCGTATCCGTCGCAAACGAAGGCATGAGAGCCTGCAGATGATTTGCCCTCGTAATACACGGGATAATGGTTGTCGAGGTCATGTTTTATTAACGTCGTCCACGATTCATCGGAAAACTTGTATCGGTACGAATAGGTAGCGAAAGGGTAGAAGAAAAACTGTTGGAAAGCTTCATGGGCAGCGGCGCTACCGGAAGTACTCAGATGTGCGCCATAATTCATCTGGACACTGACACCACAGTGATAAACCAGTGTTGCAACTGCATAATTGATGTCTTGTAAGGTGTCGGTCATCTCCTCCCAAAGATAGGTCGTGCTTCCAAAGTTGGCTGAAAGGTTTCCGAAAGGCGAACAGGAATAAGTCATCTTGCCATTGCCTGTTAGAGGCTGCTTGTGGTAATGCATGATTTGCGCCATGGCGATGGCAACACAGCCAGCCGAGGCATGATTGCAGGGACCATCGGGAACCATTGGGCACAATTGGTTGTGGTAGCATCCTTGGCCCCAAACAGAAGTGAGCAGTGGCCCAACGGCATTTTGGCTTTTTGAAGGCTTCCTGAAATGTTCTGGGTGTTCAACGAGGTAGTCGGTCTGTTCATTATAAAGGTCGAGCCAGTAGGCGATAGGACCGGGGAGCTCGTCGAAAGCGGGCATGGCGGATTCGAAAGCGTAGGCGAGCACATCATTCGTTGCGGAGACGATGACATAGCCCTTGGGCTTCATCGAAAACACAAAAAGATTGGTTTTCCCCGAAAGCTTGCTTTTGATTTCCTCGCTTAAGCTCAGCGTATGCTTGTTGGGTTTCCCCTGTTGCGACACGAACTTTTCGGCAGTCGAATAAGCTTCAGCATATCCAATCCTCACTTGCGCTTGAAGTTGGATGGCAAGCATCATTAAGGCTATGACGAGAAGCTTTTTCATGTTGAAGTTTCATGGCTGCAAAGTGCAAAAATAGAAAAAAAATATAATCCAATGGAAAAAATTCCGTTTTATTTTGGTTTTTCTATTCTTTAAGCTGAATACACCACGAAGCTTTCAATACTTTATAGCCGAAATCAAATACTCTTTCCTGACGCACCAAAGCGTGGCTTGGATGCTTCTGTTTTTCATTGGTTGTGGTGCGTAGTATTCTATAATGATTCCGCTACTTTTTTGATGCGTTCTGATAAGTCGAGCAAACCGTTCTTGAAGTTTGTCAGCTCTTCATCGGTCATGGGTGAGGTTGTTTCTCCAAATCGGTCAAAACCATCGATTTTTTCATATAACCATGATCCTTTTTTACCCATGTAGTGATTAGAAAAGTCTCTCCACGAAACGGAGATTAAAATATCTTGTAGTTTCTGACGCAATGTGTTTGGGTGTTCTTTTTGGAGTGCAAAATACTTGTCTGCTGTAAGTCTTTTCTTTTCCATGTTTTTTTATCGTTAGAAATATACATTCATTGGTTAATAAACATCCACCGTGTATTCAATCTCAAAATCGTCGGCCATGCTCATTTCTTGGTGTGAAGCATGTACTTTTTCCCATCCCCAATACGCTGGAGGATGATGTACTTCCACCATTCCGTCATGCGGATCTCCTGATTTGCTTTCCAAATCTTCTCTAATGGCTTCTATGATTTTGTTATGGATGGAATGCATGTGCTCGGAGATGTAGTCGGAATCAAGATATTCTTCATCGTCATCTGCTGCTTTGAGTCTTCGCAAATCACGGTCGGAAAGATTGTCCAGATCACATTCTTCTTCGGGAGCGTCCATGACTGAATAGGTGACGGTTGCCGACAAGTCGCTGTAGTCTTCATCATCGTCTTCATACCAGTTTGAGTTAGTATTGCTGAAATTTATTTTTGATGGTTTGAAAGACGAGATAGTCTGTTCTAGTTTGATTGACTCTGTCGTTTCTGTCAGAGCGTTTTTTGTCAGCCATTGCTTTTCTTCATTTGTCGGTGCCCCATCGGCTTCTGCCACCATCTTAGCAATCCTATACATCAGTAAGCGGTAAACTTGCTCATATTCTGTATTATAGTTTTGAATGTATTTGCATATCACATAGTCATCTTGGTTTTTGTCCGATGAATACTTTGTCAAGGTCTCAAAGATACTTCTTAAAGGCTCTCTGGCTTTATAAGAAAGGGATTCTGGGTCACCAACGGCTCCTTTGAAATATCGATATGCATATCCTTCATTGTTATTTATTTCCGAAACGGATTCATAGATAATGTACAGACACTGGCCTTCAGGAGTATCGAAGTTGATGCTGTTTTTACCTAATCTTATGTAGCGATGCCCCAATTGGTCATACACCCACAATATGTCATCTAATAAGATGTATTCAAAATCAAGGAACACATCGTCTCCGTTTTCATGAGTGCTATCTTCAGGATGGATTATGTGATAATAATCAATGAATGAGGACTCGTAGCAGAAATGATTGACCAATTTGGCAAGTTTTCTTGTTTCGAGAGCCAATGCATTGAACTTTTCTTCTGAGACGAGAACTTTGGATTTATCGATACGTTTTTCTGCTTCTTCGAGTTCTTTTCTTTCCTTTTCTTCCCATTGGGCTTTCCATTTTCGCTCGTTGAAGGAGTTTTGCCATTTTTCTCGAAAATATCGGATGGACCAAATGATGAGCAGAATGGTTACCACTAACCCTCCAGAAAACCCTATGTCAACGAATGGCCACATGTTTGTTCTACTTTTGCTTAGAATGGATGATTCACGATGCAAAAATACGCATGGGTTGTTCCAAATCGTGGTACAGGCGAGAAAAAATTATCGTTTTTCAGTGAGATTTTTGTACATTTTGAACAATTCCGCCACAATTTGGTTTTCTGTCATATTATGGTCGAAGCCGTAGGCATCCATCACGGCGCGGTCGTTGGCTTGATGGGCTTTACGCAGGTCGGCAGGCATGAAGGTCTCGTCATACAAGTCGGCCAAGGTGCTGTCGGGATATTTTGCTCTTGCTTCAAGGATGGCTTGGGCCGTCTTCTCGATTAGGAGCCGACGCTTCCAAGCGTCGGAACCATCTTCGCGACGCTTGGAAGCGTCGACTCCTGGCCAAGGAAAGCTGTTGTAAACGATGTTCACTGAATAGCGATAGTCGCTTTTTAGTCTTCCGCATACTACGCGCATCCAAGCGTTATGAACTATACTGGTGAGGATGCCAAATTCATATAGCGTGGCATTTGGAAGTAGAAGATTGGCGTTTGATGAAATTATTGAACTGTTGATAAAACCAATGGGAATATAGCTTCGTCTTTCAGATGATGTACTTGGAACCAAAAGATAATTCCCGCTTTCTGGTTGGCGGATTTCGCCAAAAAGGTGTGGCGTGTAGGCAAGCCGTTTTGTGGCTTCACGCTTACTCTCCATTCTTAGTTTCCTAACGGTTTCAACACGGGCAGCGACCGAAGGCATGTGTCTCAATTCGGCAGGTGAAGCCTCAACGAGCCATAGACAATAGCGTTTCTTTCCGTTGATGAACTCTTCAGCTCCAAGAAATTCATGGACATATTTCTTTGCTTCTGGCTCTTTCTTGATAAAGTCCTCGTATTCTTCTGCCTTGATAATCAAGTTTCCGCCATCGTTTGGCATATTGCCGAAAACCATTTCTGACACATCGCACAAAGGTGTTTTCCTGCTTTCGATGAACACATTGGTAGCGTCCAAAAGGTAGGCATTGATGTTTTCTGCATGTATTACGTTTCCATTATCTTCAAAAATCAACTTTTCTTTTTGGCTGTTGTGGATGCTTGAAAATCCAATGATTACGCAATGTACATGTGCCTTTTGCTCCGACTCACTATCCCAACGGAAGGTGCGGTAGGCGAAATCGATTTGGATGTCGTTGCCAAGCAATGGCTTCCAAAGGTTGGCCACTTGCTCGCCTTGTGTGATACTGTTGGTGGAAACCAATGCGACCTTCGTTTTAGGTGAGTTGTGAAGCAAATCGGCTGCTTTCTTGTACCAACCACTCACATAGTCAAGATTGCCGATGTTTTTCCACTTGTTGCCAAAAACATTCAGTAGGTCGTCTTTTTGCGTCGCTGACATCATTCTGGCACCCACAAATGGCGGGTTGCCCATGATGTAATCGTATTGGAGCCGACGCTTCTGAGCGTCGGAAAGGAACTGACGCTTCCAAGCGTCAGAACCATCGCCTTCAAGATGATTTTCTATGTCAAGGTAATCGTTTTCGCGACGCTCGGAAGCGTCGCCACCTAAGGTGTAGCAGTCGGGTAGGAGGTTGCGAGGATTTTGGTTGATGTATTGGACGTATTTCTCATAATTGTCTGCATCACGAACCATTCTGTCAAACACGTTCCTTTGCCACACTTCGCCTGAACGACCTAACAGTTTGTTGATGGCATTGGCAGTGAATTGCTTGACACTACCAATGGATTTCATCACTGTGTCATCACCTATAGGAGTAATTAATAGGTGGACATGGTTTGGCATGATGACAAAATGGTGGAGCATATATCGTTTGCCATGATAAAACAAAAGAGCGTCGACAACGATCTTCCTGATGTCTTCGCTTTGCAATAAACATTCGCCATAACCTTGGTCAAGCCATTTGTCAACCTTTTTGCGGATGATATGGTCGTATTCTTCTTGTGTTGCTTGATCCCATGGCTCAGGATGCGACCTCAGCCATTCTTCTTTGAAGTCGGATAACTCAGTAAGTTTGACTTGTGGTAATGAATCAGCGAGGCGGAAAGTGACGAATTGTACTTTGTTGTCCTGATGCCAATGAGGTAGTGCTGAGCCTGTGATGCTAATAAATTTGTCGCGCTCCATGAATTGTAAGGAGCCGACGCTTCCAGCGTCGGAAATATTATTTTCGCAACGCTTGGAAACGTCAGAATGGTCGTTCTCGCGACGCTTGGAAGCGTCGTCTCCTAACCAGTCCATCCGCAAAGCATTGCCCTCGCGAATGTTAGCATAGCTTTTCAGCGGCAAGAAGTCAATGTCGTGCTGGATGATGCGCTCAGTTTCGGCAAGCATCTGCGCTTCCGAAATCCACAAGGCTGTGGTGGCCACAGTGACGGCAAAGTCGTTAATTTCAATGCCGTAGAACTGATGGATACTCACCTTGACGGGATTCTTGAATTCGCCCATCATCATCTGGCCGTGGTAGCGTTCACGGATGGCTTCGTTTTCAAGTCTACGCAGGCATAGGTAAGTCTCCGTGAGGAAATTACCGCTTCCGCAGGCAGGGTCGAGGAAGGTGAGTGAGGCTAGTTTGTCTTGGTATTCATCAAGCTTGCGTTGGCGTTGCTTTTCCACTTTTTCTGCCAAAATCTCATCGAGTTCTTGACGCAAGTCATTGAGGAACAATGGGTCTATAACCTTGTGGATGTTCTCAATAGAGGTGTAGTGCATTCCTCCGCTGCGGCGCGTTTCGGGATTTAGGGTGCTTTCAAACACAGCACCGAAAATGGTGGGGGAGATGTCGCTCCAATCGAAATCCAAGGAGGCATTTTGTAATAGGGTTTGTTTCACTTCCTCGGTGAATTGAGGTATCTCGATTTCTTCCTCAAATAAGCCTCCGTTGGTGTAGGGGAATGCCATTAAGTCGTCCTTCAAATAACGGCTGCGCTTTTCCAAGGGTGTGTTGAGCACTACGAAAAGGTCTCGTAAGGCTTGACGCAAATCATTGGCATTGTATCCCGAGAGGAAATCATGGAATTGGTCGTGGCGAAAGATGTGCGCGTCTTCGGCATAAAGGCAAAACACGATGCGAACACAAAGGATATTGAGCCAGCGCAAGGTCTCATCGGTGCTGTCACCATACTGTTTCAGCAGTGTGTCATAAATACGGCCAACGATTTCGCCTGCCTGCATTGAGACGCGCATCTCCTTGGTGATGTGCTCGCTTTTGGCATCTACGAGAAACTGCAAGCGGTAATGCTCTTTCCCCAAGTCTTTCAGCAAGATGCTTTCAGGCTCACCGTTTGGGAACTCCATGTCGTAAACCAAAAACTCGGCGAAGTTGCAAGTGACAACCCAGCGAGGATGTTGGGATAAAGGCATGTTTACTATGTATTTCTTTGCCTGCTGGTAGGGAGTCAGTTTGCCGCCTTCGCTTTGAGGGACAGGTGCGCGCAAATCCTTGCCCAAGGATTTCTGTTCGATCAGGACTCTGGTCGAAGGGATGTGCCCGTCGATGAAATTGGTGGAATCAACCATGCTTTCCACCCGTTCTTCGTAGCGGATGAACTCGCTTGGATTTTCAATGCCGTAGACTTCAGTCAGCAGTTCGGTCCAAAACAGTTGCGATTCGCCTCTCTCATAGCCTTTGCCTTTCCATCGTTCAGCGAATTTTGCTGCGGCTGCGGATTGTTGTTTCTCGTTGTGCATGATTGTGTTCCAGTTTATGCCGCAAAAATAATGAAATATGTGTCATTTTGCAATATAACCAATAAAAAAGAGCCTCCGTTTCCGAAGGCTCTAATTCAGCATTAGCTTCGCTGAATCTTCGATTTCATAATTCAGCATTCAGCATTCTTACTTCGCTCTCTCTTCCTCAATAGCGGCCTGAGCAGCAGCCAGACGTGCGACGGGCACGCGGAACGGCGAGCAGCTCACGTAGTTCAAGCCGGCCTTGTAGAAGAAGTGGACCGAAGCGGGGTCACCGCCGTGTTCACCGCAGACGCCACACTTCAGGTTGGCGCGCTGGCTACGGCCACGCTGCACACCCAACTTGACGAGTTGGCCAACGCCTTCCTGGTCGAGGGTGTTGAACGGGTCGGCAGGGATGATCTTCTCTTCGATGTAGTCCTTCACGATGGCGTTGACGTCGTCGCGGCTGAAGCCGAAGGTCATCTGGGTGAGGTCGTTGGTGCCGAAGCTGAAGAATTCAGCAATGCTGGCGATCTGGTCGGCCACTAAAGTAGCGCGAGGAATCTCAATCATGGTGCCGTACATGTAGTTGATCTTGACACCGAACTTGGCTTCCACTTCAGCCTTCACGCGGTTGGCGATGGCCTTCTGGTGCTCAAGTTCCTTGACGTTGATGGTCAGCGGGACCATGATCTCCAGATGCGGGTCGAAGCCCTCGGTCATCAGTTCAGCGGTGGCCTGGAACAGGGCGCGGAACTGGGTCTCGGTGATCTCGGGATAGACGATGCCGAGGCGGACACCACGCAGACCCATCATCGGGTTGACTTCGTTGAGGGCGTCGATGCGCTTCTTGATTTCTTCGAAGGTGATGCCACGCTCCTTGGCGAGGGCGCGTTGCTTCTCCTCGGTATGAGGCACAAACTCATGCAAGGGCGGGTCCATCAAGCGGAAGGTCAACGGCTTGCCGTTCAAGACCTTCAGCGTGCCCTTGGCAGCGTTCTTGATGTAAGGCTCGAGTTCAGCCAAGGCAGCCACGCGCTCTTCGGTGGTGTTGGCCAGAATCATGTTGCGCAGCTTGGCCAACGGCTCTTCGCTGTTCTTGCCGTAGAACATGTGTTCGATACGGAACAGGCCGATACCTTCGGCACCGAAGTTGACGGCGTTCTGGGCATCTTCCGGGTTGTCGGCATTGGTGCGGACACCCATCTTGCGGTACTTGTCGACCAGAGCCATGAACTGCTGGAACAGCGGGTTCTCAGTGGCGTTGATCATAC
>JAEEGJ010013154.1_pt1 | contig 20201 bp, 14 predicted proteins | sample 8958761 | NCBI WGS metagenome assembly JAEEGJ01 (sample SAMN16246546, study PRJNA631951) | gut metagenome | biome: gut microbiome; feature: rumen; material: RS-attached | host: Bos | place: Iran: Karaj | collected 2018-10 | reverse complement strand
ACATAGCGACACTCCTTTCAATATAATAAATATCCACCTATATACATTATACGGCCAAATAATGTGCTGTTTTACGTTTAATATTTTTTTAATAAAATTAAATAAAAAATGCATAAAAACGCCACGTCAGACCAATTACTCCCCTTATTATAAAAAATAAGTGCAGATGTCAGAGTTAATTACTCTCTAACAACTACACTTTTATGGTCCTAAAAAGATCCCCAATGGATTTTTTCCACTAGAGATCTTTGGGTGTTATTTATAATTTGAAGTTTGAAATTTGTTATTTTAATTTATAGAAGCTGCATTTGATTTATCAACAGGTGAAAATGGAACCCATACATATTTTTTATCTTCAGATGCACCTTCCACGCTGCTGAGGTCTCCGCCGCTTCCAAGGACCTTGGCTGCTTCAACCGCTGCTGCTCCCTGTCCCTTAGCATCCTGAAGAACTGTGAAAGCCATTTCTCCTGCCAGGATAGAAGCACAGCCATCTGCTGTAGCATCAACTCCGGCTACAGGAATCTTGCTGTAGTCCAGTCCAAAATCCTTGAGTCCTTGAACTGCGCCCAAAGCCATAGTGTCATTATTACAGAAGATAGCATCAACATTCTGGCCAGTTTTCATGAATATAGCGAACTTGCTTCTGGCCTCTACATCAGACCAGTTAGCCGTATCCACGAATACATAATTAGCTGCACAACCATTTGCTCTAAGTGTCTCTTTTACCGATTTGGTTCTTCCAATAGTTCCTGAATGTCCAATTTCGCCCTCAAAAATAATAACATCAAGTGTCTTGGGATTTCCGAGTTGTTTGAGGACATATTCTGCCTGATACTGCCCGGCCTGATACTCATCGGAACCAACAAATATATACTTGCCGCCTTCAAGGTGCGAATCCGAAGGCTGATTGTTGACATATACAATTGGCAGATCATTGGAGGCAACATTCATCTGAAGTGCAGTACTGGCATCTCCGGGTCTTAGGATAATGGCTGTATATCCCGAAGCTTTGGCACTTGTAATAAGATTTGCTTCAGTTTCTGCATTTCCGCCAGTTTCTACATAATCAATTGCAACTCCCTGGCTCTTTGCAGCAGCCATGATGGCATCTGTAAGCGTTGCTCTGTAGTTGTCATCTACATCTGTCATCATAAAAAGTATCTTGGAACTGCCGGCTGATCCACCACCTCCGGATGAAGCTGTATTTGATGAACATCCTATTATACTGCTCCCTACTAATACAGCAGTTAAAAGACATGTAGTTATTTTCCTGATCATATGGTTATTACCCATTACCTAACCTCCTGAGTTAATGGACATGACACGTAGTTGCTCTTGCTTGCATCGTGTCACGGTAACTATGGTTCCATAAATAGTCCAAATCAAATACGCTTCTTAGATCTTGAACTTCTGTACATAGGATGTAAGTGTCTGAGAAGTTCCCGCAAGTTCGTGTGAATTATCAGCCACATCCTGGCTGCTCTTTGTGATATTGTTAGCCATTTCAACCATATTCTCTGATGTAGCAAGGATTTCATCAGCACTTGCTGCCTGTTCCTCAGAAATAGCGGCAACATTTGTTGCTACGTCGTCAACCTTTTCTATATCAGTTATCATGGCTTCGATCAGGCCATTAGACTCCTGAATATTGTTATAAATGCGGTCGAAAGTATCTACCGCTACACCTATAAGCTCGCTGTTTTCTTTGATATTGTCAGCGCTTTCGTGAGCCTGCTCAACCGCTTCTTCAATCAGTTTATGCACTTCCTCGATAAGATTAGATATATTCTGGGCACTTTCAGCTGACGTCTGTGCCAGCTTACCAATCTGTGTGGCAACAACAGCAAAGCCCTTACCTGCTTCGCCGGCTCTTGCTGCCTCTATGCTTGCATTAAGTGATAAGAGATTCGTCTCTTCTGCAATTTCACCGATCATGCCGACAATACTAGTGATTTCTTCTGATGCAGTACCAACCTTATTGATTGACTCAACAAGCTTTTCATTGGACTGGGCGATACCTTCCATGGCAACATTTAGTTTCTCCATGTCATCTCTGCCCTTCTGTGATATTCCAACCGTTTCCTTCATGCTCTCATCAGCTTTTTCACTGTTTTCTCTGGTATCAGCAACTACCTGAGCAAGGACTGTAGCGTTCTGGGCAATATCATTGACAGCAGATGCAAGCTGATCTACAGTCTCGTTCAGCTGCTGCATTGCTTCTGCCTGAGACTGCGATGCTTCAAACATTGTTCTTGATACCATGTCAGAATTATCAGATTCAGACTGGAGTTTATCTGACTCTTCGCTGATACTTGCAAGCATCTTTCTCATGCTGTTTACAAAGTCTGATACTTTACTTCCCATTACGCCAATCTCATCATCACTTGATGAATCAACTTCAATCGTAAAGTCACCCTCAGACATGGCAGAAATATTGTTAGAAATATTCGAAAGAGGAGCAATAACCTTTTTAACAACAAACAGGATCAGAATTGTGATGAGAATTATCGCTACTCCTCCAACCATAAAGAGGAGCATTCCAATCTGCGATACTGTACTCATGATAACATTAGTCGGAATATAAGATACCAGAACCCAATCAGTTCCCTGTACCTCATGAAAAGCTACAACATAATCACCTATTTCTTTACTTGTAAGATCACCGCCTGAAATAGATTTAGCTGCGCCTGCCAAAAGAGTATCTGTAGTATTCTCAGAAAGAGTTGTATTAACAATATTAAAATCTCTGTGCGCAAGGATCTTGTAATCGTTAGTATCAACAAGGAAGGAGCTTGCCTTGTTCATCTTAACACCGGAGTTAACAATGATACTGATCTTGTTAAGAGAAACGTCAGCACCTATTACCTTGATCTCATCAGAACCATCATCTATGATACCTGTAGCACTTATAACTGTTTCGCCCTCTGCATTTGTATAGGCTGTTCCATAGGCCATCTGCACCCTAGAAATACCCTGCTTATACCAGGTGCTTCCAAGAACATCTTTTTCATCTACGTCAGCATCCTTGGCCTTATAGAATCTGCCACTTGCAGTTCCAATATAAAAGCCTTTGGGAGAGTTTGAATTATAACCATAATATGAATCAAGGAAAGACTCATAATCTGCCTCTTCTATTCCCTGGCTTTCCAAAGTATGCTTGACCGTATTAAAATAACGCAGGTTCTCATTAAGCCAGGATTCAATATTATCAGACTGGTTAGAAATAGAAGATTCCAAAGTCTCAGTAGCCATCTCTGACATTCTGCTCTTGGATAAAGAAGCAGCTATATTCACAAGAATAAGCACTGTTATAATGACAACAGGTAAGATGTACATTAAGAGCTTAGAACTGATCTTCTTGTTCTTTTTTCGTACAACACATTCTTTTCCTTTTGCTGATCCATTATTATTCATTTCTACCCTCCGGGAATGATAAAGGTGCATTTTCGCACAAAAATTGCACATTGGAGAAGCAAAAACTCTTCCAATGTGCAATAATTATATCATTATGCCGTGAATAATAATCACAATTTCGTATTTTTTTACCATTTTTTAAGAAAAATCATATCAATTAAATCATAATATAATTTTCAGCCCCCAAAACCATTTTGGAACACTATCAATTCAAGTGCCAGATATCACGATTGTATTCAGCAATAGTACGGTCTGATGAGAAATATCCAGCCTTGGCAATGTTGGTGAGCATCATCTTCTTCCACTTATCGCGCTTCTCATAATCTGCAAAGATCTCATCCTTCTTGGCAATGTAGCTCTCAAGATCGATAAGAGTCATGAACCAGTCTTTGTTAAGAAGCTCGTTGTAGAGTCTCTCAAGATTCTCCTTGTGACCTACCTTGAGGCACTCCTTGCTGACGATGAAGTCAACAGCCTCTTTGATAACCTTGCTCTTCTTGTAGTAATCCTTGGATACGTAATCAGCCTTCTGATAGTGCTTGATTACTTCATCAGCTTTAACACCAAAGATGTAGATATTGTCATCACCTACAAGCTCGTGGATCTCAACGTTAGCACCGTCATCAGTTCCAAGAGTAATAGCACCATTGAGCATGAACTTCATGTTACTTGTTCCTGATGCCTCTTTAGATGCAAGTGAGATCTGCTCAGAAACATCACATGCAGGGATGAGCTTCTCAGCGTAGCTTACGTTGTAGTTCTCAACCATGATAACCTTCATGTACTTGTTAACATCAGGATCGTTGTTGATGATCTCCTGAAGAACAAGAAGAAGGTGGATGATATCCTTAGCAATTACATATGCAGGAGCAGCCTTGGCACCAAAGATAAATGTAAGAGGTCTTGTTGGCTTCTTGCCACCCTTGATCTCAAGATACTTATGGATGATGTAAAGAGCATTCATCTGCTGTCTCTTGTACTCGTGAAGTCTCTTAACCTGAATATCAAAGATAGAATCAGGATCAACCTCTACATTCTCATGTTCCTTGAGGTAAGCAGCAAGCTCTTTTTTCTTACCCATCTTGATAGCCTCAAGCTCATCAAGAACTTCCTGGTCATCAATGTGCTCAAGGAGCTTCTCAAGCTTGTTAGCATCCTTCTTAAATCCATCGCCGATTGTCTGTGAAAGGAAATCAGCAAGTGGATGGTTACAGGAAAGAAGCCATCTACGGAATGTGATACCGTTTGTCTTATTATTGAACTTCTCAGGATAGATCTTGTAGAAATCGTTAAGCTCACTATCCTTGAGGATATCTGTATGAATAGCTGCAACACCATTTATTGAGAAACCATAGTGGATATCAATAAATGCCATGTGCACTCTCTTATCCTTGTCGATGATCTGAACCTTAGGGTTCTTGTGCTTAGCACGAACTCTCTTGTCGAGCTCCTTGATGTAAGGAACAAGCTGAGGAACAACCTTCTCAAGATACTTAAGAGGCCATGTCTCAAGAGCTTCAGCAAGGATTGTGTGGTTAGTGTATGCACAGGTCTTGCTAACTACATCAATAGCATCATCCATGCTGAATGCCTTCTCCTCAACGAGGATTCTGATAAGCTCAGGAATGATCATTGTAGGATGTGTATCGTTGATCTGAATTACTGCATGGTTATTGAGCTCGTGAAGGTCATACTGACGCTCCTTCTGCTCTCTTAAGATGAGCTGAGCTGCGTTTGAAACAAGGAAATACTCCTGGTAGATTCTAAGAAGGTTTCCTGCCTCATCAGAGTCATCTGGATAGAGGAAAAGAGTAAGGTTCTTGTCGATCTTGGTCTTATCGAAATCAATACCCTTCTTAACAAGACTCTCATCAATTGACTCGATGTCAAAGAGACGAAGCTTGTTAACGCCTGTATCATAACCAACCACACTCATGTTATAGAGACGGGATACTACCTTCTTTTTGCCGAAAGATACTTCGAAGGTTGTGTCTGTCTTCTCAAGCCATGACTGATCCTCGATCCAGTCATTCTTCTCAGCATTCTGAAGGTGATCCTTGAATACCTGCTTGAAAAGTCCGAAGTGGTAGTTAAGACCAATTCCTTCTCCTGCAAGACCAAGAGTTGCAATTGAATCAAGGAAGCATGCTGCAAGTCTTCCAAGACCGCCGTTACCAAGTGATGGCTCTGGCTCGCACTCCTCGATAGCTGCAAGGTCCTTGCCGTTCTTCTCAAGAATAGCCTTAACTCTGTCATATACTCTCAAATTGATAAGGTTGTTGGAAAGAAGCTTACCAATAAGGAATTCCATTGATATATAGTAAACCTTCTTCTCCCCGTTATATACCTCTGCTACGTCCATGAGACGTGTTGTCATATCAAGAAGTACAAAATATGTTTCACGATCTGTGCACTCCTTAAGTGTCTTGCCGTACTTCTCGTCAGCAATTCCCTCAAGCTGTTCCTCAAGATTAAGTACAAGTACGTCACGCTGCATGTTTGTGTGCTTGGACATGATTGATTCTCCTCTCGCTTCATTACAAAGATGTATTTCGTGTTCCTTTATGTAATATGGAAAACGTTTTCTTAAACCGATGTAATAACCTTAACACAGGAAAACGTTTTCCGCAAGTGTTTTTTGCAAAAGCTTTTACCTGATGATATCCTCGTACTTCATTCTGACAAGTGTGTGTGGCATCACCACATTTCGACCTGCTTCACCAGAAAGAAGCCTGTTAAGTTCCTCAATGGCTGTCTCAGAAATCTGAACAAAGTCCTGCTTGACTGTATTCATCTGCTTACCTACATAGCCCATGAGAATAATACCATCAAAACCGCAAACAGGTCTGAAAATATCCATATCAATAAGAGCCTTCATCGCTCCAATAGCCATAAGGTCAGAAGCGCATACAACGCAGTCATTATTCTTGGAAAAACGCTTTGTAAGCTCTCTTGCACGAAGCTCTGAAAAGCCCCCGTTTCGTACAGTGAGCTTAAGCTTTTTCTCCTCACAGAGCTTCTTGATCCCTTCAAGTCTCTGTGCTGTTACATAGCCATTTTCTTCGCCTGAAATGTACAAAATCTTTTTGCACTTATTCTCAGTTATGGTCTTTTTGGCTATATCATACTGGGCCTTTACGTGATCAACACCCACACAGGAAGTACTCTCGTTAACCATAGGTGCATCGATTACTACTATCTTAAATCTGCCACTGTCAATAAGCATGTGAAGTACCTTGTCCCTGGTAGTGAGTCCGTAGATTATGATTCCTCTGATACCCTGAGATTCAAAGTAATTAGTAACCTCATCAACGTTCATATCCTCGATCATGGAAGTGAATACAGTGATAACATCCATCTGCAGTTCCTTGGCCTTGTGAATGGCACCAGAAATATACTGCATGTTGATCTCATCACTTGCTGAGATATCAAGGTTGAGCTTGAGTAAAAGAGCTACTCTTCCAGTCTTCTTGGAGGAAAGGCTTGCTGCCACTGTATTGGGCACAAAACCAAGTCTTTCTACAACCTCATTGACCTTCTGTCTGGTAGTCTCACTTACGTTTGGATAATTATTTAAAACCTTGGAAACTGTGGAGATAGCTACACCCGCTTCTCTGGCTACATCTTTTATCGAAACCATTTTCCCCTCGCATACAATATTAATGTGTTTGGAAATCGTTTTCCAAACACATTAATCTTACATTCACAACACTTATTTGTCTAGAAATAATAGCGGGTATTTATCATACCACATGGTATAGAAGGTAACAGCGCAGCCAGTTGTCTTCTTGCTCTCATATGCACAGCTATCAGCTCTTTTATATAATTCATCAAAACCGTAGTTGTCATCTTCCTGATAGAACGCCACGCCAATGCTTATGCATATCTTTCTGCCTTCAATTTCCGTAAGATTTATGCTTTCAATGGCTTCTATGAAGCGCTGAATGATCGGCTCTCCCTCTTCTTTGTCACAAACGCCGGGAACAAAAGCTGCAAATTCATCACCGCCAAGTCTCATAATAATATCTTTTTCACGGAAGGAATGTTTCATCTTATCAGCAATTGATTTCAGAACCAAATCTCCAGCTTCATGACCGTAGGTATCATTGATGCTCTTAAACTTATCAGCATCAAACAGCACAAACATTCCACCTTTTCCAAGTGCCATTAGCTGTTTGATCTTCTTTTCGCCGCTTCCTCTGTTAGTTATACCTGTTAGCTGATCAGTTTCTGCCAGGTACTGAAGCTCATCCCTGTATCTCTTTTCATCATCGATGAGCTCTGAAGCAAATAATACTGTTTTGAGAGTTCCATCCTGATGTCTGTCCACAACGATGAATCTCGCCCTGTGCCATAGGTGCTCATAGCCAAGGAATTCCATTGCTATCGCATCCTTTTGACCAATTCTTTCGTCAAGAGTCTTAAGATCTACAAATTCAAGCATCTCCTGTAATGACCTCTGATCCGCAACTGCATTTACAATCTCTGTCAATACTTTACCTGGTTCTGTGCGTTTTTCTCCAATAATAGTGCTGGCCTTGTAGTTGTGGCACATTATCTGCTCAAAGGTATCATTATCAAGATCAATCTTGTGAAGGGAAATATATATCCTGGACAGGGCACTGAGGCTCTCGTTATCGTTATCTGCCTTAACTCTTTTGGATGCAATTACAAGAATGTGTAAGGTCAGGAGAATTGCAAAAATGATAATGCCAATAACACTGAACACTGCGTAGTTGTTCAGCGTGGTAAGGAGTGCGTCAACATCTGTGAAGGTAAAGGCAGTCCATCCAAACTTGATTGTCTGTGGTGAAACAAGATATCTTTTACCATCAAAAATAGTTACAAAGGAGTTTTTCTCATTATTCTTCCAGTTCTCGTAAAAGATCTTCCTGTCGGGATGTGGATCTGTGGCAAAGTTAACACCAAGCTCCTCGGTAAAAGAACATGTGATAACATTTCCGTCTATATCCACCACCATAACTTCATGGTCCCCTGACTCTCTTGCTATATCCTCAGTAAGCCTTTGGAAGGTAGTAAGATCAATATCAGCAGCCACAACGTCAACACCATTTTCAAGCGCTCTTGTGACTGTAACTATCATCTTTTTGGTTCTGGAATCAGTATAAGGCTCAACCATTACGGTATTTCCTTTAGCTTCTACCGCTTTCTTATACCAGATACGCTCAGTGGGGTCATAGCCCTCATAAGGAATCCAGTTATACCCATCGTTATATTTGCCATTGATATAGCCATATATACCATCAGTGTCATTAACAACAATGTTGTCCCTGCTGGAAGAAATCTTTTCCAGATACTTATGGATTGCTATATCGCCGCCATCAATGCTATTTATGTACTCAACACCATCTGCTGCCGCCTCTACAAGAATGTCCACGCTGTCTAGATATGGCATAAAATCAGCGGATAGATCAGAAGATCTGATGGTATCCTCGTAATGTATCATTTGATATTGCTTTTTGAGAAACGCGTTAACGATTGCTACCGCGAAGACACAAAAAAGCAAAGGCACTATTATCATGAGGATAACAGGCCTTGCTCCTGCTTTTTTAACATTTTGTTTTATTATCTTAAGCTTGTCGTCCATAGATATCCATCATAATCTTTGCGGTTATGGTTCTATAACATTATATGATAAATGAAAAGACGATATCTTGATAAACGATTATTATTTTATTAAAAATAGATAAAGTGATTACCTAAGGCAACTCAGGATATAATTCCAGATTTCGGTTGTAGGCTGAGGCATGTAATGAATACCGTCAGCAGGATTGATATATAAGTTACCATTTCCTGCTATATAAGAATAAAGATCTATGACCTTGACGCCATTACTATTGGCCCAGCTGACCAGAGAATTGTTGAATGATACCTGTCTTTCATTAGTATAGTATTCCCTGTCAAAATCATTTGCCAGAGTGTTGTTATCTGTAGGTCCAACTGTGCACACTACGATATTTTTACCCTGGGCAAGAAGGGTGTTATAGTAGGATTCATATGGACTAAAATTGCCATAGTCATTACAGCCCATCCAGGTTACAAGAGTATCAAAATTATCCATTCCAAAGGAATTAATGGCATTGATCATGTAGTCACTCTGACAGGCATCTCTGCAGTACACAGGGATTCCATCGTGATACTCACCCCATATCTCACCTCTGTCACCATAGAACATGTCTACAGTTCTGGAATCTCCGGTAAATATGATCCTGCCATAGTCAAGTGGCTGAGGCGCTGGCGCTGAATCATCAAATACTATAACTTCTTCTGCCGCAGCTTGTGTTGTGGCCTCTGTGGCTGCTTCTGCCTTTTTCTCTTTGGATGCTTCTGAAGAAGCTTCTGATGTTGCTTCTGTTGAAGTTTTTGCTGTAGCTTCTGTGGTTGACTCTAAAGAAGCTTCTGTTGTGGATTCTACTGTAGCTTCTGTTGTAGCTTCCAGCGTAGCCTCAACGATGGCTTCTATTGTAGCTTCTAATGTAGCCTCTGTCGCTGCTTCTGATGATGCCTCTACAGAAACCTCTGTATCTGGCTCATTATTCTCCCCTTTACCTATTGACAAGCCTGTAGCACCGCAGCCTGCGATAAGCATCGCAGTCAGTAATATAGGAAACAACCTCTTTTTCATATCCCATCTCCTCGCAAATCCAGTAAAATACAAGTTTGTATCTAGTATAATACTATCTCTTGTCTTTATCTATGCGTTCTAAGACAATTATAGTGATCAAAATGTACAGAACTGTCCAGATTATAAGCCAAGTCCAGCAGTTCATCACAATATCTATATCAAAATTGTACTCTGGCTTCTGGTTCTGCTTGCCTGATTCAAGAAGTACATCGTCGCGCATATCATTTCTTTCAATATACTGCAGGACTTCCAATAATGGCTTTTCTCCTTCCACCTCAATATCCTTCATATTTACGGCGCTATTCCATACACTGACCATGGGAAGCGAGTTATAGTCGCCCTGAGCACAAAGAGCTGTAAGTCCCCACTTGGTGGCCGTAAAATTAGTAAATATCATTGCCTCCTGTGGCAGGTTAAAGAATCCACCTGAAAACAGGAGCTGAACAATCAGCATAAATGGCATTATAGTCATTGCTGCTGTTGTAGTCTTGGCAATTGATGAGATTAAAAGAGCCAGCATATCTGCACAGTAGGTAATAAGAAAGAGCGTTAAACCTACATCTACGATCGGGAATGGTGTAACCAGACTATCTTTGGGCATAACTACTCCCATACTCATGCAGACAAAAATCATTATCACAACCTGCAAAACACAGAGGATAGCCTGATATATCATGTGAGCTACGATGTAGGAGCTGATGTGAAGGCCTGATCTGTGCTCTCTTTTGACGATAGCTCTTTCTCTGCAGATTACCTGAATCGAGTTAAAAAAGCCGTTCCATATGCATACGCAGGCAAGAGCAAAGGCTCCTGTGAGCGTTCCTTCCATTGTAACGTAAAGATTAGACCCTACGGCAAAAGCCACAAGTCCCGCGATGATAGCCGACATAGGCAGAACCTTCCAGTCATTTTGGAACAGGAACATTCTAAAGAGCTTGCCAAGGTAAATAAATGTCTGTGTAATTCGTCCTCTATGTCTTTTCACATTTGTATTCATGTAACTTACCCCACCAATTCTCTCAAGTAGTCCGCATATTTCTCCACAAACTCATCAGCACGGCCTTCTCCGCCTTCATCCTTCTGATTGATGGAAAGAAGTATCTCTTCCATGGAGGATTTGCCGAAGAACTCATAGGAGTCTTTTACCGGGCCATAATAGGCAAGGCGTCCTGTCCTGGAAGCATCCTTGGCAAGGACAATGACGTCATCAAAAAGATCTATGACTCTGTCAGGCGTGTGAGTAATTACCACCACAATCTTGCCCTGATCAGCGATGGCTCTTAGCTTTTCAAAAAGGCTTCTTGCCACAACTCCGTCAAGGCCTGAATCCGGCTCATCCAATATAAAAAGAAATGGATCAGAAATAAACTCCATGGCTATGGAAAGTCTTTTCCTCTGGCCTCCGGAGAGCTTCTCAACAAGATTATTCTTGACAGCAGTAAGTCCAAACTGCTCAAGAACTGCAGTAATGCGCTTATTTCTCTCTTCAATGGATACACTTGATGGAAGTCTTAAGGTCGCAGCATCATGAAGTGTCATAGCAACAGTATCATTACCGCGCATCAGATCCTGCTGGGGAACAAAGCCAATGTCGTAGATCATCTTGGCGTAGTCCTGATAAACATCGTTCTCTCCCAGCTGTATTGACGCTTTTGCTTTTTCATAGCCTGTTACAGCATTAAGATAGGTGGTTTTTCCGGCACCTGAACCTCCCAAAAGAAGCACCATGTGGCCCTTTGGAATGCACATGTGAATATCCTTAAGGAGTACTTTTTTCCTGAAGAAATCAATTGCTGTTCTTTCCTTGATGTTGACAGTTAGTCCATCCTTGATGCTCTCTATATCTGTGCCAAGAACCTTGGCCTGCTTATCAAGTGAATAAATGTCTGGCTTTTTGTTTGGAATAAACTTGGAAGAAAGTCCCCAATATATGGTCACAAAACCCTCGAAAAATACAAACAGAGCTACCCACTTTTTGGGCTTTCCAAATACGCCTGTGAGTCCTGTGTAGATTCTGACAAGGTAGATTAAATTGGCTATAGAAAGTGATACCAATACGATCAGTGATATGGCTGCAATTAGCAATTGCTTCGTATCAACGAATATCATTGCGAAATCCGCAATCGCCGAAATAACTGCAAGAATGGTATAGACGCGACCTTCTTTTTCCCTGTCGGCGCAGATTCCTATATGGTATTCTCTTGCAAATGGAATAAGAGCCCAATATCTTTTTACGCCGCACTTTTTAAAGAGCAGCATATATCCGATTGTGGTGGTTATCAGTGTGATGACTTGCCATACATTAAGGAATAAATCTCTCATAATGCCTCTTTTTCAAAAAATAAGGCTACCACTCATAGCAAGTAGTAGCCTATTATTAAGCTTTATATTTGTTTGTCTGCTTATTTAGCTACAACCTTGGATCCCTTATGACGAGTGATACCACTGCCTCCGCCTGTCTTAATGATCTCTTTTACGAAGACATTCATAATATCGCCGTAGCTTGTCTTGCCGTCCTTGTCATAGCTGGATTCAAGAGATACAAACTCATCATCCTCATATACAATGGCCATTGTATTGCCATCCTCTGTCTTGAGAATAACGAGCGTATTCTGCGCTGTCTTTATTTCTGTATATTCATAATCCTCACCATCAAGGAAGGCCTTGATATCCTGAACAGCTCCGGAAAGAGCATCTGCTGCCTGTGCCATGTCAAATTCCATAGGAATCTGCTCTGTTTCTTCCATCGCAGGAATCTCTTCAGCCATAGCTGTCTCTTCGATAACTGGTGATTCCTCGGCTACTGGTGGTTCCTCGGCTACTGGTGGCTCCTCGGCTACTGGTGGCTCTTCAATAGCGAGCATCTCTTCTGCAGGGATTTCCTCTGTGAGGGCCATTTCCTCTACTGGAATCTCCTCTATAAGGGCTGGTTCTTCTGTTGGAATGTCCATAGGAATCTCTTCTGTGAGGACTGGTTCCTCTGCTGGGATTTCCATAGGAATCTCTTCTGTGAGGACTGGTTCTTCAACCAAAGCTTCCTCAGGTGCTGGTTCTGCAACTGGTGGCTCTGCAAGGGCATCTACTTCTGCACTAAGGATTGCATCAAGATTCTCTGCTGGTGTCTCTGGAACATCTGCTGGAATGTCCATAGCAGGAGCTTCCTCTGCTACTGAAATATCAATCGGCATATCTGCCGGGATGTCTATTGGGATGTCTGTTGGGATGTCTGTTGGCATCTCCACAGGAGCCTCCTCTACAGGGGCTTCTGCCGCTGCCAGACCAGGCATTGGTGCATCTCCTGCAGCTATCATAGCTTCCATAACTGGATCTATATCTGCATCAGCAGGAATTTCTGCTGGCGCTCCCTCTGTAGGCATAACAACGAGAATTTCCTGCTCCTGTGGTGGAATCTCTGCTGGCATCTCTACTGGGGCTTCCTCTGCTGGTGCAGCCTCTCCCGCTGCCATTGCTGCCATCATTGCATCTAATTCTGCCGGTGCCTCTGTTTCCGATGCTACTTCTGCTGGCATTTCCGCTGGCATTGCATCTATTTCTGCTGGTGCTTCAGTTCCCGATGCTTCTGGCGCTGCCATTGCCGCCATCATTGCATCTATATCCGCTGGTGCCTCTGTTTCCGATGCTTCTGGCGCTGCCATTGCCGCCATCATTGCATCTATATCCGCTGGTGCTTCAGTTCCCGATGCTTCTGGTACTGCTTCAGCTACAGGTACCTCTGCTGGAATATCCATAGGGATATCAGCTGGCATTTCTACTGGAGCTTCTGCTGTTGGTGCAGCTTCTCCTGCTACCATTGCTGCCATCATTGCATCCATATCCACTGGTGCCTCCTCTGCTACAGGAATTTCTGGAGCCGCCTCAGCTACCGGCACATCAGCTGGAATATCCACAGGAATATCTGTTGGCATTTCTACTGGAGCTTCGGCTACTGGTGCAGCTTCTCCTGCTGCCATTGTTGCCATCATTGCATCCATATCCACTGGTGCCTCCTCTGCTGCAGGAACTTCTGGTGCTGCCTCCGCTACCGGCACATCGGCCGGGATATCCATAGGTATGTCAGCCGGCATTTCTACTGGGGCTTCGGCTACTGGTATATCTGTTGGCATTTCTACTGGAGCTTCAGCTGCTGGTGCAGCTTCTCCTGCCGCCATTGCTGCCATCATTGCATCAACTTCTCCCGCTGTTTCTGCAGAAGCCATAGCAGCGAGCATTGCCTCCGGATCAACAGGCGCTGGCTCAGGAGCAGGTTCTGGCGTTGGTGCAGTCGCAGCGGCTGCTGCAGCTGCCTCAGTTTCAGCCTTTATCTGATCTAAATCAGGAAGATCAGCAATAGGTTCAGCCTCTACCTTTTTTGGGCGACCTCTCTTAGGCTTAGGAGCCTCCTCTGGAGCAGGGGCAGGCTCAGCAACTGCCTCTTCCTGCTTCATAGCAGCTAAGAGGTCATCTACATTCGCAGTTGATAAATCCTGTCCATTCAATAAATCCTGAGTACTCATGCCATCCATGCTGATTCTCCTTTCATTTCACAAGACGAATAATCATGAATCTTAATATATTTTTGGGCACAATTCCCCCTTTGTGCGAGTGTCTATTTATATTATCGTTTATATATTGTTGTTTTTACAGTAAACTTTTTATTAATTCTCGAAATAAATTATTCAAAAAGGCCGAAAAAAGGTGGCAGTCCACAGACTGCCACCAAAACACAACATATTGTATATTCAATTACTTCAATTTTGTATTAGTGTCGCCCTGCATGGTGCACCATCAGCTCCACCAAGATTAATCGGTGCAGCATTAAGAAGATATGCGCCTTCCGGCACTTCCGAAAGTCTGATTCCCTCCAGCAAAACAATCTCTGCCCCCAGCATTATAAGATGTACCTCCTTAGGCGCATCTTCTGGCCCTACAGTCTGTGACTCATTCCCATAAAGCTTAATATGAGCATCAGCAAAAACTTCTGCTGCCTCTTTAGTAACAGTTGCTTTTCCCTTTATCAGAATACGTTCGCAGCAATCAGGATTACATTTCCTGGCAGTATCAAGAATCCTTCTGGCATCATCCGCAGAAACATCCCCGTTATGCTCTGCAACATATGCATAGCCAACAAACTTATCTAAATCAACCTGATCTATCGTTTTGCCATTACCATAAAAATGGTATGGAGCATCTACATGCGTACCGTTGTGTGCACACATCTTAATTGCTGTCAGATTGCATACATCTCCTTTACTGGTACTTAATAGGATCTCTCTTTCTGGGCTTGGGTCTCCTGGATAAACTGCGCATCCAAACACTTCCTGTGAAATATCGTAAATCTTCATTATCCGCCTCCAATACTACTGACTTTTATAAAACCAAAAGCCAGCTGAACTTTTAGTACAAATCACTTACCAAATTAAGATAATCAGATTCTTTTTCTGAAAGATCTATAGCTAGCGCCTTTATATTTTCCTGCATTCTTACTGGTGAAGATGTGCTGACAACAGCAAACATGTTCATTTTCTGATGGAAAATCCATGACATAGCAAGCTGAGGAACGCTTACCTCCTTCTCTTTTGCCAGGATTTCACAACGCCTAAGCCTTTCGAAATTATCAGGAAAAGCATAACCTCTCATCGCAAACATATCGAGATACTGCTCCGCATTATCCGCGTCAGTACTCTTAAGCCTTCCGGAAAAGAGGCCTCGTCCCAAGGATGAATAAGCGACCACAGGCATCTGATTCCGGGCATACCATTTTCTCGCTTCTTCTCCTGCCTTACCTGATATAGTTACGCAGGTATCATCCCACACTACTCCAAGTTGGTCTGCAAGTCCGAAGCTTGGACTTGATACAGAAAATGGCGCCAGTCCTTTCTTGTAAGCATATTCGTTGGCTTCCTCAATTCTTCTGTGAGTCCAGTTCGAGCCTCCGAACAAACCTATTTTTCCACGAGCTTTCATCTCATTAAATGTCTCAATAACTTCCGCAACTTCGACACTTAGATCATCTCTATGAAGGATATAGATATCAATATAGTCAGTTCTTAGCTCCTCCAAAGACTTATCCAGATCAGCAAGCATGGCTCTTCTATTAACTCTTTTGACGCTTCCATCAGGATGGCCACACTTACTCAATATTACAACCTTATCGCGTACGCCAGTCTTTTCAAGCCATTTACCTATTGTCTTCTCTGAATCAGGGTAGACTCTTGCAGTATCTATTGCATTCACACCAGTGTCGAGAATCCCAGTTAGCCAGGCATCATAATCATCGACATCTGGCAAAAAGCCTGTTCCAAGAAATATTCGAGAAACGTCTTTATCTATGCCTTCAATCTTAGTATATAAATCAAAGCCCATTTTTTCTCCTTGTCTCTATAACTCTTTTCTCGAAATGAAACTAAGAGTATTATCACCACCAGTTGCCAAAATATCTATTAGTCTATATGCAGGTCCTGTCGGATGCGTGCGTCCTAGCTCCCATGCTTCTACAGTCTTTTGTGACACTCCCAAATAACTGGCAAATACTGCTTGAGTCATTCCTGCTTTGTTTCTAATACGTTTTATATCTTCATTAGAATATTTTTTCACTGGTTCAATCGTGAACTTTGTCTTTTTAGCCTTTCCAATACCATTCTCGTAATCTATTGCCTCTTGCAAACCTTCACATAAATCGTCAAACAGTGCTCCCATCAGTCTACCTCCTGTTTTTGGTAGCTTCCTCTTTCAATGCTTTCACAAGCTTCTTCAGAACAGCTTTTTCTTCATCATTGAGATTTTCTTGCTCATTCTTTGTAAAAGCGGTAATCAAATATATCACTTCATATTCCTCAAAATCCGCATAGCAAACCCTTACACTACCACTTTTCCCACGGTTATCTAGTGGAAATCTGACCTTTCTAATTCCACCGGTGCCTTCCATCACCGGTCCAGAACATGGATCCTTAAGTAGCGTTATTTGTAACGCCAATAAATCGTTATCATCAAGACCAATCTCTTTCCATCTTCTTGTAAATAATGGAACTTCAATAAATGTTCTTGTCATATAATATTTTTACTTCTTTCTTTAGTTTGATTTTATCCCCTACATTGTAGGGTGTCAATTATGTAATAGTCTATAAATATCAAAAGACATAACGATGAAAAATAGCAACAAGATATCTTTAAACTTCATTATCAGGGGATTATTGAACGAAACGTCCAGATGCGTACCCTCGCATATTAGATGCATTTTATGCAAAAAAATATTCACTGAATAAATCAGCGAATATTAAAGTACCATATCATATACCTTATGTAAATATATATTTTTTTATCTTTCTTCAACTCTTCTAATATGCATCAACAAGCCAAGATATCAACGGCCATACATATCCTTCCTTATCTATACCATCAAAAGAACCATATACTCTAATGTAATCTCCTTGTAAAATGACCGTTTGATTAACTCTCTTATCAAATATAACATATTTGTTACCATACTCATCTCTCATGTTTAGACAGTTCTCATAAACCTGAAATACCTCTCCTTCAACATAAACATACTCTTGGTATTCTCCATATCTAAGCAAATCCTCAAATGAAATATCCCAATTTACAATTTTTGCTTTGTTAGAGATTGAATCATAAAAAGAGCTGGCACTCTTATCGAGCTTATATTCTTTTATTGTAGGAACAGATGAGTCTTCAGCAAAGCCAACATATTCACCAACTACTACTATGTTTTCTCCCACGTATACTTGTCCTGTATTTTGCGAAAGCACCCATACTTTATACATTTTCTTGTGATTTGCTACAGTAGATAAATACCTCACCAAATATGCATTCTCTTTAACCGTATCGACAGTACCCTCTGTTTTAAAATACTTGTCTTCATATGCGCTGTTATGAGATTCCATAACTAAATCAACGCCTAGTTTTCTAGCATTATCAATGACATTCTTCTCTTCAGCGGCTTTTCGCTGTGCTTCTTCTTTTTCAGCTTTTTCTCTTGCCGCTTTTTCTTCCGCTTCCTTTTTTTCTAAAGCAGCTTGCTTTTCTGAAGCTTCTTTAGCTGCTTTTTCCTCTGCAGCCTTCTTTTCTGCTGCTTCCTTTGCAGCCTTTTCCTCTGCCTCTTTCTTCTTAGTTGCCTCTTGCGCAGCCTTTTCTTCTGCTGCTTTCTTCTGCGCCGCAGCTTTTGCTTGTTCTATTGCTAGTTCAGATGTATCTATTTTTTTCTTAACATCATCTGATACTCTTGTTTTATATTCATCCAAATCAGAAATCACACTATCATTTACAGCATTCAATTCATCAAATGTGTCAACAAAAGAGAGTACAGATAAAGCCGCATTATCATAATCTCCTTTTTCTTCATAAACATCTGCTAATGCAGAGTAATATGTATATGTATCTTTATTATAATGCTCTTCTATATAATTTATAGCATTCTCATATTCACCGTTTTTGACTAGTTTTTCTATTTCACGTTGATCCTTACCACTGTCATAAACAAAATATGCAACTAAAATAGACCAAATCGCTACGTACGCTACCAGGCCAATGCATGCACCCTTTCTTCTTTCTGGAAACTTCACTATCCTAATGATGAACAAAATAAAACCAGGAATACCAAGTATAGCCATTGAAATGATCAGCACAAGGATTATAAACCACATCTGTAGAAAAAAAGGAATCTTTTTATCTGCTATGCCCTTGGCATTGGAGTCATTTATAGTATTTTGCACAGTATTATCTGAAAATAATTTTTCTCCACAATTACTACAAAATTTATTGCCTTCTGCAATTTCCGAACCACATTTGGGACATTTCATACTGACTCTCCTAAATCTATTCACGACCAATAATCAGAGTAACTCAGCATCTAGAGGAAAAGTTAATTCTTTTTATAATATACCATATTGCGATAATTTCTTTTGTTAATAATATATAAAGCATAAATGATATTCAGCTAAACAACTTATAACGCATTCCATAATCCATGTAAAACAAAAAGCCAGCCCCAATATGATATAAATCAGATTGGGGCTGACATACTGCATTAAAACATAATCAAGTTATTTCTCTTTTACCACTAGGAACTTGCACTTTGAGCATAACAAACCAAGAAGTTCAAACACTGTATAAGCCAGCACACCAAGACCTATGCCAATAAGTCCCCACTTAAACCACTTAAGAACGAACTGGTCCACGTGCTCAGACAAAGTGCCAATCCAGGAATCCATTTTGTAGAAGCTGATGAACAGATCATTTTCGTGGATGAAATAGATCATCAGTGTTGATTTACCTAAGTAGTTGATAATTCTGCTATTAGGCATATGGATTCTCTTGAACAACTCAAATAAGCAGACAGTAACTATCACAACAGCTATCTCATGATTGGCAAATTGAGGAATTGTCTGCATAAAACCATACTGTTCCTCGCTTGTAAGGTATCTGGCAATATTCATCGATGTGATGTTGTAATTGGAAATGTACCTGAGAAGATAAGTAACAGCAATCACAAGGAATAAAACATACAGGCGAACACGGCCAAATGGATCGTACTTCTTGATATATCCGCCAAGCGCATAGAAGAATAGGCCTATCATCAGGGTTCTGAATCCATTAGCGATGCCCTCGAAAATGTATGAAGACCAGTGGAATTGATCTATTGCAAACAAAGCAAGCAAAAATCCAAGGTATTCCTTAGCTTCAAGTCTGGATAAAAACTTATTCAAAAAAGCTTTTCCAATGACGATGACCAGAATGTAATAGCCAGTAAACCACCATTCGTCGTTAAAAATATTTATTCCAACAAGATTACGAACAGAAAGGTCTCTACTCCTACCTATAATAATTGTTGATGCTATGGTCAACACAACTGTAGCAAAGCCTACTTCCAGCAATAGCTTTTTGGAAATCTTAGCTAGATCAATGTTCATATTTCCCACAAGGAAATAACCAGAGATCATAATGAACAGCGCATTACCAATCATTCCGAAGGTATTTCCTGCATCGAGAAGGAACAACTGCTTAAAGAACACTGGATCAGAGAACGCCCCATCATTGATTCTCGTCTGTGGTCCATGTAACTGAATATGGAAAAGAACAATCAAAATGATTGCCAGTACTCTCAATAACTCATAATTTGAGC
>JAEEGJ010013153.1_pt1 | contig 20204 bp, 22 predicted proteins | sample 8958761 | NCBI WGS metagenome assembly JAEEGJ01 (sample SAMN16246546, study PRJNA631951) | gut metagenome | biome: gut microbiome; feature: rumen; material: RS-attached | host: Bos | place: Iran: Karaj | collected 2018-10 | reverse complement strand
AGGTGAAGGGCCTCGATAGTCAGGCTATCATTTCGGGTGTAGGTCTGGATCCTCGTATCGGTACACACTATAATAATCCTTCGTTTGGTTATGGTGGTTACTGTCTGCCTAAGGACACCAAGCAGTTATTGGCCAACTATGCGGATGTGCCTCAGAACATGATGACGGCTATCGTGGAGAGTAACCGCACTCGTAAGGACTTTATTGCTGACGAGGTGCTGCGCAAGGCGGGTTACTATACTGCCAACAGTGATTGGAATGAGAGCGCAGAGAAGGATGTGACCATTGGTGTATTCCGACTCACGATGAAATCTAATTCTGATAACTTTCGTCAGAGTGCCATCCAGGGTATAATGAAGCGTGTGAAGGCTAAGGGTGCCAATATTATTATCTACGAGCCAACGCTGAAGGATGGCGAAACGTTCTTCGGGTCTCGTGTTGTGAATAACTTGGAAGAGTTTAAGAAGCAGAGTGATGCCATTATTGCTAATCGTTACGACGAGGCTCTGGATGATGTGCAGGAGAAGGTCTATACAAGAGACATTTTTAAGAGAGATTAAAGAACACGAATTGCACGAATAATACGAATTTATGAAGACAATATTAGTTACAGGAAGTGCCGGATTTATTGGCTCGAACTTGGTACTACGCTTGTTTAAGGAAATGAGCGAAGGGACTATTGTTGGACTGGATAATCTGAATGATTATTATGATCCGACACTGAAAGATTATCGCCTCAGAAAGATTGAGAAGGCTAAGCCTGCGGGAATTAAATATGAGTTCGTCAAGGGTGACTTGGCTGACAAGGCGTTGATTGATGGCCTGTTTGAGAAGTACCACTTTGATGTGGTGGTGAATCTGGCTGCACAGGCAGGTGTACGTTATAGTATCACCAATCCTGATGCCTATATACAGAGCAACATGATAGGCTTCTACAATATATTGGAGGCGTGCAGACATTACCCTGTAGAGCATTTGGTATATGCTTCTTCAAGTTCTGTGTATGGTGGCAACAAGAAAGTGCCATTCAGTACTGATGACCGTGTGGATAATCCAGTGTCGTTGTATGCAGCTACAAAGAAGAGCAATGAGTTGTTTGCTCACTGTTATTCAAAGTTGTACGACATCCCAACAACAGGCCTGCGCTTCTTTACGGTGTATGGCCCTGCTGGTCGTCCTGACATGGCGTACTTCGGCTTCACCAACAAACTGCTGAAGGGTGAGACCATCCAGATATTCAACTACGGCAACTGCCGTCGTGACTTTACCTATGTCGATGACATTGTAGAGGGTGTGTATCGTGTGATGCAGAAGGCTCCAGAGCGCAAGAAGGGTGAAGATGGCCTGCCCATCCCTCCATATGCAGTATATAACATCGGTGGTGGCCAGCCAGAGAACCTGCTGGACTTCGTGAACATCCTGCAAGAAGAACTGGTACGTGCCGGTGTCCTTCCCGCAGACTTCGACTTCGAGGCACACAAACAACTTGTTCCCATGCAGCCCGGTGATGTACCAACCACCTATGCCGATGCCACCGCCCTTGAACGTGACTTCGGGTTTACACCAAAGATAACGTTGAGAGAGGGATTACGTAAATTCGCTGAGTGGTATAAGAGCTACTATCGTAGTGAGGGCTGATGCAGTAAAGTTGGTGGATTATGTTGTCCTAAACACAGATGGCACGGATCAATCGTTTTTTTTTCTGTAATATGGCAATTCTGTTCATATTTATTCGTACCCCAATGGGGCAAGAAGAATAGACAAGATTATGGAGATTGTTGATAAGGATATGGTTTCTATCGTTATGCTGAGTCATAACGGGGGAAAATATGTAGAAGAGTCGGTCAGGAGCGTGATGGTTCAAACCTATTCGAACTGGGAGTTGTTGTTTCTGGATGACAACTCACGGGATGATACAATCAGTGTGGTGTCTGCTTTGATGAATGAAGATAGGGCCATGGTGAGTGCTAAGGCTGATTCCGAGTCGACAAGTAAAAGGATAAGAGTAGCGAAGACACTGTACCAAATGGGCGAATCAACAAACATGAGCTCAACTTTGAAGAATGCCAAAGGTCGTTGGATTGCTTTCTTGAACGTGGGGAATGTTTGGGCTCCCGACAAGTTGGAGAAGCAGGTCGCTTTCATGAAGGAACATGGCTATGCGTTCAGCTATACCGGCTATGGACTGATGGACATGGAATCACAGGATCGCGGGGTCGTGGTGAGTGGAAAGGCGCATGTTACACATGGGGATATGCTGAAGTGCTGCTGGCCTGCGTACATGACCGTGATGTATGACCGGGAGAAGGTCGGTGAGATGAAGGTGCGAGCGCCGCAGAATAATGACTATGCACTGTGGCTGAATGTGAGCGACAGGCATGATTGCTATCTGCTGGATGAGAATCTGGCCACGATGCGGACGAAATGGGGCAGACTTGGGAGAATCCTGCTCACAAACAACATCAAGTGGCGCTATGATGCCTACCGCATTGACGAGGATCTCGGACGCGTCACCTCGCTGCTATACACCATCAGAAATGGCTGGTATGGCATCGTGAAATGGATGAGGTATGTGAAAAGGACGAAACAATACTACTGATAAGTACTGATATGGGAGCCTGATGTTATTGGTTATGAGACGCACGAGCTTTCTTGAGACCCTCTGGGAACAAGCGACCAAGGTCGAGCGGCTCGCTTCGCCTGTCGAAGAACTCCAATGACTCACGGCTCCCATATCAGTTTTAAGCCAATCCTGACAGTTTGGCAAATCCTGACAGGGGACAGGTACCTGTCAGATTTGGTACTGGGGCCAGGCTCCAGGGGGAAGTTTTTCAGCGCAAGGGACAGAGTTTGTGTAATCATCCGAAGTGGCATATTCCTGACAAGGGACAGGTACCTGTCAGAATTTGATTCTGGGCCTGATCCCAGTACTAAGTTTTGGGATAATATGAAAGTACAATTGATAAATAATGAGCTGCTGAAGGGGCTGCACGAAAAGGCGGTTTAGAATGAGCGGCGGAGGATACGAGTCAGCGATGCTGAATGCGATGGAGGTGGGCCTCACGTTTCGATCCACAGGCATGAGGATACTGATGAAACTGTGATTTGTATACAAGGAAAACTCGATATGATATTCTTTGCTGAACTACCCAATATGGATGCTGGCGGGCTGGGGAGAGAGTTTCAGGAGACATTCAGAACGGAACTTTGTCCTGCGAAGGGTAAGTATGGCGTGCAGATACCGAAAGGTGTGTGGCATACGATAGAAGTTTTTGAGGAAAGTGCGATTTTTGAGGCAAAGGATGGGAAGTATGTGCCGTGAAGAGAAAAACGTATCGTTGGGATGATGAAATACTCTGGCGGTACGTTTTTGCGATTATATCCTAACAGGTACCTGTCAGATTTGGTCCTGGGGTCAGGCCCCAGTCCTAAGTTTTTCAGCGCAAGGGACAGGGAGTCGAACATGGCTATCGGTGCTGTGGGCAAGAATGAACGTAGCAAGATTCATCATTATAAGGTGGAGGTAAGGACGGAACTTAGCAAGAAGGAAATTGTGAGCGTAACTGCCGTTGATGAGCAAGATGCTGAGGACTTGGTCCTTTCACTGGTTATGAAGGGTGGTCTTGGGCTGAAAGGCGGGATTTGCACCTATAATGTTGTGGTTAACGAGGAGTGACATGGCGAAGAGTAGAGAAGAACTGATGGAGGTGCGTAAGCAGATGCTCGCTCAGATGGAGCAGAAACTGCATGAATCGTGGTCATCAGAAGAAGATAGTCTGTTCTATTATCATCGTTCTGAGGATAGGATAGTCTTTTCACATGCTATGTTCTGGACAATGACTCAGCTACAATTCTTTAAGAGCAAGCTGAGAAAGGAGAAGTTTTTCCTGCTGTTGAGACAGTATGAAGAAGAGATGCTTGATGCCTTTCTACAGGAGGATGATTATTTTCCAGAACTTCTGCATTATTGCAATATCCAGTATGAGATGCTGCCCATCATACTGGGTGCTTCGCATTTAAAAGCGAATAAGGATGCCAGGAAGCTGGCGGCTATTGCTATGGTGGCTGCTGGATATTCTGGTGACATGGATGAGGAGTTGGCTAATGAATTAACTTCGTTGACTTCTGTTGCGACTCGACAAATTCTGAGTTAACTCACTTTGTGCTCACTGCTCCAGAAGTTGTCTGGATGATATGGACTTCCACTATAATAAGGTGAAGTGTAGGAAGATCGAGGGGATGATGCCACAGCTGATGAAGATGGTGGAGAGTGAGATGGAGGGGATGAGAAGATGATTGGCCCTACGGAAAACCGTAGGGAGCGGTGGGTGGAAACTCTCAGCGGAGGAACTGGTGGCTATAACGGCTAAGCAAAACGCAACCGCACACTTACAAAAGAGAAGAAGATGAATTATAATTCTCAAGATAAAAATATAAGACTAATAGGGGAAGGAGGAAATTCTCGTATCTATCTTTTAGAAAGAGAATATGCAGGAAGACCGTCAGCAGTGATAAAAGTACCAAAGGCTTTTGTCGATAGGAGTGTGGCTAAGGCTATGGAGAACTATGATCTGCTTAGGCAACATGGGATAAAGACTATGGCTTTTCTTGAGGAGTGTACATTTGACGGACAGAGGGCTTTAATAACCGAAAACCTTCACCATGTTGACTATTCGCATTTGGATGCAAATGCACATTTGCAGTCAGAGGCTGACAAGATTTTAAGGCGGATAGATAAAGACCATTTAACCCGCAATAACGAGAAAGAAGCTGAGGAAGAAAGGTGGTTTGCAGATAATAAGTTTGAAAGAATTACTAATCTGGTCGCGTTCGTGAAAGACCAACTTGCTTTTTTACAAAGTGTGACGGAAGCGCATGTCTATATAGCATACGACTGTTATTATTTCAAAGTAATGAGAGATAAGGTGACTAGTCTAGATTATATGGTAGCAGATTTGGACGATATTCAGATATGCGATGAGCCAGATTTGTATGAACTGAACAAGGATGGTTTTGTATCAGCCGTGAAGCAGTTTATACAGAGGTATGTTAGTGAGGAGGTTGCTGAGGAGTATTATGATGTGGTGGATAGTTGTATATAAACAATTATATAGGAGATGCTATGGGGCAATTATCGATAAATGATTTTTTCTGGTTGGATGTCCGGAAAATACGAAATGCCTGCAAACAAGCGGACATTATCAAGGGCAAATCCAAGAACATCCGTTCGTCAGGTGATGAAGTTGAGATAACCGTTCGCAACTTCTTTAAAGAGAAACTGGCTCCAAAATACGATGTGACAACAGGTCATATAGTAGATAAGAACTTGAACGTAACGCCACAACTTGATATTATTATAGCTGATAGTATCAAGTCTCCAGTACTTGTGACACTAACAGACAAAACACAGCATATATTTTACGAGACGGTGTGCGCAATCGGAGAAGTGAAGAAATCATGGTATGATGATAACCTATTGAAGGATTTCAGTAATACTATTAAGAGGATAAAAACCGAACTGGAAAGAGACGATATAGAAAAGAATGTGCTGGAATGCGGCGATAATCAGTTGAGAATAAAGAGCAATGTAACTGATAACCCCCGACGTAACATGCTTTTTAGTTTTATGGTATTCGCAGAAGGTTCTTTTAAATTCAGCAAGATAAAATCGATTATTGCTTCTATACCAAATGAGTATATGCCCAACGTGATTGTTTTTTTGGGGGAAGGCGTGATAGTGAATGTTGATAAAACGAAACTGGAACAAAAAGAAGTTGAAATAAACCTTTATCCTGAACTTGTGAAGGAAAATGAGGGAGAATGGATTTTCATAGGTTTGAATGAAGAAAACCAAAGGTTGACCTATATTTATATGCTACTTTTGGAACATTTGAAGCAGACCATAGTAGCCACTCCTGACATACAGAGTTATACAAAGAAATTGATTTCAATTGAGCCTTCAGATATAAGAATACTATGATCAAGAACAAGCAATTCGATATAAATACAGTGCACAGGGTTATTGCGCATAGGATAGTTCAAAAATCAGATAGTGTGCCATGCTATCCGGAAATGCATGAAAGCCTGTATAATCTGAGTGCCGACGATAAGAAGGTACTGATACAGCGAATAGAGAAGGCTGTGAATAATCGGAAGAAGTGTTTCGACCTGTCGTTCCGGGACAAAGGAAACGACTCCATGTATAAGCATCTGACTGAACTCGGCTATGTTTCGGACGACGATGCATATATTGCTTTTTCCCAAGAGGCGGCAGGAATGCTGTCGGATTCGCAGGATAACATTAGTATACCAGGAGGATACTGCCTAGTCGCGGACGGAAAGTTAAAAGGTGGTGAATACTTTATATGTATTATAAAGGCCGACTATCAGGAAGTCTTTAATGTACGTGAGAATTCGATGCACGTGTTGAGCGACGTGTTTTTATCACCGGCCAAAGATTTCTATAAAGTTGGCTTCTTTGTGCAGGACAAAACGAACAAGGGGTTTAAACCATATATGTATGACGACCAGTTCTCAATATACAAGGACGACCTGACATTATATTTCTACTACAAGTTCTTGGGACTCTCAACAGATGAGAACAACAAGTTGAAAACTAAGAATCTCTACATGGACATCACTAAGTTTATTCATGAGAACGTTGATAACAGTAGTGATTGCTCTGGTTTAATAAAAGCAGCCCAATGTTATTTTAGAGAGAATACAGAGGGGTCTGTTTCGGTAGAGGAGTTTAGCGAAAGGTATTTAAAAAAAACAAATTTGGAAACACCATTTAAGAAACAATATGGCGATAAATACCCAAGGGCCATAGTTCTTGATACAACTTTGCTTACTAACGAGCGTCTTATAACCCAACGGACAACTTTGGGTGATAAGATTACGATTATAACCAAAGATGGCGTGAAAATGACATTGCTGGATGAGAGCAACATAGCAAAGATAGTGCCCACTATTAAATCGGGAAAGAATACGAAAGTTGTTGTGTTTGAGACAACTGAGGAGGAGTAAAGAAAAAGGTGTTTTTGTTAATGGAATAGATTGCGATGCAGATAGAAACGTTAAAATATTACATTCAGTCAGCGAACATTAATTTCTTGTATGGTTCAGGGCTGTCAAGGCCATTCCTATCAACTCTTGGAAATATAGAAAAATGGTTGACAGATTTGAACGAAAGACGGCATAGAGACGGCGAACAGGTAAAATATGCCATCGTGGAAGCATCCATTTTAAAGCAATATTTCGAAACGGTGATGTTGCCTAATCTGGCACCAGCTGGAGCAGAATATGAGTCTACAAAAGGCGAGTATCAACGTTTTCTATCTACATGGAATGACCTTATCAACAAGCGAAGCAGTCGATTGGTGGGGAAACAAGTGAATCTGTTTACGACCAACGTTGACATGATGATGGAACGGGCAGCGTTGGGTTATGGCGTGGAGTTGAATGACGGATTTCAGGGTACCATAGAACAAGTATATGATGCCGGAAACTTCCAAAAAACAGTAAGCAAGACCAGCCTGCACTTTCAGAACGTATCAGACATCCCGGTATTCAACCTGATAAAAATTCACGGCTCAATCAACTGGCGAGAAGAAGGGGACATTATCAAAAATGATATAGGACTCCCGACGGTGATAGCTGTTAGAGATGTGTTGGCTGGTATAGATGCAGGCAGCTTTATCACTACTACAAAAGTAGACGGCTCTGAAAAAACAATGGACGAGATGGTGAATGAGGCTGATGGTAAGCATATGCCCAATGCAGACGTATTCATTCCTTTCTTTGATGCTTATAATAGGATGGTGATGATTAATCCTACAAAGCGGAAGTTTAAAGAGTCAGTTATTGACCATCACTTCTACGAACTGATGCGTCAGTACTCCAATAATTTGGAGAAGGAAAATACACTATTGCTCGTCTCTGGCTTCTCTTTTGCTGACGAGCATATTGCAGATATCACACGCAGGGCAGCAAATACGAACCCGACTTTGCATATTGTGGTATTTGCCTATAACGACGGTGACGGAGCGGTCATTAAGACGAACCTGAGACTGCCAGACGTAAGTTTGAATAACAACATCGTGATACTGACCCCGACAGAACTCAAAGCAAAAAACTCGTTGAGCCAAGAGGCGCGATACAAGGACTTTGCAGATGCAATGACCAATTTTGACTTCGCTACTGTCAATAGTCTATTTGATTTGATCGCGAAAGGTATTGTTGTTTATGGAAAGTAATACTGACATAGCTATCTACAACTCAGTATTTCGGGTAGGCGTGGTGTACTCGGTTGATGGTCGCACGGTAAAAATACGTGTTGACAAGAATAAAAACACCTCGCACCTGATATACAAGGGGACACTCATCAAGAATGTCTCCGTTGGCAGCTATGTCAAGATTCTGAAAGGCTTTATTCCTATTATAGGGAAGGTGGAGTCTGAGTTTATTGTGGAGGACAAAACGTCTGCAGGGGATTCATACCATGACGCAGCTAACAATATTGGGAGAACGCTTATCGTTAAACTGATTGGATTCTTGGAGGAAGGACATTATTACAGAGGTGTGAATGAACTGCCGCTGATAGAGAATGAATGCTTTCTGTTGACAGAATGGGAGTTCGACAAGATTCATTCCTTTGGTGGAAGTGATGATGAATACATCAGAATAGGAACACTGTCGAATGATCCTCTTGTTCCCATCAAACTGGGTATAGGAAGACTGTTCTCCAGTCATATTGGAATATTCGGCAATACGGGAAGTGGAAAGTCTTATACTATGTCGAAGTTGTACAGGCAGCTATTTGTACACTATGATGGCAATCGTTCGTTCCATGACCACTCACGTTTCCTATTTTTCGACTTCAATGGGGAATATTCCAAAGACAATGCAATCATAGCAGGGAAAAAGGTATATAAGCTTTCGACCCGACGTGATGCAGGCTTGGATAACAAGATTCCGATGGAAGCTAAAGACTTGCTGGATTTGAACCTGCTGTGTATTTTTGCAAATGCCACAGAAAAGACGCAAAGGCCTTTCATTAAAAGATGTATTGACCTGTACGAACATGTCAATTCAGACCAAGATACGGCTATTAACCAGCAGAGGTTTAAAAACTATTTGCAAGCAGTTATCAAGAGAATTCTTGTAATGTCGGATAATGTGAAGGGTGATTTGCTGATTAATTACGTGGAGGCTATTCTTCCAAAGAACCGTGACCCTCAAACAGGCGTTGACAGAGGTTTGAAGGTGGATTTCAGTTTTCATGCAGTCAGCAAATGCTATTATGCATCAACAGCGGGTGGCAATATTTTTTTCAATGCATATCCTATCCAGATAGAGAGGTTGACTATCTATAGCCAGGTGCAGCTCTACCAGTATGATGCCAATATTCTGAAGAACTTCATTGACATCATGTATTTGCGGCTTATTTACGATGTATTGGATAACAGAGCAGTCAATGAACATATTGCTCCTGCCATACATAAGCTTAAAAGCGCGGAAAAGGATATTGAGAGGGTTTTGTCGTTTTCAGATCATGCAGATATGTGGGCTGGTAACAATGTTGTAGTCCTTGACCTAAGTGATGTAAATGTAGATACAAAGAAGAGAATTCCGCTTTTGGTTTCGAATAAGCTATACAACGAGCACAAAAAGCAAGGACGTAATCAAGGCCATCTGAACATTATAGTAGATGAAGCTCACAATATCCTGTCGTATCAGTCAACCCGTGAAAGCGAGGAATGGAAAGACTACAGATTGGAGGTTTTCGAAGAGATTATCAAAGAAGGACGAAAGTTCGGCGTTTTTATGACAATTGCAAGTCAAAGGCCGTCAGATATATCTTCAACAATCATATCGCAGTTGCATAACTATTTTATTCATAGGCTTGTGAATCAGCACGACATTGAGCAAGTGAACAATACCATATCCTATCTGGATAAGGTGTCGGTGGAATCGCTGCCTATCCTGGCAACAGGTGTTTGTGTAGTCGCAGGCCAGCTGGCTGATATGCCTGTATTGGTAAAGATTGACCGCATAGAAAACGAGAACAAACCCGACAATGAAACGTTGGATGTAGTAAAACTCTGGAAAGAATATCAAAATAATGAAAATATCGCAGACGCTCAGGAAGCCTGAAAACTGGCAAGACTTTGAATCACTTTGTCTGCTACTATGGCGGGAAGAGTGGAAGAGTGAGGACATCAAAAAGAATGGCCGCAACGGTCAGGCTCAAAAAGGCGTTGACATTTGTGGGCATCGTGACGGAGAGAATGAGTATAGTGGCATTCAGTGTAAGTGCAAACCAGGGAACAAGGTACTAACTCTGGATGAGATAGATGATGAGATTGAGAATGCCAAAGCATTTAAGCCAGCATTGAAGCGGCTGGTTTTTGCAACAACCGCAGATAAAGATGCTGAAACAGAGGAGCATGTAAGGATTAAAGATGCAGAGAACCGTAAGAACAGTCTTTTCACAATAGATATTAAATCTTGGCAGGATATTGTGGATATGCTGGAACGGAACAAATCGGTGCTGAATACCTATATGGATATAGTAGCAGATGACTATGCGGTTGCTGTTACATTCGATGATGGAAGTGAAGAAAAAACGATTCGTCCGAAGTGGTCACGAGTCTATTACATGGAACCGGCTCCGAAAGAAGAAAAACCAATAGAGGCGGCACCAAAACCTGATGTAAATGTGGCATTTGGTGGAGTTGTATCGCAACTGCAACACATAGCGGAACTTGCTGAGAGGTTTAATCCCCCAGTGATGGCTACAGCAAGGATAGTTAAAGGTACTATCAAAACCAATCATACATTTTGTCATTTGCGATTTCTGGTAGTGAACCAAGGCCGTACACCGATTGATGACTACAAGATTATTTTCCATTTTAATAATCAAGATGTAAGGTTCGTGTATGATAATGTGGAGAAGAAAATGACTTTTCCAGAGATTAATTATAATCTGATGAGAGACACGACCTTGGAGAATGGACAAGGGGTTACCATGTATGGTAAGAGCATTATTCCGGGGGATAATGTGGTATCGGATGACTTTTATGTTCATTTGCCTTATGAAGCAGAAGAGGTGAATGTCTTTTGGCGGCTGTTGTCTCGCCACTATTCAGAAGAGGGGAAACTAAGGCTGCTTGTAGAAAAAGAATATGGGGATGAGGTGGAGTACGACAAAGATAAGGCTGGAAAGACATTTGTTAGAGATTTCGTTGAAGTAAATGATATTGCTGACTAAAGAATAAGCGGTATAAACTATGACAAATTTTCTTAGGAAGAAGATATTACGGGTATTAAGGAAAGCATTCCCCAATCATGAGGATATGCTGACAGATGGGCTGGGGACACTAATTGTGTATTTCCTATATGCAACTGTAGTAGTCATTCTTCTCCCTTTTATACTTGCCAATAATTGGTTCTATATCGTAGATTTCTCACAATCTGGCCAAGTGGGTGATACTATTGGCGGTGTGATGGGACCTTTTATCGCTCTGATAGCCGCATTTCTGACGTTCATGGCTTTCTGGATTCAATATAGGGCAAATGAAAAGCAAAATGCTATAGCCAAGAAACAACTTGACATAGCAGAGAAGCAGATGACAATGGCTGAGGAGCAGGAACGTAAGTATGCCATTGAGAGATTTGAAAACACATTGCATCAAATGCTAGATGTATATAGCAAGAATAGTGAAGCGGTAAAAGTAGGAGATTTGACAGGAAAAGATGCTTTTGAGGAAATGGCTGCAGAACTTTTCTACATTTACTATGTACTTGACAAGAAGTTAAGAAAAATAATCTTAGACCATAGCAATATCATAGATGATAAGCGAAGGGATGGTATCGCAAAGTATGCAACTTCCATGTTCGATGATAAGGATAAAAGGAAACTGTTTCTGACAAGACTCGCGTACGATTTGTTCTTCTACGGTACAAATGTGCTTGATTTAGACAAGGTGTACAACGGAAAAGATGATTTATATCTAGCGAACGAACTGCTGTCTCAAATCCAGAAGGTGACTTATCACTCAGATAACTCAGTAATATATAGGTCGAAGTTGAAGAGACTTACAACACCACCTATAGACAAAATAAACATTGATGAGTATTCGGCACATTATCAAATGGCACTAGGTCACAACGCTCAGTTGGGACATTACTACAGACAATTATTGCAGATGGTGAAGTACATTTCTGAGGCACCAATAATATTAGAAGAAAGCAAGAAGTATGACTATGCAAAATTGTTGAGATCTCAACTATGCGATGCGGAGCAGATATTGTTGTTCTACAATTCTTTGTCAATAATGGGAAGCGCTTGGAATGAGCGGCATGGTGCAGATGATGATGACATCAGTACATGGTGCTATATACTAAGATATAGACTTATTAAGAACATTCCCACAAATTTTCCGTTCTTTGGCATTACGCCTATTGGTTATTATCATGAGGAAACGAAGAAATGGAAAGAAATGTTCGGAGAAAGCTTCTTTGAACACGAGACGTTTACTTTGCATGGGAACTCGCTTTGACAAGGCTTTTTACGAAATGATTAAGTGGATTAGAAAATACCTGTTTAGTCTGAGACGGGATTTCGTAATTCTTCTGGGATTGGATGTGCTGTTTCTCCTTGTTATGGAGTTTATACTCCGCAATATACCTGCACCATATCCGTTGTTCGTAAGGATTGGTGACTTGATGGTAACACTGGCGGTATCGTTCATTGCTTCGTTTATATTTTACTTTGTGCAAGTCCATATGCCAAGGATCAAGGAGAAAGAACGAATATATCCTTCGATAGCAAAGATGTTCAACTCAATATTGAGTGCAGAGACCGACATCCTGACTAAGCTATTGGGATTGAAGATGAAAGAGATGTCGGAAGAAGCGATAAAAGAAAAGGCTAAGCACATAGACTTGTATAAAGAGGCACCTCTGACGATTGGAAGTTCAAAAGGTGATCACAGGGCAAACTGGCTGGAGTATTGCATCTATCGAGTTGGGATTATAGATAGGAATACGGATATGATGCTAAATGTGTCGGCATATCTAGATAGTGAGTGTATGGATATATTAATGCGTATTCAGGATTCGGAAACCTTTTTGGTTCAAGTAAGGCGTCTGTTCCCGATGTGTATTGCTGGTGGCGTTCATAAACTTCAGTATCAAATTCCAGACCCATTCATACGATTGTGGCATTTTATAGAGGAGCAAGAGAGATATTATGACCGTGTGTTCGGAAAATACTTTGGAAGGAACTGGGTGGTTTTAAGTTGATAGACACATGACTCAGGAGGAGAAGTGGCAATCTAAATACAATGAGGTGATAAAGTTTATAGAGACCTATAAGCGGAATCCTTCTAAGTATGATGCGGAAGAGAGGGGCGATTATTATACGTGGCTTAAGCATAATAGGAAGCAGATGAATGCTGGAACGATGAAGCCGGAGAGGGTGGAGAAGTTTAGAAAACTTCTGGAAATGACGGAACAGTATAGGAGGAAAAATCAGTATCAGTAGAGGATAAGACCCTGCGGAAAACCGCAGGGAACGGTGGCTGGTTGCCATGACATGGCAACAAACGGAACAAGAAGATAAACAAAAATGAGAAGGCTTTATCATTCGGAATATACGGGAATACCGGCATACCTCATGGACTTTGGGTTCGGAGGTTTCCTGGGATATGGGAAAGGTATGCCCGTAGGTTTGGTGAATGAAGAGCTGAAGAAAGGAAGATGTATGAAGTCTGATGGCTGAAATATGAAGTGAAAGATGGTGTGATATCGGCAATGGCTGGCCTCACACAGTTGCAGTATATGAGCATCCCCCGATTCGGTCTCTTCGTGGACTGAGTCGGGGGATGTTGCGTTATTGGCGGCGGTAGTTGCCTACGACTACGCTCAATCCTGCTTACGCTTGTAGTGGACAGGTACGAAAAGAAGTCGCTTATCGTCACCTCGCAGCTGCCAGTGAACAGCTGGTACGAGTACATCGCAGAGAACTCTGTGGCTGATGCCATGCTAGACAGGCTTTTCAACGGATCGCACCACATAGACCTGACAGGACCCTCAATGCGTAAAGGAAACAGAAAATGACAAATGACTGAAAAAGACGCCGCATCAGGCTATGGTACTCTCACTGCGCCACAGCGCTGATGGGGTGTCTTTCGACAGCGTGGAAAACGCTCTCATAGTACCGGTACTCTCACTGCGCTATGAGCGGTACTCACTATGCGCTCCGCGCGGTATCGTCAGTGCGCTACAGCGGCACTCTGCGAGCGATATTATCACTTGCAGGAGAAATCGTAGATGGGCTTCGCTGTGGCCAGATCTGTCGGAATCTCAAAGTTAAGCTGGTCAGAATAGTATTTCACCAGCTTTTCGCCTTTGGAGAGGTCTGCTGCAAACAAGAACAGGTATTGGCATCTCGCTGAAGGCCTCATTGCGCAGGGTGTCGGCAATACCGTCGTTCTTCCTGTTGAAAAACGTGTCGACAAGTCGGAGATTATCGTTGGTTGATGACAGGCGTTCACATGACAGGAATTCGATGCCTGGCCAGGTCTCGCAAGAATTGTTCATGATCTGTTATACCTTTTGAGTTCAGGAAATCGCGCTGGATCTTCAGCAGTGTAAGACGCTCCATGTAGTTCATTGCGTCTTCTCTGATGTCATCCAGCTTCATTGGAACATCTGAAGAGTCGTATTTACCATAGCCTACGCGGGCCCGCTTCCAGGAGAGTTCGCTATTATATATAAATGGGTGTCCCAACAGCAGGATGAGATAGATGCTTACATTGATGAGCTCGTAGAGCAGTGTGTTGAGCAAAATGGTATAAAGGATAATGTGGATTTGGCTTGGAAATGAGCCGTTTGTTTGCTATATCTGCAGAAGAAATGCCCAGCGGAGAAGAGTTTGAAAATGGTTGGATGAGGAATATATGTTAAAAAAACGCACGGAATTGATGACGGTTCGATAATAATTCGTATATTTGTGCCCGGGTTTAAATCATAAAGCAACTGAAGACCAGAGCGATATGATGATAACGAAAGTAATAGAAAGTGAACGTGGACGCGACACAATGATGTGTGGTGACCCCAAGGCTTGGTTTCCGATGAGGGTGACGTATCAACGTGAGATGAAGGTGAAGGCTGAGCTCGACCGGCTGGGGATAGAGAACTTTGTGCCGATGACGTACAGGGTGGTGGATGCTGATACTGATAATCCTCGTCGTGAGTTGGTGCCTGCTATCAGTAACTTGATTTTCGTGCGTTCGACGCAGGAGCGGCTGAGTGAATTGAAGCAGTCGAACGAGGTGTTGGAACCATTGCGCTATATGATGGATCATACGACCTCGTGTGAGCATGCTATTATGACTGTGGCAGACAAGGAAATGGAGAACTTTATACGTGTGGCCTCGAGGACTGATGATAGTGTGATGTTTCTGGATGCTGATACTGTTGTAGGTAAAGAAGGTAAGCGCGTGGAGATAATGGGCGGCGTGTTTGAAGGTGTGTCGGGAGTGATCCGTCGTGTGAAGCGCTGCAAGCGTGTCGTGGTGGAACTTGAGGGCATCGCAAGTGTCGCCATCGCCTTCGTCCCCGCCGTACTCCTCAAGGAACTCCCTCCTGACAAACTTCGTTCTGGGGTCAGGCCCCTGTACTAAGTTTTTCAGCGCAAGGGACAGAGAGTCGAACATGGCTATCGATGCTGTAGGCAAGAATGAACGTAGCAAGATTCATCATTCATTATAAGGTGGAGGTGAGGACGGAACTTGGCGAGAAGGAAATAGTGAGTGTAACAGCCGTTGACGAGCAGGATGCAGAGGATATGGCTCTTTCACTGGTTATGAAGGGTGCTGTCGGGCTGAAAGGTAGGGTATGCACGTATAATGTGGTTGTTGATGAGGAGTGACATGGATGAAGAGTTGTTTAATGAACTCCTGGACGATTTGGACTTTGACAAGTATGGCAAGGTTAAGTGTTCGAAGATAGAAGGAATGCTGCCGAAGCTGATGAAGAACTTCCAATAGTGATATGGCCGCTTGTCATTTATGGTTCATGGTTCATGATTAATGGTTAATGGTTGAAGCAGATGGAAAACAAGCAGAAGCGCATTACCCTAAAAACTGTTCATCAGATGTTGGACGGGATGAGTGCGGAACTGGCAGATAAGGTTCATCTGCTGTTCATGGGCAAGAAGATATTGAAAGCGATTTGGTCGTTCTGCTCATATGTTTTTGTGGCACAATGGGGACGACACAAGTAGGTGGTCTATGATTCATTCAAATAATATAGAAGAGTAATTATGGAATTGTTCCAAGATTTAACAATCAAACTTAATCCCAATTACCCGGGATTTCAACAAACCTTATTAGAACTTGTTGAGCAATCAAGTGTTTGGAAGATAAGGAAAGACTATCAGGAGGCTTTTTTGCAAAGAGGGTTGCTGAAGGATAGGACTGTAATTTGTATAGAAACTCCTGTTTTGGGTTATGGTGGAAAGGATCTCCAGGCTATTATCTGGACTTATGACTATGGTACATGGCTACAGACGTTCAACATTATACCGTCTAACTCGAATAGATTGAGTAAAGAGGAATACAATTTCATCTTGAATGAATTTGTCAGAGTATTTATAAATAGAACAGCGGCAGACTACCATGCAGAAGTGATTTTAACAAAACCTGTAATGGATGTGATAGATTATGTGGATCAAGATGTATATGACGCGCTGGTTCTGTTTTCTGAAATGGCAAATAAGAGTACGGGGCATAGTCACCCAATGGATGAAAAAAGGTGGTGTGAATTCATACTTGTGTCTGCTGCAAAAAAAAGAAGGCTCTCTGTTGACTATTTGGAAGGGTGGCTTGTGGATCATGGCTGGTCCTCTGACATGGCAAATGAGTTAGGTCTTGATTATGAATATGGATTAACGCTGTTAGATTATGAGCACCATAGGAGGTAGACCTATCACATTTGAGGAGTTTGCAGATTTTCTGGCTACCTATACAGCAAATCCAAAACCCATCTTCTTTTGGGATACTTGTGGGTTGCTCGAAATAATCCGTTTCGTGTACAGAAAGAATAATGGACTGAATACGCTCAATTCTATTTTGGATTTGGCAGGTAGGTTGTCCAGAGATGAAATATATTGCGTAACATCGGAATTAGCGGCTGTTGAGTGGGATGACAATATGGTAACGGCACTCAATGATATGAGAAACAGTTTGGTGAAGACTGAAAATTATCATGCATTAGCAGCCTCCACTATTAATGCCATCTTGCCAGGTACGACTATACAATCAGATCCTATCTCAGCTTATAGACTCGAAGATTTACTAAAAGATATAGCTCTGGATATTGCACAATCTTCGCACTTTATCAAATATGAAGAGGTGGCAACGGATACTTTAACCCGAGTGGCACTTAAGATGCCCCCGGGTAAGGAAAAAGATGCGGAGATTAAGGATTGTGCTTTCTGGGAAACCATGCTGAGATTATGCAAAGACATAAAAGCTGCTATGCCAGGCGGAAGTCCTTCCAAAGTGTTCTATACTGTGAATACAAAGGATTTCGCAGATAAAAGCACTGGTACTCCTGTACTTTTCCATCAATTACAAAGTGAGGCAACAAGTATGGGGTTCACAGGTACATTACTCATAGATGATGCTGTGGCTTCTCTTTAAATAACAATGATTGAGATATTATGAGCGGATTTCAAACACCTATCAAGATAAAAGACGCAATTGACGCAATCGTGGCCAGACAGTATTTGCTGCCTGCCATTCAGCGTAAATTTGTATGGTCTTCTGCAAAGGTGGAGGCTCTGTTTGACAGTATCATGCAGGGCTATCCCATCAACTCGTTTATGTTTTGGAAGATAACGAGTGCGGACGTGAAGAATCGGTTTAAGTTTTATGAGTTTCTGAAAAAGTATCGTTCTTTCTTTGCAGAGAATAATACGGATATAGACACCAAGGGCTTTGGTGACTTCATCGCCGTGATTGACGGTCAGCAGCGTTTGACAGCCCTATATATTGGTCTGAAGGGTAGTTATGCCTACAAGATACCAAGAAAATGGTGGAAAGATAACGAGGAGTGTTTGCCCACAAGATACCTCTACCTAAACCTTGCAGAACCATTGGAAGAGGAAAATGAGCGGATGATGAGATACAACTTCCTGTTCTTGACTGAAGAGGAAGCGAAATACGCAAACGAAGAAGGTTTGGCAATTTGGTACAAGGTGAATGACATACTGCTTTACCCAGATGAACTGGACTTGGATGAACATATAGAGCAGCAGCCTTGGAAGGAGAACCGATTTGCAAAGCGGACAGTAAAGACACTCTATAACAAAGTGTTCAAGGAACCGCTGATAAACTATTATCTTGAAGACAGTCAGGATATAGATACCGTTCTAGACATCTTTATCAGGACCAATAGTGGTGGTGAACCATTGAGTTTTTCTAATCTGCTGATGTCTATTACCACAGCGAACTGGAAAGAAAGGGATGCAAGGCAGGCCTTGCCTGACACCGTGAAGAAGGTGTTCGCAATGGGAAATCCAAACTTTATCATCAGTGAAGATTTCTTGTTGAAGACGTGTTTAGTATTGTTTAGTGAAAACATAAAATTCCAGATTAAGAATTTCAATAAAGACATTGCTCTGGTATTTGACAAGAATTGGGACAGGGTTGAGAAATCGGTGATTGCTGCATTTAAACTGCTTGAGGGCTGGGGATTCAATGATACATCAGTCCGAGCAAAGAATGCAGTCATTCCAATTATCTACTACATATACTACAACGAGTTGGAGAATGTCATCAACAAGAAAACAGCATGCCTTGATGAAAAAAAGGCAATGCGAAAGTGGTTGTGTATTTCTCTGCTGAAAGGAGTCTTTGGAGGTCAGTCTGACTCTGTACTGACGAGAATACGTGGAGTATTACGAGAGAATTTAAACAAGAATTACTTCCCGTTTGAGGAGATAAAGGCACGTTTCGCTACTGACGCTTCGAAGAATCTTGCTATTACAGATGAACTCATTGAAGGCTGGCTGTCAATACAGAAGGATGCGCCTATGTGTTACACAGTCTTGGCTTTGCTTTATTCCCATTTGAACTTTGACGGGCCAGAGAAGTTCCATAAGGATCACTTGCATCCATCAAGTTATTTCTTGGGTTTGAAGGAAACAGACTTTGCTAACAGAAAGGATTATGAATTTTATACCGATCCAGACAACTGGAATTCGATAGTTAATCTCCAGTTGCTGAATTCCTTACTCAATGAATCTAAGTTGGCCACACCTTTGGATAAATGGGTTGAAGATAATCATATTAACCGTGAGAACCAGTTAATCCCCGTGGGTATATCTCTGGATGTAAAAGATTTCAGGACCTTCGTTAAAAAACGCAAAGAGTTACTTTCAGAACGGTTGAAGAAGATGGTAGAATGAGAATTTTCAGAAGAATAAGATATTCTATATGCTAATAGACAGGAAATACTTTGAAAGATGGGCTGATACTCCAGAGGCCAAAGCTGGTACTGCGGAATTGATATTACAACTGGTATTGAATACGCTTCCTAACGACGGGAGTACAATTGATATACCTATTGGCAGTGCTACATTCCTTGGTGGCTGGGATGGCTATGTGGATAGTGTTACCGCTCATACTTTCATACCACAAGGTAAAAGTGGGTGGGAATTTGGTGCACGCAATGATTTTGCAGATAAGGCTACAGAGGACTATAACAAACGGACTATGGACTTTTCGGATGACGAAAGGAAAGAGATGACGTTTGTGTTTGTTACGCCGTATTATTGGAGTAATAAGGACACGTGGAAGAATACCCGAAAGAAACAAGGCCAGTGGAAGGATGTTATAGTCTATGACTCGGAAGTTCTTTCACAATGGATATATGATTTGCCTGTTGTAACTGAATGGTTCGCTCAGAAAATAAACCTCTTTACAAATACAGGTATTATTTTACCCAGTATGCGATGGAATGAAATTGCAATTGGTCCTAAAGGCATAGTTTTGACACCTGGGTTCTATACTGTCGGTCGAGAAAGAATTATCGATGTTGTTCAGGAAATGGTCGAAGGGAAACCAGGGCTACAGGCATTCCGTGCCTCTTCAAGAGAGGAGGCGATGGCTTTCATTCTTGCAGCA
>JAEEGJ010013151.1_pt1 | contig 20210 bp, 10 predicted proteins | sample 8958761 | NCBI WGS metagenome assembly JAEEGJ01 (sample SAMN16246546, study PRJNA631951) | gut metagenome | biome: gut microbiome; feature: rumen; material: RS-attached | host: Bos | place: Iran: Karaj | collected 2018-10 | reverse complement strand
GAAGTTATCACGGAAGACCAGTTGCCCAAGAGCTCTGACACTCAGGCAACCAACCCGTATATCGGCAAGCTCGTGACACTCAAGGGCCTCAAATACGCCAACCAGGTGTTCTGCCTTATTTACATCGATTCCAACAAAGAGAAGAGTATGTCGGCCAACCGCATCTTCCTCGCCGACCAGACCTGGGGCGTGACCACCTGGGCTATGAGCGAGAACAAGTTCAAGGAATATCTTGACTCAGGTGCGTGGGACAGCGTCCAGATCGGCAACGCCGGCGACTATACCTACGGCACCGTGGGCGATCCCAAGGACCCCGGCTTTGCTATGAGCAAGTCTGACATCCGCGCCCACAGCGCAGCCTATTCTGTGAGCCAGTACTTCACAATGGGCAGCAGGGAGAGTCAGCTGCGCACCAGCGGCTACAGCCGCTTTGGAGACGCAGAAATTCCCGAGGCAGTGCTTAACGGCGAAGCCACCGTGGATATGACAGGTATCCTGTCCCTGTATCAGGGATCAATCCAGTTCACCGTCAACAGCCTTGACGATATAGTGGTGAACTACTAGTACTGAACGAAATAGAAGTGATCGGAGTCACCGTCAATTGAAAAGTTGGCGGTGATTCTTCTTGATGAGCCGGTGGTGTTGGCGGGGAAATTGACCAGCACCGTGTGGTTGCCCACACCGCCTTCGGCAGGGGAGAAGGTCACGCCGGGGGTGTCGCAGGATGCTTTCCAATCGGCATTGGCAGTGACTACAATCTGGGCGCTGCCGCCGGCCTGGTCAATAGTGCCGCTCTCGCCTGACACTGACACGTATGGTTTGTAACCCTGGGTGATATATGCCGTTCTGGTGGCAGAAGAGCTGTTGCTGCGGGAGTAAAATTTGACGGCGACGCAGCCGGTGGTCCAGCTGTCGGTCTGGGGTATGGTCACGGTGACCACATCGTCGCCTATTCCGGTCTCTTTGGAAACAGTGGCAGGGCACGCTTCGTCCATAACAATCTTCCAGGGAAGGTCGGTCATAACCGTAATGTCCACGCTGCCGCCGGTGTAGGGCACCTCGGACAGGCTGGGGGTGATGGCTATGGACGCGCTGAAGTTATCCGTGCACTTAGCCGAAAGAAGCGCAGCCGCAACAAGTATCAGAAAGGCTTTTCTCATAATTACGGCAAAGATATTAAAAATTTGTAACTTTGCCTTTCGATATGAAAAAGTGGCTCATAGGTTTATGCTTCTCTGCAATGGTGGCGGCGTGTCTTTTCTCCACCTCTTGCGAGAAGTACGCATTGCCCTATCTGGAGTGCAACATTGACACCATTCAGGCGCCTGTCTCCGGCGGCGTCTACGATGTCTTGATTACATCCAACGTCAGATGGGCGTTCTCCAGCGAGACTGTTCCCGAGTGGATTTACATTGACGTAAAGGACGGAAACGGCGGATATGTGGATACCGAGTTTCCCCTCAAGATCAAGGTTTATGAGAACAAAGACGCCGCAGACCGCACCAGTGTGATGGTGTTTACCTCTGCAACACTCTCGCGCAAGTTTGTGGTGGAGCAGAAGGGAACAGGAGTGGAACCGGAGCCTGAACAGGGAGAAGGCGGGGGCGAGTAGCGCTATTTCATCCCGCAGATTTCGCGGCACAGATCCTTTGCGTCGAGTTTTTCCCAAGTGAAGAATTCGACTTCTTTTTTGTATTCCTTTTCGCCGTCAAAGAAAGTGACTTTCTTCTTATAGGGCTTGCGGCCAAAGTGGCCGTAGGCTGCGGTGGGAAGGTAAATCGGATTCTTGAGGCCGAACTTGCGGATGATGGCGGCGGGGCGAAGGTCAAACGCCCGGCCAATGGCCTCAGCAATCTCGGCGTCGCTCAGCCCGGTATGGTTGGTGCCGAAGGTGTTTACGAAGATGCTGCAAGGCTCTGCGATGCCGATGGCGTAGGATACCTGCACCATCATCTCGTCTGCCACGCCTGCGGCCACCATATTCTTGGCGATATAGCGCGCTGCATAGGCGCCGCTGCGGTCCACCTTGCTGGGATCCTTGCCGGAGAAAGCTCCGCCGCCGTGGGCGCTGCGGCCTCCGTAGGTGTCCACTATGATCTTGCGGCCGGTGAGGCCGGTGTCGCCGGCAGGGCCGCCTATCACGAATTTGCCGGTGGGGTTGACGTGAAGGATATAGTCCCCTTTGAAAAGAGCCGCCGTGGCGGGCCTTAGGGTTGCAATCAGTCGGGGAATAAGCACTTTTTCCACATCGCGGCGGATGCGCCTGGCCATTGCGGCGTCGCTGTCAAACTCGTCGTGCTGGGTAGAGAGCACTATGGTATGTACTCTTACCGGTTTGCCGGTGGCGGCGTCATATTCTATCGTAAACTGGCTCTTGGCGTCGGGCCTGAGATAGGGCATAGGCGAATTCTCTTCGCGGCGGATCTGTGACAGAACTTGCAGTGTGCGGTGGGAGAGCATCACCGGCAGCGGCATATACTCGTCGCCGTCGCGGCTGGCGTAGCCGAACATAATGCCCTGGTCGCCGGCGCCCTGGTCGTCTTCGCTGGCGCGGTCCACGCCGCGGGCAATGTCGCGGCTCTGCTCGTGCAGCGCCAGCAGCACAGAGCAGGAATTGGCGTCGAACTGATAGTCGCTCTTGGTGTAGCCTATGCGGCTGATTGTTTTGCGCGCAATGCTCTCTATGTCCACATAGGCCGTGCTGGAGGCTTCGCCGCCAACCAGCGCCAGGCCGGTGCTCACAAAAGTCTCGCACGCCACGTGACTGTTACTGTCGCGGCGCAGGAATTCGTCCAGAACTGCATCGGAAATCTGGTCCGCAACTTTGTCGGGGTGCCCTTCGCTTACGGACTCGGATGTAAATAGATAGTGCTTTGTATTCATATTTTAGCATTTTTTAGTGGTGGTTGCAAGCAATGCCAAATCTGTCCACCTCATCTGTTAAACAACGCCGCAAAGATATAAAAGATATTGCAGATGCAAAAGTTAACAAATTGTTAATTGATATACCCTTGAAAATTTTAATTTTGCAACTTAAGCAAGACATTTTACATCAATTTATAACTATCTATGTACCAACCATTAAAACGTTTTATCGCCGTTCTGGCGATGGTGTTTGTTGGTGTGTCGGCCTTTGCGCAGGTCACTACCAGCTCTATGAACGGTCTCATCACCGATGTAGAAGGTGAGCCGCTCGCAGGGGCTGCAGTGATTGCCGTCCACACCCCTTCAGGCACGCAATATGCGGCTGCAGCCAACTCCGACGGCCGCTTTGTGATTAACGGTATGCGTACCGGAGGTCCCTATACGGTAGAAGTTTCGTTTATAGGAATGGAGACCGTTGAGGTTACCGACGTTATGCTCAAGCTGGGTGATCCCTACGAGCTCAACCTAATGATGAAGGGCTCAGAGACGCTGGACGCAGTTTATGTGGTCAGCGACAAGTCTTTCAATGCCACCAAGACCGGTGCCGGCGACCACTTTGGCCATACAGCCGTGGAGACTATGCCTAACGTGGACCGCAGCATCTATGACATTGTGAAGTACACCCCTCAGGCCACTGTCAGCAAAAACGGCGGTATCTCCTTTGCCGGAAGCAACAACCGCTACAACAGCTTCCAGATAGACGGTGCCATAAGCAACGACGCATTTGGTCTGGCTTCTACCGGTACCAACGGCGGACAGGCCGGCGCAGACCCGATTTCCCTGGATGCAGTGGAAGAGATTCAGGTGGTTGTGGCTCCCTTTGACGTGCGCCAGAGCGGCTTCACCGGCGGTGCAATGAATGTCATCACCAAGTCCGGTACCAACTCTCTGAAGGGTTCTGCCTATGGCTATTATATGAACCAGGACTTTATCGGCACTACCGCAGGTCCCATCGCAGAGGGCAAGGAGCGCACCAAATACGACGACGAGCTGGTGGCCCGCGCCGGCTTTACCCTGGGCGGCCCCATCATCAAGAACAAACTCTTCTTCTTTGCCAGCGGCGAGTTCTATAAGAAGAGCTACCCCAGCGTTTACAGCCCCGAACTGGACACCTACCCCGACTTTCTGAGCAACAACGCTGCAATTGGCGTGGATGGTGCCGAAGATTATAAAGACGTCACTTTCCCCGTGATTGTAAACGGCGTCACCACCAACCTCTCCCGCAGCGAATTTGTGGGTTCCCGCTTCAATCCTGCAATGGCAGACGCCATTCTGCGTCACTATGAGAGCACGTATGCTCCCGGCGAAGGCTATGCGGAGAGCCATGGCCAGCATCAGAAGAATGACCTCAACATCAACGCCCTGCTGCGTCTGGACTGGAATATCAACACCGACAACAAATTGATGTTCCGCTATCAGTTTGCCCACGGCAATTCCGACAAGTACGGCAGCAGCCACGACACTTATTATTTCAACAACTCTTCTTACAACATGGTGGACTACACCAACTCGTTTGTGCTGGAGCTTAACAGCCGCCTGAGCGAGATGGTGACCAACGAGGCCCGCGCCACCGCAGTGTTTGTGCGCGACCACAGGGATATTCCCTATGAGGGAGCAAACATTTATATTCCCAACGATACTTATACCATCAACCTTGGTACCGAGTATTCGTCCGGCCAGAATGCGATGCATTCCGACACTTATACTTTCACCGACAACGTCTCTATCCTTGCCGGCAAGCATAACATCACCCTGGGTACCCACAATGAGTTGTTCCGTTTCTACAACATTTTCCGTCAATATGCATTCGGCGAATATAAATACAACAGCGTGGCCGATTACTTCGCAGGTAACGTGAATGAGTTCTACTACAACTATGCAGATCCCGAACTTACCGGCGGCAGTCCTGTCTGGGGCGCTACCACCTGGGCAGCCCAGTTCGGCCTCTATGCTCAGGACGAGTGGAAACCGACCCGCGACTTTACCCTGACCTACGGTATCCGCGCCGATATGCCGATGCTTCTGAACAAACCCACCGAGAATGCCGGCTTCAACGCCTATGCAGAGACCTTCAAGGATACCTTCCCCGAGCTCTATAACGCCCGCGTGGGCGAAATCCCCGCTCCGACAATCCTGCTCTCTCCCCGCGTAGGTTTCCGCTGGTATGTGGATGACGAGCACACCGCGGTTATTCGCGGCGGCGCCGGCCTTTTCACCGGCCGCGTGCCTTTCGTATGGCTCTCCAATGCCTATAACAACAACGGTATGGAGGCCAAGAGCGTCTATATCCAGAACAAGAAGGGTAAAGACGGCGTAAATCCCTGGGAAGAGGTGCTTGCAGCAGCCGAAGCCAAGGGTGTGAGCGCTTTCACCAGCAATCCCTACGATGTTCTTATCAAGAACGGTTTGGTACAGGCTCAGAACAGCGGTATGACCATCAACACTATGAACCGCAAGTTCAAATATCCCCAGGTATTCCGCGTAAACCTCGGCTTTGACAAGACCTGGGACGGCGGCTGGACCTTCACTTTTGACGGCCTGTTCTCCAAGACTCTCAACAACATCTTCTTCCAGAACCTGGCCATCACCAGCGAGAACGTGCTTTATCCCGTGAGCAAAGATGCAGACACACCCACCGCTCCCTACTACAACGCGATGAGCAGTGCATATTCTACCATCGTTGCCCTGGGCAACACCAACAAGGGTTACACCTACTCCCTGAGCGGCAAGCTGGAGAAGTCGTTTGACTTTGGCCTGAACCTGATGGCATCCTACACCTGGGGCCACTCTTACAGCGTGAACGACGGCACATCCTCCGTGGCATACTCCAACTGGAAATACAACTACAGTGTGGACACCAACGCTCCCGAGATGAGCTATTCCCAGTTTGACAAGCCTCACAAGCTGATGGGCGTGATTTCCTGGAACTCCAAGCCGTATCTGGCAGGCCGTTTGGCTACCAACATCTCCCTGACTTATATGGGCGAGAGCGGCCAGCGCTACAGCTACACCTACAACGAGGCCAGCGACTACAACGGCGACGGCTACAAGGGCAACTCCCTGCTCTACATCCCCACCGAAGGCGAAGTTCCCCAGATGACCTGGGCAAAAGCCGGCGATGCCGCCAAGTTTGAGAATTACATCCGCGACGATATGTACCTGCGTTCCCACCGCGGAATGTGGAGCGAGCGCAATGCCGGAATGGCTCCCTTCGAGCATCATTTCGACCTGCACGTAGGCCAGGACTTCATCTACAACCGCGCCCGCGGCGGCAAGATCCAGCTGTTCGCCGACTTTATGAATATCGGCAACCTGATCAACCGCAACTGGGGTATCTACTACAACGGCTCCTACACCGTTCAGGTGCTCAAGGTGACCGGCGTGTCCACCGATGAAAACGGCGATGCCACACCTACCTACCAATATGCTCCCAAAACCATTAACCTGAGCGATTTCTACTCAAGATGGCGCTGCCAGCTTGGTGCAAGAATCACATTCTAATTAAGGGAGGACTCAAAATATGAAAAAGATTTACAATATAATATTGACGACAGTCGTCTGCCTGGCAGGTTTAGCCGCCTGCACACACGACTATCCTGTGGGCGAAATGGCCCGCAACATATCCGTTGCTCCCGATGCCCAGCAGACAGCTGCGGCCGGTCAGAGCTTTGACGTGGCCGTCACTGCCGACGGCGCCTGGGTTGCCGACACGCCCGACTGGATCAGCGTGACTCCCGCCAACGGCGAAGGCAACGCAACCGTGAAGGTCACCGTTGCTGCAAACGAGGGCGGCGAGCGCACAGACAATGTAAAATTCTACAGTGCGGTGGGCGATGTCTCCAGCACAACCATCGCTCTTGAAAGCACTCCTCTGGCTGAACTCACAGTGGTTCAGGCCGCAGGCGAAGGCCAGGGTGGTGACAATACCATCACCATCGCGGACTATCTCGCCCTTGGTGCCAATACTGACCCGTATATAATTACCGGCACCATCACCCGCGTCGCCAACACCAACTACGGCAACTTTGACCTGACCGACGAGACCGGTACAATCTATATCTATGGCCTTCTGAACGAAGAGCTAGAGGCTCAGAAATGCTGGAAGGAAAAAGAACTGGCTATGGGTGACATCCTCACCATCCAGGCCAGCAATCTCCAATTCTACGAGAAGGATCAAATATGGGAAATCGTGAACGCTGTTTATGTTTCTCACGAGAAGAGCCTTATCGACGTTGACGCCGAATTGATAGAGGTTGGCAAAGAGGGCGCGGACTTCACTGTTGTCGCCACCGTAAAGGGCGAGGATGTAAAGGTTGACTTCGATGCCGACTGGATCACCTTCAAAGGCGCCACCAAAGACGGCGAGGAGGTTACCCTCAATTTCACCGCCGATGCCAATACGGGCGTGCCCCGCAGCGCCGTGATCACCGCCTCCACCACCACCGCCAAGGGTGAAACCTCCACCAAGGAGATCATCGTAAAGCAGGACGGCAGCATTCTGACCAAGACCGTAGCCGAAGTGCTTGAGGCACCCGACGACGAGAATGTCCTCTACCGTGTGACCGGTTATATTTCCAAGGTCAGCAATATGGCCAAGGGCCGCATCTACATCACCGACTATACCGGAACCGTATACGCATTCGGCACCCGTACAGCCAAGGATTCCGAATCCATCGACCTCACGACTCTGGGCATCGAGGCCGGAGACATTGTGACCATCATCGGCTACAAGACCACCTACACCAGCGGCGGCAACAGCACCATAGAACTTGTAGGTTATGTGGAAGACTTCACAAAGGTGGAGGAAGTCACTGTTGAGCAGTTCCTTGCAAAAGAGGTTTCTGCCGACAAGTGGTATCGCCTGAAAGGCATCGTGACCAAACCCAATGCAGAAGAGACCGCAGCAGGCAACAAGTTTGACCTGAATACCTACGGAAACTTCCGCCTGATGGACGAAACCGGCCGCGCCTATGTATACGGCGTGCTCACCGGATTAGGCCAGCCCAACAACAAGCTGTTCGGCGAACTGGGTGTGGCAGAGGGTGACGAAATAGTGATTGTGGGCAACCGCGCAGAGTTCAAAGAGGCGCCGCAGGTAGGCAAGGCTTGGTATATAAGCCACTCCACACCGACTCCTCCCGAACCGCCGGTAGACGAAGGCAAGACAGTATCCGAAATCATTGCCCTTGAGAACGGTACCGAGGTCAACTCGGCTCCCAGCCTGGTTACTGCGGTTACTGCAAAGGGATTTGTTGCGAGCGACGGCACCAAGGCGATTTACGTGTACACCAGCACCAATGACTATACAGATTTCAACGGTGTGGCAAAGATTGGCGATATGGTCAAATTCTCCGGTTCCAAGACAGTATTCAACGGAGTGCCCGAGGTAGAGAAAGTTTCTGCACTTGAAGTTGTTTCTAGCGGAAATGCAGTAAACTACCCCAAAGCCACCGACATTACCGCAAATGCAGCGGAATATACTGCCGCCGAGGCGGAGTTCATAAGCCTTGAAGGCACCCTGGCCAAGTCGGGCAATTACTATAACCTTAATCTCGACGGCCTTTCAGATAAGCAGGGAAGCATTGTCAATCCTGTTGAGGCGCTTGGCGCAGATGCGTTCAACGGCAAAAAGATAAGGGTTACCGGCTATTTCAACGGCCTTTCCGGAAAGGGTAAATACATTAATATAATTGCCACCAACATTGCTGAAGCTGGTGCACCTGTCCCTCAGGAGATTATCTTTACCGACGCACAGCTTCCCACCGCATATCCCACGGAAGAGGCAACCTTTACCCAGAACGGTTACGAGTGCTATATCCTGAATGTGGCAAACTACGGCGACGGAATGCAGTTCAAGAAGAATGGCGGCTATATGGCCAACAAAACCGCTATGGACTCCGACATCAAGACCATAACGCTTACCGGCCATCCCTCAAAGACCTACTATCAGGGCAATCTGAAGGTCTATGCGGGCAGCACGGAGAAGCCGGCAGGTGAGGCCTTGGACGGCACACTTGGCGAAGACGGCAAAACCGAGACTTTTGCCGTTCCCGCAGGCTGCAAGTTCTTCAGAATCGTGAATGAGAGCGGCTATGCTGTGTATCTGGCAAGTGTCAAGGTAGAGTAGAAGAGGATTATAATCTTTATTGAAAGAGCCGGGGTCATTTGTTTGACCTCGGCTTCTTTTTTGCAGTCTTCTGAGTAATTTATTATCTTTGATAGTACTATACGACAAATAATGAATCAACACAGATACTGCATAATTATGGCGGGCGGAGCGGGCAGCCGCCTGTGGCCTTTGAGCCGGAATGCAAAGCCCAAACAGTTCATTGACCTTCTCGGCACCGGACGCACTCTGCTGCAGATGACCATTGACCGCGCGGCGCGATTTATTCCGCGTGAGAATATCCTTATTGTCACGGCAGAGAAATACCGCGAGGTGGTGGAAGAGCAGGCCGCCGGCATCCCCGGTGATAATATCCTCTACGAGCCGTTCAAGCGCAATACGGCTCCCTGCATTGCCTACGCCACATACAAGCTGCTGGCCAAGGATCCCGAGGCCGTGGTGGCAGTGGCGCCCAGCGACCATATCATCACAGACGAGACCAATTTTGTGGAGACCATCTCGGCGGTGATGGACTATGCCGCCGTGCACGACCAGCTTTTCACCATAGGCATAAAACCCACCAGCCCCAATACCAACTTCGGTTACATCCAGTTCAATAAAGACCAGCACACCGAGCCCGGTACGCCCAAAGAGGGGTTCCAGGTAAAGACTTTCACCGAAAAGCCCAACCTGGAGCTGGCCACCGTGTTCTACGAGAGCGGGGAATTCCTCTGGAACTCCGGTATCTTTATCTGGAACCTGAAGACCATTAAAGAGGAGATGGAGCGCTATCTGCCGGAAATGACGGAGCTTTTCAATCCCAAGGGCCGCAACGTATACTTCACGCCGCAGGAGAGGGATTTCATCCAGCACAGCTACAACAATTCGCCGTCCATCTCCATAGACTACGGTGTAATGGAAAAGACCCGCAAGGCGTGGGTTTTCCCTGCCGATTTCGGCTGGAGTGACCTGGGTACCTGGGAGTCCATCTACAGTTATATTTCAGACAAGGACGATTCCGGCAACATTGTCCACGCCAACACCATCCTGGGCGATGTAGAAGGCAGCATCGTGATGTCTTCCGACAAGAAAAAGCTGGTGATTGTGAAGGGTCTGAAAGACTATATGGTGGTGGACAGCAACAATGTCCTTATGATATGCCCGCGCGCCGACGATGCCGTCAAAGAGATACTGGTGGACTTAACCGCCAAAGACAAGGGCGAATATCTGTAAAAAACATTATCTTTGCGGCTCGATAGATTTTTAGCAAATGAACGAAACCATTATTGATGAACTGTCTGCCAGGTTAAAGGAACTTTCGGCAAAGACAGAGCAGGAGATAGAGGACCTCAGGGTCAAATTGTTGGGCAAGAAGGGCGAAATCACCAAGCTTTTCGAGGAATTCCGCACCGTGCCGGCAGAGCAGAAGCGCCTGTTCGGCCAGCGCCTCAATGTCCTTAAAAACGAGGCGCAGCAGCGCCTGGCCGCCCTGCGCGAAGCGCTTGAGGGCAGCGACAGCGCCGCTTCGGGCGAAGACCTTACTATGCCCGGCGACGATATGCAGCTTGGTGCGCGTCACCCGATATCCATCACCCGCGAAGAGATTCTTTCGATTTACAAGAAGTTCGGCTATTCTGTGGCAGAAGGCCCCGAGGTAGAGGACGACTGGCACGTTTTCGGCGCCCTCAACTTCCCGCCGGAGCATCCCGCCCGTGATATGCAGGACACATTCTTCATCAATAACCAGACGGACAACAATATCCTGCTGCGTACCCACACTTCTTCCATTCAGGTGCGCACTATGGAAAAGGGTCAACTGCCCATCCGCGTTGTGTGCCCCGGCCGCGTGTTCCGCAACGAGGCCATCAGCGCCCGCGCGCACTGCATCTTCCATCAGGTAGAGGGTCTGTATATCGACAAGAACGTTTCGTTTGCCGACCTTAAGCAGGCAGTGCTGCTGTTTGCACAGGAGATGTTCGGCGCCGACACCCAGATACGTCTGCGTCCCAGTTACTTCCCGTTCACCGAGCCCAGCGCAGAGGTGGACGTGAGCTGCAACATTTGCAAGGGCAAGGGCTGCAATATCTGCAAGGGTACCGGCTGGCTGGAGATTATGGGCTGCGGTATGGTGGATCCCAACGTGCTTGAGGCCAACGGCATCGACAGCAAAGAGTACAGCGGATTTGCATTCGGAATGGGCGTAGAGCGCATCGCAATGCTCAAGTGGCAGGTCAAGGACCTTCGCGAGTATTTCGAAAACGACGTCCGCTTCCTGAAAGAATTTGCCACTGTCGTGTAAAAAAATTTGCGGGACTAAAAATTCTTACTACATTTGCAGTCCCGTTTGACGGGAATAGTTCTTTGATGATTGCGGAGATTTTGTGCAAGCCGAGCGAAATGAAAACTCGTTTTCATTTCCGAGGCGCCGCCAAAATCAGCGCGATTTTTCAAAGAAAAATCGCGGAAATAGCTCAGTTGGTAGAGCACGACCTTGCCAAGGTCGGGGTCGCGAGTTCGAGTCTCGTTTTCCGCTCAAAATCAAGTAGTTAGCCATCAGAAACACTCTGGTGGCTAATTTGTTTTATATAACTAACTCGCTTCCCCTCAACCATTTGGCAAGTTTGTGCTCTACAAACTGAGCAAAGCACAAAACAAGCCGGAAACCAAATCTTTATTAAGATTGGGGATCCCGCCAGAGGTTGATCAGGATTTCCTGTCATTGTCCGTCTTGCTTGTTTCTGTTTATTAGACGCAGAATTTGCTGAAAAAACCACAACGTTAGGATACTTTTTATTTCATTGCGCCTTTAGCTCAAAAAAAAGGACAACCATCGGGCTGTCCTCTTTTTTGTCTAATAGCTGTCAGCTATTTGAAGAGTTTCTTGATAAAGTTCCAGATTACCAGAAGCACCACGGCGCCAATCACGGCGCTTACAATCTGGCCGTACCATTGTGACCAGAATGCTCCTGATGCCCCCAGTTTGCCAAGCAGCCAGCCACCGACAACGCCGCCCAGAAGGCCGATAATGATGTTCCATATGAGGCCGCCTTTGTCCTTAACAACAAAGAAACCTGCCAGCCAGCCGGCGATGGCGCCAAAAAGAAGTGTGAGAATAATATTCATAGGCTTATTATTTGGGAATATATACAAATATAGCAAAAAAGCCTATCTTTATAGCATTAAATCAAAAAGATATGCGCACCTTACTCAAAAACGGAAAGATCTATGACGGCACCGGTAGTGAGCCGTTCGTGGGCGATGTCCTGGTGGAAGACGATAAAATAGCGGCCGTTGGCCCGAACTTGGAAGAAGCTGCAGATGAGACCATTGATCTCGGCGGGCTGAGCCTCTCCTCCGGATTTTTTGATGCCCATTCGCACAACGATTGGTTTGCCATAAAGAAAGAGCCGCTCAAATATTTTGAGCCGTTTATCCGGCAGGGTGCCACATCGTTCATAACCGGCAACTGCGGCCTTTCTGCCGTGGGTTTCGAGGCAGATTCGCCCAACGTGGACAAGATTGGCGGCGGTCTTTTCGGCTACGGCGACGATAAGACGGGCGTGTATCCCACGGTCAAATCGTTCTTCGAGGCCATCGACCGCAAGATGCCTTGCAACATCGCGACTCTTGTGGGCCATTGCAGCGCCCGCACCAGCGTGGCCGGCTATGACCGCCGCGAGCTGAATCCCGAAGAGAAGAAGCGGATGCTGGACATTATGGAGCAGGGGCTCAAGGATGGCGCCTGCGGCCTCTCGCTGGGTATGATGTATCTTCCGGGGCGCTTCACCTCGGTGGCGGAGACCCGCGACGTGGCTCTTCTGGCAGAGAAGTACGACCGCCCGCTTACGGTGCACCCGAGGGCGGAATCTGCAATCACTATGGACTATCCAATGTTCGGCAGGGCCCACAATTTACGTGCGCTGGACGAACTGGTTGAGATGTCCAAGGGCACCCACCTCAAGCTTCAGTACTCGCACGCCATCTTTGTGGGCACAAGCACCTTCAAGACCAAGGACGAGACGCATCGTATTCTGGACGAGCTGCGCGAGCAGGGCGTAGATGCCTGGTTCGACATCTACAACGAGCTTGTGGGTGTGTCCGTGATGACGGTGTTCCTGCCCAGCTGGTTTATGGAGCTGCCACCCAAGGAGAGGCTCAAACCCAAGAACAAGATGCGTCTGCACCTGGTCTTTAATAAATATATCCTGAAGATGCTGGGCTTTGGTTTTAAAGATATCCGGATTGCCTATCTCGGCCCCGGTTTGGAGGAGTACGAAGGCAAGACGGTAGATCAGATAGCCAAGGAGTGGAAAATGTCCTGCTACAACACCTATCTGAAACTCTGCGAGATGTCCAATTTCAAGGCCCGCGTGAATATGGGTCCTTACTCCACCAACGAAATCATAGAATGGCAGAGCAAGCGCGACAACGTGCTCTATATGACCGATGCCTGGGTGGAAGACTTTGGCGTGCAGAACCCCGCCATCTACGATAACTTCCCCAAGTTTATCCGCTGCTCGCTGCTGGGCCACGGTGACACGATGCCCCGCACTATCCGCAAGATGACGGGCGGCGTGGCCGACCGCTTCAGCATCCCTGAGCGTGGCTATGTAAAGCCCGGTTATTATGCCGACCTCACTGTATTTGACGAGGCTGAGATGGCTGCCGCAACGCCCGATCAGACCAAATCATTTGGCATCAGCCGCGTCTTTATCAACGGCCGTCAGGTGCTCTCCGACGGCGTTTTGGACACCGAGGCCCTGAAGACCACCGGCCGCGCGCTGCCCAGCAAATAGAATTATCATCGATTAATCATAACCAGATTATACTATGTTTAAGAAGTTGTTGCCCATAGCGCTGCTGGTGTTTGTGCTGTTTTCCTGCAAAAAGGCTCCTATAGATGATATCGTTCCTGTTGCATCCATATCGCTAAATCAGTCCGAGGCTGAAATGCTGGTAGGTGAGACTCTGCCGCTTCAGGCGCAGATTTCTCCGTCCAATGCCACTGAGAAAGAGGTGATGTGGGGCTCTTCAAAGCAGAGTGTGGCAACAGTGTCCGACGCGGGCCTTGTAACCGCCGTGGGAGAAGGTTCTGCCAAGATTACGGCTACAGCAGGCGGCAAGAGCGCGACCTGCGTAGTTACTGTGGCCAAGCCTGAAGTGCCTGTGGTGCACGTAGGGAGCGTGACTTTGGACAAGACCGATGCATCGCTGGAGATAGGCCAGTCGCTGACCCTCACCGCCACCGTGCTGCCTGAGAATGCCGCAGACAAGAGCGTTGAATGGAAATCCACCAACCCCGCAATTGCCGAAGTGGATCAGAACGGAACAGTGACCGCCATAAGCAGCGGGGCCGTGACCATCACCGTAACCACTAACGACGGGGAGAAGGTCGCCGCCTGCGAAATCACGGTTACCGAGGTTTTTGTCCCGGTGGAGTCGGTAACGTTCGAACATGCCGACCTGATTGTGTTCAAAGGAGATTCTTATCAAATAAATGTTACCGTACTTCCTGAAAACGCCACCAACAAGACCATTACCTGGACATCTTCCGACCCCGCGATTGCCTCCATCTCTCCGGAGGGCATAATTACCGGTCTGGGTTCCGGCCAGGTGGAGATCACTGCGAAAGCGGGCGACATTGTGGCCACCTGCGTTGTCATGGCAATTGTAATAGTCGATGAATTTGACGGTGAAGAGAACGGCCACTATTGGGTCGACCTGGGTCTGCCGAGCGGCATAAAGTGGGCGACCTGCAACGTAGGTGCAGATAACGCCACTCAGACCGGCTCCTGGTTTGCCTGGGGAGAGACCTTTGCGAGGGAATCCTCTGATAATCCTCCGTATTCTTTGTTTGACTCCGCAACAGGCAAGTATACCAAATACGTTACCGATTCGAAGTATGGCGACGTTGACAATCGGACTTTTCTTGAACCGCAGGATGATGCTGCTCACGTACAATGGGGTGGCGACTGGTGTATGCCCACCGAGGCTAACGTGAAAGAGCTGATGGATAACTGCGACCATGCATTTATCCAACAATACGGAATATGGGGCATGAAATTCACCAGCAAGATCAATTCTCACACCATATTCCTGCCTGCCACAAAGTATTATGAGCAGATGGATTATTATGCTGGCGATTATCTCACGACTTCCCTGGATAAGGATGATTCGAGATATGCAAAGATTTGGCATTTCGCTAGTTCCGAACTGGTCCCTGGAATAGGACCGCGCGATAACATTTACCCTGTCCGCGCCGTCATTGGCACCACCTATATTCCCGTAGAGTCTCTGGAATCGGACGAGTCAGACATAACTATACTCGCGGGCCAGACCAGAACCTTGAGTGTACGGGTCCTTCCGGAAAACGCTACCGACAAGGCGGTCGCCTGGACTTCCGACAACGAAAGTGTCGCTGTCGTAGACAAATATGGTAATATGACCGCAGTCGGTTCCGGCTATACGTATGTCAGGGCAATTGCCGGCGGTAAGAAATACTCTTTCTACGTCAAAGTGATTCCTGTTCTTGAAAACCTGTCCATCGACCCCGTTGATATGACATTGCTGATAGGTGAAACCGCCACTGTAACCGTCACTGTCTCTCCCGGCGATCTGTTTGGTTACTACTACTATCAACACGGCTATTCCGTCGACGAATACAATGTTCTCCGGATTACAAATGTCAGCGATGATAATAATGGAAAAATAACGTTCAACATTACTGCAATAGCTGGCGGTGAGGCGAAACTGGTATACTACATAGAAGTTGACGGCGAACCCGTTGTCGTTACCTGCCACGTGACAGTACCTTATGTAGATGACCCCTACGACGGCGAGACAGACGGTCATAAATGGGTCGATATGGGGCTGCCTTCCGGCATCAAGTGGGCGACCTGCAATGTGGGTGCCATTTATTCCATCCAGCTCGGTTCCAAGTTTGCGTGGGGAGAGACAGAACCCAAGAGCGAGGGTTCCGGTTCGTACAAATGGTATGACGGCTCCGGTCAGATAATAAAGTACTGCAATCTGGAAGGCTGGGGCGTTGTGGATAATTTAACCGCCCTGGAGGCCGGAGACGATGCTGCTACGGCTGCCTGGGGACAGGACTGGTGCATGCCCACTGAAGATGATGTCTTTGAGTTGATGCAGAACAGCAGCTATGAGATTATCAATCAGAATGGAATAATAGGGGCGAAAGTGACCAGCAAGATCAATTCTCACGCCATATTCCTGCCTGCCCGAATGGATCAGGGAGGGTATTCTGTGGATTATTTCACATCTACTTTGGGTACTGGCACCCCGATAACTGCGATGGCAATGTTCTTTGATGATTCTAATGCGGGCACCCGCGCGGCAGATCGCTATAATGAGGTTCTCCCGGTCCGCGCCATCGTCGGAAAATCTGCACCAGTGCAGTATGTGCCCGTGGAGTCGGTGGATTTTGGATACTCGCACGAGTTTCTGTCGGTCGGGGATGTCAGATACCTGGATGTAGACATAAGTCCGTCAAACGCTACCAATAAAAACGTGACCTGGTCTTCTGACGACGAGAGTGTGGCGGTAGTAGACAGCCACGGCAAACTTAGTTGCGTAGGAGTCGGAAGTGCCTTAATATACGCAGAGGCGGACGGTAAAAAGGATTTCTTCATTCTGAGAGTCGACCCTCATATCAATAGCATTACTATTGAGCCCTCCGAACTGAACCTGACTGTCGGTCAAACAGCGATCGTTACCGTCAGGATAGATCCCGATGTGCCCCTTGGCTCGTATGGGATGAGCACCTGGGGTGGCGTCTTTGATATACAAAGCGTTGGAGATAATCCTATCACTTATCGTGTGACGGCCCTCGAGGAAGGTACGGGTTCCTTCACGTTCCATGCTTATGGAGTTGAAGCCACTTGTACTGTCACGGTGACCGCCGCCAAAGCCAGCACGCTGGCCGAACTTAAACAAATGGCCGATGCCGGCCAGGACTGCAGTTCCTACCTGGGGTATGTATTCACAACTTCGGGCAAAATCTTCAAAGATGCCGCCTCCATTCCCTCCGACGGCGGTTCCCCGGTTGCTATGATTGCATATATCGGCGCCAAGGGGTCGGCGGACAGCAGCCTCGGTAGCTCTAAATACAATGGCCTGGCCATCGCCCTGAGAAATGCGGCTTCAATGAACTGGGGCAGGAAAGATAACGCTTATCTGGATACCCCTGAGTTTACCAACTGCGACAATATCTCCGCAGCCCTTGCTGATATGGCTGGCATTGGCCATACCAACATTATGTCAGAAAGGTACTATGGTACCGCCGATGCCACTTACAATTATGTTGTATCCGGTTTCAATCCCTCAGACTTGGGATGCAGCGGCTGGTTCGTGCCCACGGCGGGGCAGTGGGCCAAATATCTGAATGCGATGTACGGCCATACCTGGTCCAATTTTGGAGAGCCCGATCAGTACCAGTATGGAGTCAACTTCTGTGCTGCCATAGATAATGACATCATTGCAGCCGGAGGTGCATCTCTGTTTACCTATCACAGCGGAAACAATGCTTATTACTGGACGAGTTCAGAAGTGGACAATTTGTCTGCCATTCAAATGGGTTTCACCTATGATGCTTATCAAGGGCGTGAGTACTTTTATGCGGCAAGCAAAGAGAATGCGTTTCAGCTCCGTTGCTTCATAGCTTTTTAAACGAAATAATCCTTAACCGATAACCTTATGATAAAGAAAGTCTTTGCCATAGCGCTGATGCTGATAGCGCTGTGTGCCTGCGGCGAAAAGCCCGAGGACCAGATTGTACCAGTAGCGTCCGTGACACTGAGTCAGCCGGAAGCTGAAATGCAGGTGGGAGAAACCTTGCCGCTCAAGGTTCAGATTTCCCCCTCAAATGCCACAGAACAGAAAGTGATGTGGGGATCTTCAAAGCAGTCCGTGGCGACGGTATCCGACGCCGGCCTTGTGACGGCGGTGGGTGCCGGAGAGGCCACTATCACGGCTACCGTAGATGGCAAATCGGCCACATGCAAGATCACGGTTGTTAAACCGGAGGTGCCGGTTGTGCACGTAGAGAGCGTGACTCTAGACAAGACCGACGCTCAGCTGGAGATTGGCGGCACGCTGACACTTACCGCCACCGTGCTGCCCGATGATGCCGACGACAAGTCGGTGGAGTGGAAATCCTCCAACCCTGCAATCGCCGAGGTGGATCGAAGCGGCAAAGTAACTGCAGTCAGCAGCGGAGCTGTGACCATTACGGTGACCACAATCGACGGCAACAAGATGGCTGCCTGCGAATTGACCGTAAAAACAGCTTTCATACCGGTAGAATCGATAACATTCGAGCACGATGAATATATCGCTCACCTGAATGACTCTTATCCGCTTCAAGTGACCGTCCTCCCCGAGAACGCCACCGACAAGACTATCACCTGGTCGTCGTCTAATCCCGACATAGTATCGGTTACTCAAGAAGGTATAGTTACCGGTCACGGAGATGGTGAAGTGACCATAACTGCCCGTGCGGGAGACAAAGAGGCCACCTGCACAATATTCGCCATAGGCACCCCTCAGCCGCCCACAGAGCAATATGACGGCGAGGAGAACGGTCACAGATATGTGGATTTAGGCTTGCCCTCCGGCATAAAATGGGCTACCCGGAATGTGGGCGCTCCCTCTCCGGAAGACTATGGCGGATATTATGCCTGGGGAGAAACCTCCACCAAGAGCAATTATGGTACGGAAAACTACAGCGTCCAAGGCAAGTATTCAATGGGTCAGGACAACCTGACGGAATTGCTGCCTGCCGATGACGCCGCCCATATCGTTATGGGTGGAAACTGGTATATACCCACCAGGGAAGAGATGCAGGAACTGCTTGATAACTGCACCTTCGAAAGGGTTGATACGGGAAATGGCGCCGGCTACAAGGTGACGAGCAAGCAGAACGGAAAAACCATATTTTTGCCGGCTGCCGGCAGTAAAATCTTCGAAAACGAGGAATATGTTGGCGGAGTGTTCTTCTACTGGACGTCATCTGTCAATGCAGACAGGGCTTCCGAAGCCTGGAATCTGAATACATACAACAATGAACTTGTCGTGGACGGCAGGGTAAGATTCCGTGGCTGTCCGGTCCGCGCCGTCACAGGCAGGCCCGTCGTGTCTGTTGAAAGCGTTTCGCTGGACCAGACACAGGCCTCTTTGTATCCTGATGGCCGGTTAATCCTCACCGCAACGGTTCTTCCGGAGAATGCGGCCGACATTTCCGTAGTATGGACATCCTCCAATCCCGCAGTGGCGGAGGTGGACCAGTCGGGTAATGTCACCGCCAAGAGCGTCGGCACCGCAACCATTACCGTGACCACCAACGACGGTGGCAAGAAAGCCACTTGCGAGGTGACTGTAATAGAAAGGACTCCGGATGTCGTGCCTGTCTCATCTGTAACAATCAGCAAGACGATATTGGGTCTGAATCCCGGCGGATCGGAACAGCTCACGGCAACCGTGCTGCCCGAGAATGCCACCGACAAGAGCGTACGATGGGCATCCACCAACCCGTCAATTGCCAATGTTGACCAGACGGGCCGCGTTACAGCCAACAGTGTCGGCACCACAACCGTTACCGTAACTACCACTGACGGCGGCAAGGTTGCAGCCTGTGAGGTTTCGGTGGCTGCAGTGTACGTGCCGGTGGAGTCGGTTACAATAACGTTGGACGGCAACCCCTGTTATGCAATTGGGGGCGAGAAAGGCGGAATACTGTATCTCACCGCTGAGGTACTGCCCGCAAACGCATCCAACAAGACTGTGACCTGGACAAGTTCCGATACCAATGTGTTCACAGTGGATCAGAACGGTAAAGTTACTTTTGTCGGCGGAGGAGATGCGACGCTCACTGCAGAAGCCGGAGGCAAATCTTTTGAATGCCTGATAGGCGTTACTGTTCGGCTCGAAAGCATTACGCTCAGCAGCAGTACGTTGACGATGAATGTCGGGCAAACGGCCACCTTGGTGGCTACAATACACCCGGATGATGCCACTTTCAGAGAAGTATATTGGGAGAGTTCCAACCCGGATGTCGTAACGGTGGATAACGGACGGCTCACCGCAGTTTCTGTCGGAGAAGCCTATATAAAGGCATATCACGGAGATGTAGAAGATTTGTGCCATGTAACGGTAACCAGCA
>JAEEGJ010013150.1_pt1 | contig 20212 bp, 38 predicted proteins | sample 8958761 | NCBI WGS metagenome assembly JAEEGJ01 (sample SAMN16246546, study PRJNA631951) | gut metagenome | biome: gut microbiome; feature: rumen; material: RS-attached | host: Bos | place: Iran: Karaj | collected 2018-10 | reverse complement strand
ATCATCTACATAAATTGTTTCACCTGAATATGTCTTTATACCATTTACACCAATGCCCACATTAGAAAATAAATATCTTTCACCTGTTTGATAAATCTTTGTATCGTGTAGACTTTGGAACTTTGTATTATAGTTATTGCTAATTGTATCTCTTGTCAAATACAATGTTCTGTAATAATACTGGTTAATGTTACCATCTGGCATACGAATTGGATTAAATATATTCCATTCTACGGCTGGACCTTCAGCAAAGAACAAATGAGAATACAAATACAATCTTGCTAAACTTTGTAGATAACCGGTATTCTTCAAATTCATGATGGATTCCAACAAATCCCAACCATCTCTACCGTTCCAACACATTAGATACAATATGTTGTTTCGTTCAACATAAACACACCAGTTCTTTATAGTTTCAACCCAGAACCATGTCTGTGATTCACTAATAGCATTAAAGGGGTCTTCAATGTTTGCTTGTGATGCTGTTGTTCCCTTACTTGAGTAGTATTCAGTTGGTGTTTGCCATTTCGTTTCAGGGTCATTCAACATTTCTTCTAGGATAGTTTCTGCTGGTGGGTCGGCAGTATATGTTTTACCAACTTCCGAGTATTGGTAAGTTTTACCATTGTTTCTTTTTACATTCTTATAAGTGAATTTTTTAATACCTGGTATTTCTTCGTATGGATTAACATCATCCATATAAGTTGTAACCAATGTATATTTTTCTACAATGTCAATATCAGTAGCACCATTGTTATCAGTAGAAACAATCAAAGAATTTTTATCTTTATATGAAGTTGTAGAACTATCATATTCATTAGGTGTAATATCTTCACCTGAGTGGTTATAAACTAATGTTTTATCACCATTACCAATGAACTCGGCTAAAATACCAATTTTAGCAGGATTCAAATCTGTAATATGAAGGTCGGATGGTAATGGACTTCTAACGAAACAATAATGATAATCACTATTGTAATTGCTTGTGTATGGATAAATGAATTCTCCACTACCAATTTTGATGTCTTTTAAATCAGTTGGAACATCTAATGTTGTTGAATTAAATGTTTTTAATCCAACCCCTGGGAATCGTCTACTTAAAAACAACTTAGCCCATTCTGTATCATCAATCTTTGATGTGTCGCAGTTGTTTCTATAAGTACAATTACTCCAACCATTCGCTAATTTATCAAATATCAATTTTTCATCAGTTATTGGATAATTAGCGGCGAATGTTTCAAAGGTATTAAATCTTAACCAAGGAAAAGCATATTCAGGAGTTCCTGATTCTTCTATATAATTATAAGGTTTGTTAATAAAAGAATCCCAAGAATAAATTTCATCGTCGGTTATTTCAGTAGAAGAAGGGGATGAATACCAATTTTTAAGATATGTTTCTTTGAACTTGACTACAATTTTATCATCTTTTAAAGATAACCAACTGGCTAGGATAAAACCAATCCCGTGTTCTACTAACAATTTCTTACTGAATAAGAAATGACCTGTATCGTCTTGTAAAATACCATCGTTTGTACTAAATTTTTCTATTGATTCACTACCAACAGTTGTGTTAGTAGTCAAATCATAAACGAATGGAAATCTATTACATATATAAACATCTTGTGATAAATCGTTCCCAGCTTTCGTGCGTAGACGAAGTGGGACTGTGTAGGTCATTGTTGTACGCAAGTCCCATAATTTACCATTTTCGTCTGCTTCAATACTATAAATCTTTGTTCTGGTTTCAGCCATAGTAATATATTTATAGCCACATTAGATATTCAAAGATGTAGATATTACTGGGAATTCCTGTTCTTTGTAATAACTCATTCTTTCTTTCCAATGCTTAATCAAATAGTTCTCAACAACTCTTCCAGTTCTTGTCTTGTAGGATAAATCGTCAATAATATCATACAAAATAATCTGGTTCTTTGTTGCGTGTTTTCTTAATCCACGACCGATGGACTGTAGAACTTTGATTTTAGACTTACTATTAGCATACAAGATAACATCGTGTAGTTTTGGCATATTAACACCAGTACTCATAGTTGCGTATGTTGCTAACAAAATAGTTCCATCTTCTTCTTCAATACCCTTACGAATATCACTTCTTTCTTCACCACTAACGGCACCGGTGATTACAGAAACTTTCTTATCTGGGTATTTTTCGTTCAACCATTCTCTAATTAACTGAACATGTTTCAAATGGTTCATTAACACCAACACATTATGTTTCTTGTCGGTATGTTCCAAAATGTATTCTAGGACTTTATTTCTATCCTGGTATTCTTCTACCATTTTGACTTCTTCAGGATAACTTCTTCCCTTATTCTTCAATACGAAATCGGAAGGATATTTTGCGATAATGTTCGCAATCTTGATTTTAGTCAATACACCCTTGTCAATGAGTTCTTTGGACTTCAATTCAAAGATTACATCACCAACAACTTCTCTAATTTGTAACAAATCGCATTTGTCATTAGGGAGTGTACCGGTAGTACCAATTTTATAATAAGCATTACAACACCATTTCATTAGTTTACTCATAACATTGGCTTTTACACCATGAACTTCGTCAACGAAAACGGCATTGTATTTTTCAAAAAATTCACTGTCTTTATTTTGTAATGACTGCCATGTGGAAATTAATACTGGTTTGTCAAATGTGGCTTCATGTCCACCACCCAATCTTTCTACATCGGCATCCAAATTGTCATATCCATAACTTTCAAAATCGTCATACATCTGGTCAACGAGCATAATGTTAGGAACGATTAGAAGGATATGTTTCATTTCTTGTTTTCTCAAACAACGGATAATGTTGTAAATCATTAAAGACTTACCACTTGATGTACAAGATAATAGAATACCCTTATGATACTTTAATGCTGCTCTTACTGCTTTGTCTTGATAATCACGAATTTGGAATGGGGCATTTTTCATATTGTCTTGAATTTGTGCCACATAGTCTTTTTCATCTATTTCTTCCAAAAATTCGGTATCTCTAAATCCGTTCAAGTTCAAATGTTGTTCCTTGGTTTCTAGCCCATAACAACAAATCTTTTACTAATCCTATTGGAAGGATACTTGAACGCATATTATAAGAATGGTGTTTACCATCCCATATTTTCAGCTTGTACTTTGGATTAAAATTATATCCACTAACATACTCAGAGTAACGAGAGTAAATGTTAAAGTTAATATCTTCGCTTGCGTCTATTTCTACAAATGATTCATTTAATTTTTTAATTGATAATTCTGCCATATTAACCTATTTTCTTTTAAATATAGAAAAAACTCGGAGAAAATTCCGAGTTTCTCGTTTTTTATGTATAAACTATTACTGAGATTCTTTTTTCTTTCTTGGTTTCTTCTTTGGTTTCAAATCTTCCACCAACTGACCGGCAACATCTATTGTGTTTGAAGTTTCTTTAAATTCTTTATCTGTTGCTTGTTCTACTGTAGCATCCATTTTTAAGAATGGTTCATTCTTAAATTCTACAATAGTTGAAAGTGCGTCAATGAAATCGTTTTTGAACAATGTCCAGTCTGTGTAAGTTACTGTCTTTGTATTAAATGTCATTGTCACAGTTTTGAAATCGTAAGAAATAACAACTTCATTACCTATTCCAAATGCAAACTTGTAAATTGGGCAATTAAGACTATCAAGCATCTTTCCAACTTCCACATAGTTTATATGGAAATCTTCAAATGTTTCCTTAACATCTTTAACTGCTTTGGAAATGTCAAATGAATTTCTATCTACCCATTCAAGTAATTTGTCTGTTTTAGTGTCTGCTTGTTCAATCTTGGTTAATCGTTTGTTAATCTTGAAAATGACTAGGAATAACCCTACCCAAATCAAGAGGTCAATTATGTTCACTATTAAATCAACTGTCATATATTCTCCTTTAAATGTGTAATATGTATAATATAGAAAAAATCCCCGCAGGAGCAGGGATTTTTCATTTTTGAGAACTTATATTTCAACTATGTAATCGTTATAAGTTGTGTCAATGGAAGTCCTATCTAGTTTTCCATCTTTATAACACCATTTATCAGCATAAGTATCATGCTCACCTGGATAACCAAATGGATTACATAGAATTTTGATAAGTTCATTTTGTTCATTCACATATTCACAGTATTTCCTGGTATGTGTATGCCCACAAATCCAAGTGGTGTTATGGTCTAGTTTTTCTAACCATTCTTCCGCATTGAAATAGAAGAATTTGTTATCATTACTGAGCCTATGTTTGAAATTTACACCAACCTGATATGGTGCGAAATGAGTTAATATGAACTTTGGTTTTTGGGCAACAATCGCATCCAATTTCTGTTTACAATCGTTCCAAATTAACCCAGGTTCTTGACCCATATAACGCCAGTGCTTTCCGTCAAACCATTTGCGTTTCCATTCGGTGCGATGGTCATAGTTTGGTGCACAGTCGCATTTCAAATCACAGGTCATCATACAACCACCAATGCCATTCACAACATTTCCATCCAATAAATGAACATTTGGGAACTTAGCACAATGTTCCTTCATTTTTTCAATCTTTTGTTCGGAACTTGCGAATTGTAAATTGGACTTGGAACTTGTAGCACCCCTTACTGTCAAATCGTGGTTTCCTAAACATAGATACACTTCGCAGTACTTGCCAGCTAGCCAATTTATTTCGCTGGTGAATGTGAGATAGTCATTAGCCAAGTCACCGGCTATAAGGATTGCGTCTGTGGCAGGAACGGCGTATATGTTCCACATCCAATCTAGTGTCCTATACACCATTTCTTCGGTTTTCTCTGTCAAACCACGCAATTCTTCAGGTTTGATTACATAACCGAAATACATGTCAGGGTGTAAATCACTCAAAATCAGCGCTTTCATTCAATTTCTCCATATAGTCAATTACTTTCTTACATTCTGCTTCAATTTCTTCAATAGTCCACTTCTTTCCTCGTTCAATACCAATCATTGTATTCTTTGGATAACTGCAATAATCACCAAAATGGGCATAATCCCAACCAACCCAATATGCTTCAGGTTCGCCAAAACTTTCTTCAGTCACAAAATCACTAAATGTAAATCCACCATGCGGACTACAACCAGGCCAATTAAATGATATTTTGTCATAATCCATATCATACCATTTTTCGCCTTCATTTACCCTTACATAAGCAGTTGGGTGGCTACCCATTACACTATAAATTACATACATGTGGTTCTTGTAAGTATCTTTCTTTATTACTTCATTTGGAACATCATGTGAATTGTATTCTGCTATGTAGGGAAATTCGGTCATGTAAAATCCTCGTTTGCGTTTTCTAAAAGTAATTCTTGACGATATTTTTTATACTGTGTTAAATGAATTTCAATCTGTCGGTTCAAATGTTCCAAAATTTTTGAAATAATACACACATTAACATCAGTAGTTTCTAAGGTTCGTGTACACAAAGAAGTGATAACATAATCTATTGAACTACCATAAGCGAATTTCTGTAATTGCGTAAATTCGTAAATCTCGCACTTTTCTCCAATTAGTTCAACTGCGTATTGTTTTGGAAATTGACCCATTACTTGACTAATGGGCTTAATACGAATACTAAACCCAAAGGTGTTTTGGCTAAATTCAAAATAATCATATTTCAAACACAGTTCTTTTATCTTATCGTAATCCATAAAATCTCCAGCTTTTTATAAATATAGAAATTAAATCACATTTTGTCAAGAGGTAGCATAAATGGCAGTTGTAAAACTAACCCAAAATTTTAGTTTAAGCGAATTTACAAACGAAACAATCACACCTTATCAACAATCTTTACTACAATTATTAGCAAATAATTTACAGAAAGTTCGTGATTATCTACAACAGTTTAAGAAAGACCCAAAAAAGAATGTTTGTGTAGGTATTTCTAGTGGTGTTCGTACACAAGCAGATTATGATAGATTGTTAAAGAAAGGTTATAATCCTAGTAAAACATCAGATCATTTCTGTGGTTTACAATTATCAGGAAAACCAACATTGGGAGCAGCCGATATTTATGTCACAAACTGCACTTTAAGTTATAAAGAAATTGCGAAGAAAATTATTGAACTAAACAAAAATTCCTTGGTAGATTTCGGTCAAATCATTTATGAATATAATCCTGCTACAAAAGCGGAATGGATTCATTTAGGTAATGACTGGACTAAAATCTTTCAAGACCAAGGAATAATTGATGCTATTTCTAAAACGAGAAAGAAATATCTAATGTCTTTGGATAATGGAAAAACTTACATAGATTTCAAGTAAGCAATTATATCTTCCACAATCTTGTTATAACCCTCTTCAGTCCCATTTGCTTCGGTAAATGGGATTTCGTTTTCTGTCAAGAAATCTTTAATTCGTTTATCAATTACTTTGGCTTCTTCTTCAGTTTGATTTCTGCCGTTTGGGTTGTATTTCTTAAAACGATTTACAAAGATATTGAATGTTGGTTTATACTTCTTTGCTTCGTACAAACAAACATCTTGATATGGTTTCTCGGTTGTGTACATTGCACCAACTGCTATTGGACTATCGGTGACGATTACATCCACTTTTCCTAACAAACGATAAATCTTTAAACATTGTTTACCTGTAACATATAATTGGCAGTGTTGTAATGGGAATTGGTCATCTTGCCAAACTCTATCTTTGGCATATTCCGATACATATTCACAATCAATTCCTGCCATTTTTAGTTTGGCAAAAATGTAAGCAGCACCAGTAGATTTACCAGCACCTGGACCAGCATATAAATTAACTAATAATGTATTCTTGTTTCTCATAATAACCCAATATAGAATTTTTTTCTATGTATATGAGAAAATTAGTTAATTGAAATCTGATTTGATTTTTTCAATGTTCTTTTGAACTTCCATTTTCTTTCTAATTTCTTGTAATTGAGAAAATATACTATAAAATTTTCTTATTCTCGTTTCTAATTCAGTAAATTTGTTATATTCTTCACTATCGTTATAATAGAAATTCAAATCAGCATCAATTACAATGTTTAATGTAGCAACCGCGTGCTTGTTATTGTGACGCCAAACAAAGAATGCCTCTCTGTCATCCTCTTCTTCTACCATATAATCTTCACCATTATAAACCCAGTCTTTTGGAAGATAGAAGTAATAATCTTTTTCGTAAACTTCATAATCAAGATTTAGTTCTTTTGCTAATTCTATTACTTTTTTAATTTCCATTAGAAATCCTCGCTTGCTTTAAGTACTAAACCTAGTTCATCTGCTTTCTTCTTTACATCTAGCAAACTATTAGCCATTTCAACCATATATGAAACAATGGTTTCCAATCGTTCCATTGAATATACTTCTTCACTGTTTTCAAATTGAGCTGACCATCCCATACTAACACCGGCTCGTACCAGATAAGATGTATAAACTAGAATTGTTTTGCTATTCTCGCTCCAATCAAACAAATCATCTCTATAATCGGTGTCATTTTCATCATCCAAAAGACCTAACTTTGGCAAATAGAAATAATAACAACCTTCTATTTCAGCATGGTTCAAACCATACTTTTCAGCCAACGCAAAAATCTTTTCTCTTGGAAATCCTGTGATTTTTTTTCTTACCCATTGAAATCCTGCTTGATTGAGTTAATCTTTAAATCCATTCTAATTTTCTTTTCCATCAAGTCAGCCAAGTCCAATGCTCTAATTTGTTTCTTGATGAAATTATCAAATTCAGCATAATTGTCAATGCGTGTTCCTAATGGATATTCAGTAATAAATCTACACGCAACTGTGTTATCCGAAGTATCGTAAACTGTTTCTAGTTTTTCAAAACAAGCACAAAATGTTACTTCTCCATTCATCACAGTATACTTGAACAATTTATCACTCTCATTAGTCAATAGTGAATGGTCTAAATAAACTGAACAATCCCATACATCTTGTGATTGGACCTTTATTATACGCAAATTGTATTTGTTACTCAATTCTAAAATTTCTTTTTCTGTTATGTTAGTCAAAATCAACCTCCATTTCTTTTATGGTTTGATTGACCTTAAATTCTTTCAAGAACTTAACATATTTGTCAATGAACTGTGGATTTGCCATTTCATCATCTCTCCATTCAAACCCACCTGAGTTGTTGGTTTCAACAAATGCTATCATATCCATTCCTTCACCACTCAATGTATAAATGGCTACTGGAATAGTTCCATACATCATATAATATGTCATAAAGACCAAACCACGAACTGCCTTATCTTGATATTTCAAATAAGTTAATCCACGATTTACCAATTCATTTTTTAATTCTTGTCCAGTCATGTGAAATCCTTGTTAATTCGTTCAAATTCTCTGTTTTCGGCTAATTTCAATTTATCAGTGGTGATAAATTTAATCAGTTCCATTTCTTCACCTTATTTAAATTTCTTTTCTATACCATCTTCATCATTATTATTAAGGTATACTGTGGCTTCATATTCATTTGGTTCATTATAATTATAAGTGGCATCTACAGTAATAGAAAAATCGCTATTAGTATAATAAACCCATTCGTAATCGTCACGAAAATCCCCATCATCAACACCCAATGGGATATTATATTGTTCAAATAATCGGTCTAATACTTTTGTATCTCTGCTCATCGGAAATCCTGGTTTGCTTTGTTAATTAAATCTTGACTTTGCCATTTCTTGACTTTTACCAAAATCTTATCACATTCAGCTCGGAAAAATTCTTCATCAACTTCTTCAATAGTAAATGAACCAACAAGAGAGTAATCATAATTTACCAAATTCTTATAGGTCTTTTTCTTGAACGCCGATATATGTCTGATTTTGTGAATGTTATCAATCACAGATTCAACTTCATACCACATTACAATCGCATTATCCCAACACACAGCATAGTAGTGGTGTCCAGTAGTAATGACTGTAAAATTATAATCTTTTTTGAGAATATCTAATGCTTTTGTATGTTCCATTTAGATTTTGCCCTTTGCTCTACTGCAAATCCTCCAAAGAAATTTCGTGTTCACTCATGTACTGCTTCACCTGAGCAATATGCCATTCCTTCGTTTGAAATTCCTCGTGTTCTTCCATAAAGGTGTTGTAATCATCTTCGTCACAACAAATGTCACCAATACAACGGTCCCATTGAAGGAAATTCTGTTCGCACTGACCAACATCGGTATTGAACACAACCACCTGACCCAAATCCCAGCTAGAGTCAATGTCCGGGAACATTTCTTTAACATCGGAATAATAGAGATAACTATTATCTTCCAAATCACTCTTCTGGTCTTCAGTGAGATTTTCAATTTCGTCCTGGAAACTATCACGCAAGAAATCAGTATCAAATGTGGCATCATCCAAATCAAATGATTCAATGCGACCAGTTTTTTCACCAAATGGGCCGAGACCCTTCATTTCAACATCGTATTCTTTGTTAAATTCTTTCAGGAGTTCAAATTCGTTAATGGTGAAATAGTGTTTTGCCATAGTGATACCTCTCTTTTTCTTGTTTACATATATTAATATAGCAAAAAATCGCAGTTTTGTCAACTACGATTTTGTAAATTATTGTTTACAAAGACATTCTCAAACCCGTGGTGTTTTCAAAAAATTCTTTTACTTGGTCGCAATAAATTCCCTTGATTTCTTTCACCACAACTGGTTCAAATTTCTTGTCTGTGGGTTTAATACCCTTCATTAAATCGTTGGTGGTGTATTTGCGTTTCTTAATGAAATAGCAGTTATACAAATCCAAACCTTCGTCTAGTTCAATCTTGAAAAGATTTGCTTTACGGAACATCTTAAACGAGAATGTGAATGTATTATCTGTAATGCTAATCGGTTCGGCACCGAGCATGGCTTGAAGTCTACCAAAACCCCCATTACACAGGGCTCTAACCATTTCGTTTACCATATAATTGCGTTCTTCTTTCGTTTTCATAGTTACCTCTCTTTTATGCTATTAATATAGCAAATTCTCAGTTCAATGTCAATAAAAATAATGTAAAACTATGTTTACAAAGAATTAAAATAATGTATATTTTTAGAAAAAGAGGATAAAATGTACACAGTTTCAATAAAGGCTAGTGAATTAGCCAAAATTACAACAGAAAACTATCATAAAGGTAAAGAATATATCGTAGAAGAAATCTCAAAACTCATTAAAGAAGCATCAGGTCAGGGTAAACGAGAAGTGGATTATTCATTAAATAGTTCGGATTATTTTTGTTGCGTAAATACAGATTTAGCAATAAAAGAATTTGAAAAAAATGGATATACCTGTTATAAAAGAGAGAGTTGGGATAACAACTTGTACATTCATGTGGAGTGGTAAAAATGATTCCAAATATAAATGAAATTAGGCAAAGTTCTATATCTATTGAAAAGATAAATGAATGTAAACATATTACAGAAACACAAAAAACTATTGATAAATTAGTGAACGAATGTAAAAAGAGAGCCGAAAAGGGTTATGGTTATCTTAATTTAGATTGGCCTGGTCAATATAACATTAGCATAGATAATGTTTACGATATAGAAAAAGCATTTAAAGATGCTGGATATGAAGTTGGTATAGGTATTGAACATTGGTGGACTATACCTGACCAAGTTAGAAGTTTTTCTATTCAATGGAAAAAGGACCATTTCTATGACCAGTTTTAAACCTGATATACAAGAATATGATGTAGATACTTCGCCACCTGGATTTCATCGTTGGCATAACGAGTATGTTTCTATGATTGTTTCGTCTTTTATGAGAAGAAATAATGATATGATGATAAAAGCAAGAAATACCAACAATGTAATTTATCTAAGTTGTCATTTGTATGCACTTGCTTGTACTTCATCATTCGTTTGTATAAAACAAGGTGATTTTGGTGAAGCGGTTTTAAATGGGTGTATTCCAGTTAAAATAGATTTTGATTTGAAAGATAACGAGTTCTATGTTGTTAATAAAAATCTACCCGAATTAAAACCGTTATATGGTAAATTCAAAAATCTAAAAGATATGTTAGAACTTTAAAAAAGACCCTCAATTACGAGGGTCTTTTTCTTTTTGTATGGCTAACTAATCTTCAGGTTCTTGTGGGTCTGCGAGAATAACCATAGTGGCGAGTTCTCGGCATGTCGGATTGAGTTCTCGCTTGATTAGTAGTTCGCAAACATTCTTGTACATTCTATTCAACGCCTTCTCTGCTGGCATATCATAAGAATTGTAAACCATATCTGCGAGCTTCACCAATAGAGCATCTTCACTCATTTTAAGAAGTTTTTCTGTGATATATGCTTCTTTTCCCATTTGTTCTTTCTTGAAATTGTTGTTGCGAAGTTCCGCACACATATTAGCCACATGTTCATTACATACAGCCTTAATTTCAAGATATGAAGTTTCTGTATCTTCCATCAAATCGTGAGCGAAAGCAGCATTGATTTGGTCTTCAGTTCCGCCATGCTCCATAACAATGTATGCTACACCACGAGGATGAACATAATATGGCAATCCACTGCCCTTTCGTTCCTGGTGGTCATGACGGCCCTTTGAGAAATAATACATAGCCCTACATTTGAGTGGGAAATCTGTTGATTTAATTCTCTGTCCGATTGCTTCGTACATAGTAGCCTCCTATTAGTTAATTTCCATAACCAGGTGAACTTCTACCGTGCCACCACAACCATCATCCCAAGAAATCGCAGAACATTCATCTTCTTCCTGGTGATTGAGGGGTCGGAAATTCTTTACACCATACAACTTGTCATCTTCTTCTTGACCTTCAATACATTCTTTCAGCACCTTCTTGTATTCAATGTTCTTTCTGTTAATAGCATTTTCTCGCTTCTTAAAGAACTGAACATCGCATGGGAAACCATCACCATCAAACTGACCGAAATGAATGTATGCCCACTTCATATCCTTTGTTGCGTGAACTACCACACCGTGCATATCGTGGTCTCCTTCATCAACCCAAAATGCGTCAGTGACGGGCAAATCGTGATACATGTGCCAAATAGCATCTGTATTCTTGTAGAGTTGGAAACTCTTTGACTTATCTTCCGCACAACCACGCTTCGCAAACTTCGGCATTTCCTTGCGGATATATTCATTTGCGTCATCTACATCTTTGTGCTGGTGAATATCAAACAATCTCTTTGAGTTATGGATAATTGAATAAAACATTTTACTTTCTCCTTATAATTGCTCCTGGATATACAGCACCATTCTTCTTAATCCATTCTTCATATTCCAAATCGTAAACAACATAATCGTCAGGATTTTCTACACATTCATATAGCACCATTTCGGCTACCCAGGGATTTGCATATAAAATCTTTGTTGGATTTTCAGGGCAATCATATCCTTTCATTGTTATCTTAAAAACCCTAACATATACATCGTCATAGCCTAATTTTTCCCAATGTTTTGTTAGACTTCGTGTTTTGCGTATAAATGGGTCAGTACAAGACCAATCCAATGTCAGTTCTTTATCACGCAAATGGGATTTTCTTGGTTCTGATACATAATACTTAACAGAATCGTTCATTTCCATACGCTTTTCCCAAATTTTAAGTGAATCAAACGAAATACAATCTGTCATATCAACTGTGTCGGCAATTACTCGGTCATAGCCCATTTCTATATTCATTTCACCACCATCACAAATAATATCTCCATACACAATCCAACACTTAGATTCTGTGAACTGAAATTCTTCAGTCTTCGGGGTGTAATTCATTTGGGCAAATGCGGAAATCGCAAATACAAGAATAAGAAATAGTTTGTTCATATTATGCTCCTTCTGTTACAACAAGTTCACCCTTATAAATTACCAATTCCGGTTCGGGTTCTTTCTTATGGTTGAAATCTCGTTCGGTTTCGTCTTTCTGTACAAAATAACTGTGTGTCATAGAACCACCACCCATATTATGCCTCCTTATATTCCTGAATTTCATAGTCCAACAACTGGCGGAGCAAATCTTCTTTGATATAATTCAATTCGCTTTCAAGATAGAGAGCTGCTTCACGAATTACTCCCGTATATACCGGCTTGTCATTTTCAAACTTTTCCAACCACTGTGCCTTGGATGGAATGTAAATTACATAGTAAATTTTTGTTGGATTCATTGTTATACTCCTTACTTTTGAACACAAACCCAATTAATAGAACCACCATTACTCTGGTTATTCTTTACACTCGGTTGAGCCTTTGCCCATTCCGCACCTGCAGAACGGCACGCAGCAGAACTATTAAATTCCTGAGTTGCTACAGTTGAACTACCCCAACCCGCATAACCGGAATTACCAGCAAATATAATCGTCATAATGAGAACCCACATTTTTATTACCTCTTTTGTTGTTTACACTATTAATATAGATAATTTTATGCAGTTTGTCAATGGAAAAATAACAAAATTATGTAAAATTAAATTTACATAAATATATTATAATGTAAATAAAAATTTACAAGGTTAAAAACAATATGAAATTGAACGAAGCACAACAGATTTTACATTCCAAAGGCTTTTTGTTGGAATACAACAAAGAAGAAATCTCACCAGATAAGCATGAGTTAATTGAAGAAATTTTGGATGACCCAATGTGTGATTCCGATTTGGATTATTATACTTTGGCGTACTGGAGCATTGACGATTTGGAAAATTACAAAAATGAACTTAATGACTTACATAATGAAGAAAGATATGTAAATGACCCTTACGGAATGGATGAATAAAATAAAAGGTGGTTCGTTTGAACCACCCATTTTTATATAACAGCAAAGAAAATAGCCATAATCATTAACCCAAACAGAAACAAACACCCATAGTCAGTTTCACTTGAATGTGTTTGGTGATAATGCTGTTTTGCTTCTTCTAATGTTTTCCACGATTTACCACCAGCATCTAAATGAGTCCAATTACCATCTGGTGTATGGTAATATGTTTCGTGTGGACCTTCACCAATTATTCTAGGCATTATAGAAATCCTGTATTACATTTAGGTTGCGTTGTATTATTCGCCAAAATTTCCATTAAAGTATTATAATTGCTTTTAATTAAATTGTATTTGGCTTCCAATTCTTTTAGTTGTTCGGCTTGTCCAGCACATTTTGCTTTATAAATCTCAAGCTCTTTTTCCAATAAAAGAATATAGTCATCTTTGGTGAGTTCGTTATCCATATTATTCAAAATCAATCCTTCTGTAAAAACATTTCTTGAAAATTTCTCTTATTTCTTCATCTGTGTAAACATAAGTACAACCACATTCACTTAGACCTTCATCCTCGTCAAGTTGGCAATCAAATCGGTCTTGGACTTTTTCTTCAATTTCTTGGCTTCTTGCGTGAATGTTATCTAGCCATTGTCTAAGGAATTTTTCTTCGTGCTTATAACCACTTTCTTTAATAAAATCGGCAAATGATATATAACCAGATTTCATTTCATAAGAAACTTCATAGTCAGTTATCCATTCAAATGCTTCTTTCAAAGACCAAAAGTTTTCGTGAGTAGATTTATCCCAGCCATAATTGTGATACGAAAAATAAAATTCGTAATCAAACAATGGTTGTCTGTTCTTAATGGCTTCTTGTCTATCTTGTTCTTCTTTTAAAGCCTCTGCTTCTTTGGTTTCTTTGGTTTCTTTTTCGTGGAATTCAGTCCATTCTTTAAGAATGTCTGGGTAATTCTTTTTAAGAAATTGATTTATTGTAGTCATTTGTATTCCTTGTAATCACCAGTGTGATATAAATTATATTTTAATTGGTTTTCCCAATATGTTTTTACATTATTCCAAAAATCAGTTAGTTTACAGAATTTAGCCATTGTATAATATGGATTTACACTATCAGAATCCATTTCAAGCAAATAGATTTGGGCCTGAGCAAACGCAATTCTCATTCTACAAATACTGCGCCTTGATTCATTAGGAGTCATTTATCTTTACAATTCCTTTCTTTTTCAATTTCTCTTTTGTATTCTATTGGTCTGCAAAAATCATCTTCACTACGATATTCAATTACCATCATTATAATGAATAATACAACTGAACCTATTAAAAATATAGCACACATTAACAAACACCACCTTTTTGTATTCTAATAAAATCTAACTCATCAAAAATTTCTTGAAGATTAAATAAATATTCTTGATGTGCAGTATCAAAATAAATTACATAATCATATTTAAAGTCTTGGCAAAAATCTGTAAAGTGGTAATTATGCCAAAAGAACAGACCTTTCCATTGTGGAATTAAAGTGTCTTCAGTTTGGATTAATCTGTGCCAAGCATCAAATGGTATTTTCTTTTTCATTTCTATAATATAATAAAAGCCAGCTATGTTTTCAATAGCCAGCTTATGAAATTTGTTTATTTTGGAACTTGGTTATCTAATAGATTCTTCAAAAATCACAGCACAATACGATTGTGTATATTCAGTCATTCTATATGAATGGTTTACTGGAACACTATATGTCATTGACCCATTCATAGTAGTATAAGCATTTCCATTTGTATAACTGCTTCCTACATATCCATAAGAAGATGAATAATAATTTGTATTTGAACTATAATTAGTATTGTAATTATTATTATAATAAGCCGTTCTTGTTTCATTCGTTGTGTAATTTATATCATAAGAATATGAATTTACATCTCCCTTAAATAGAACTATATAATCACCGCCAAGTTTCTTACACAATTTTTCAGCATGTTTCTGTTGCCAACCGGGTTTTGCAGACCAACAAGTATATCCAAGTTCTCTATAATTATGTTCTTTTAACCATCTACGATTTTCGTTTACTTGGTCTATATCATACCAAATCTTAACTGAGCAATAATTTGTTTCTTCAACTTCAGTAGGTCCAGTATAATTACGAATAGCCCTAGAATAACCATTACTACATCCAGTAAATGCCATAGCACAAATAATAGCAAAAATCAAAAGTTTTTTCATAAATTTACCTCTTTTTTGATGGTTGTTTGTTGTTTTATAATAATATAGATAAAATTAGTTCAGTTGTCAATATAAACTTATGTATTTTATGTAAATTTTTGTTTACATTTCGTTTCAGTCATACTTGATATAAATATATCGTATGAATAAAATTTATTTAACAGAAGTTATTTTATTAACAAAATCCTATAATCTTCAGGATTTTAAAGATTGGCTGCATTGGCATTTAGATATAATTGGATTTGACTGCTGCCATATTTTTGACAATGAAAGTTCAGTAGACATTAAGAGTGTTTGTGATTCGTATGGTGATAAAGTCACCTATGAACTTGTGAAAGGGTGGCCGAATCAATATGCCTTGTATAACAGATACATTAACAATGAAAGTCCTGCTTGGTGGGTATTGCCCATTGATGATGATGAATTTTTGTATGTATCTGACAAGTATCACAATAATGTAAATGAAATGCTAATGACAGTTTCTTCACAGCATAAAGAATGGAATAAGATTTGCGTTGGTTGGAGAAATTTGTTCCCTAAAGAATATACAGAAGAACGAACAAATGAACATTTGATTTTTAACGCAACTGGTTGGTCAGACCAAGCAAGTATGGTTTGGCAAGTTGGTAATCGCCCGGTAAAGACATTTGTAAAGACTACACAGAAATACGAATACAGTGACAGAATAGGTCACAATACGCATGACCCTTTAATAAATGGAAATAACATTAGCGGTAAAACTTTGTATGGAATTGAAGTAAAGAATAGTTGGCAGGTGACTCCTACACCAGATAATGCTGATATAATTCTTTATCATTATCAGTTTAGATGCAACAAAGAATGGGTTTATAAATGTACTAAACGAATTAGTGCTGGAAGCAAATCATTTAAGAAAAACTTTCCAACATTATATAAAAGACTTTACGATTTTTCAAATAATGAAGATAATAGAATGGTAAATTTATGGCAGAAAGCATAGCATATCGTTCAATTGCACAACTAAATAATGCAATAATGAAAAATATAGCAAAATTTCCAAAAGATATTGACTTAATTGTTGGTATTCCGAGAAGTGGAATGTTACCTGCTAATCTTTTAGCTTTATACATGAATAAACCTTATACAGATATAGAGTCATTTTTAGAAGGTAAAGTTTATGCATGTGGTTATCGTGGAAATTACATTAAAGAGAAAGGCGTAAAAAAAGTTCTAGTGATTGATGATAGTGTATCTAGTGGTGCTGCAATACAAAAAGCAAAAGAAAAACTAAAAGGACTTAATTATGAATTTCTTTTTGCGGCAGTTTATGTAAGAAGCTCAAGTAAGAATAAAGTAAATATTTTCTGTGAAGTTGTAGATGGTCTTCGTGTTTTTGAGTGGAATATGTTTCATCATAGAGCAATTTTATCTTCATCATGTTTAGACATTGATGGTGTATTATGCAGAGACCCAACACCAGAAGAAAACGATGATGGTGAAAAATATCATAAATTTTTATTGACAGCCGACCCTAAATTTATTCCATCAGTAAAAATAAAAACACTTATTTCTTGTAGATTAGAAAAATATAGAAATGAAACAATATTTTGGCTAAAGAAGCATGGAATAGAATATGAAAACTTAATAATGCTAAATTTACCAAATGCCCAAGAAAGACGAAAATGGAATAAATACGGCGATTATAAGGGAACAGAATATAAGAAATCTGGATATATATTTTTTATAGAAAGTTCTTTATCCGAAGCAAAAAGAATTAAAGAAATTTCTGGTAAGACCGTTTTTTGTGTAGAAACTATGTCACTTATATAAAATTCTTTACTATAAATTTCATTTAGGTTTTTCAAATCTTTGTTGTTTCTGCCATCTTGGTATTCTACAAGAACCGCCATTAATGGGTTTTATTTCGTCATGAAAGAAACCGGGATAATAGTTATAAAGACCAATAATCTTTATTTTATTTTTCTGACAAACTTTTGCATAAAATCCATCATCTTGATTATCTTTTATTTCATATTTAGAAAATTCTTGCTGGAAAGTTTTATAAGCAGATGGAGGATAAAGAGCAGCACAACCACAAGGATTGGGTGGTTTATTGAAAGATTTTACATGAGATATTATTGCATTCTTATTCTCTAGCCAGTGAGAATATAAATCTTCACAAAAATTCCAAACATATACCATATCATCATCAGCAGAAATAACAGGAACATCACGATACTTATCCATAGTGAACAAAACTTTCTTAAATGATTTATAATTTTTATAAACCCATAAAATTTCTATTAAATCATTTTCTACAAACAACATTAAATTATCAGGAAGTTCGGCTTCTTTTTTAGGAAATTCCTCTTCCGATAATACCAAGACGATATGAAAACCTGGGCACTGTTGAATAAGGCTGTATAATGTTTTACTTACTGTATTAATACGAGCCTTCCAACTTGTTAAACTAATTATTGCTTTTTCACCATTGTATTGTTTCATACGATATATTTATTTAAAATACTCTGGGTGGTCTTTTCTAAATTTTTGAACAGCGGCACTAAAATTAAATTTGTTATAAACAGATTTAAAGGCTACTGATTGGTCGCCATATTCCATATTTTCAACAACATTATATTTCATTCTTCTGCTTTTAGTTCCTTGTAAAGCTGCTCTTAACCCATTCCATTCATCATCATTTGTATATTGAAAATACTCCCCAAAATAATGAGAAGGAATGTCGGCTAAACTATTAGGTGGGAACAAACGAATAAATGAAACTCTTATTATATTATTACAAGGACCACACAAACCACCTAAAATCATATCAGGTGTTTCTTTATGGTCAGTCATAATTGCTTCTACTGCATATACTGAAACTAACTCATCATCATCTAATGTAATAATAGGAACATCAGGATATTTTTCCATAGTAGGGTCAAGTTTCTTTAATGCTTTCGTATTTTTATCAGTCCACAGAATTTCAAACTTTTCATCAAATGTAAGAAATTCAAGAACATCTGGTAATTTATAATATTCACCAAATTCTTCTTTTGAAAGGACCAAAACTACTTTGTAATTAAAGTTAGTTTTTTGATTTAATAAACGATAAAGAACTCTTGGTAATTTTGGGTCATTAATTCGGCCTTTCCAAGTAGTTAAACTCACAACACAATCTAATTTATCCATTTAACATCTCTTTAATAATTTGTCTTTTTTCAGGTGTATCTTCATTAACATTAAAGAACCATTTGATTCTATCTTCAGCACTAATATGAGAACTATTTACTGCCCACCCAGTATTTTTACATCTTTTTTCTACATATTCTTCAATGGTTTTAGTTCCATAATGTTTAATATATCCATTCTTAAATACAGGTGGAGCAACTTGACCTGCGGCTGGATTCTGTAATCTACCATCAGTACTTCTACAAATACCATTTTCCATTATAGCCGAATGAATAATATGTTTCAACATTGGTTTACCACATTTTATCAATGCTTTTACATAATAGTCTTCAGGAAAGTTTTGAGCATATTTTGTATTTATCGGACATGGTTCTTTAAATCTTTCTTGAACTGGTCTATTATCATAATGAACTAATCCATTATCACCATAATATAACCAATTAAACTTAATTACATCTGTATCGTCAAATTCTTTATGTTCTGCTAACCAATCAGGTATAGTCTTGTCATTCAAATATAGAAACTCGTCTATATCAAAAAATCCCATATAATCATAGTCCTTACTTAACTGGTCATAAGCCATTTTATAACAACCAAACTGATAACCATATTTCTTTAACTTATCAGGACCACGAACATCTATTAAACTAACATCTGTATACTGATTTCGTTTTACTAATTCTGCTAATGCGGTATTGCCTTCATCGTTATTGTCAAAAATATAAAAATGGTTTACACCTATCTTACGATAAGCATTAAACCATTCTTCTATATACAATTCTTCATTCTTGGCTATTGCCACTACTGCTATATTCATCTCACCAATCTCTTAAACAATGTTATATGTATAAACTAATAACTAAAAGCGTCAGTCCATTCATCCATTACATCACTTGCCCATCTATCAAGTTTATCTGTAATATCAATTTTACCTTGTTTGTCAATTCTTACATTTTGTGATAAATCGTTAAAGGTATCTTCAAAATCACCATAATTCAATGTAACTCTTAATATATCAGTTTCATGATTATATTCACATATAACAGTAACATCGTGAATACCATCACTCAATGTATAAGCAACAGTATTT
>JAEEGJ010013145.1_pt1 | contig 20218 bp, 18 predicted proteins | sample 8958761 | NCBI WGS metagenome assembly JAEEGJ01 (sample SAMN16246546, study PRJNA631951) | gut metagenome | biome: gut microbiome; feature: rumen; material: RS-attached | host: Bos | place: Iran: Karaj | collected 2018-10 | reverse complement strand
TCAACTGACGATCCTGGATGTGAGCAAGAACACCGCCCTGACAGGGTTGGAATGTAGTGAGAATCAGCTGACGAGCCTGGATGTGAGCAAGAACACCGCCCTGACATCGTTGGGTTGCGAACGGAATCAGCTGACAAGCCTGGATGTGAGCAAGAACACCGCCCTGACATCGTTGTACTGTAGCGAGAATCAGCTGACAAGCCTGGATGTGAGCAAGAACACCGCCCTGACATCGTTGTACTGCAGTGACAATCAACTGACAAGTCTGGATGTGAGCAAGAACACCGCCCTGACAGATTTGTACTGCTCCAACAATCAGCTGATAAGCCTGGATGTGAGAAATTGTAATCCATATATTTATGTTGTTGCCGATGATAACGTTAAAGTCATCAGATGACAGTAATACTTAAAGACGGTGAGTTACAAGAAAGGGGTAATGTCATTTAATTAGTATAGCCACCCCGTACTCTTTAGGCCTAAATGGAATATTATTTAAAAGGGGCTGTGAAACCGTGGACTGAACCGCTATTTTAGTTCCGGTTTTTCACAGCCTGTTTCTATTATTCTATAAACAGAGGCGTATATTTCGCCCGAACGACATAACATTTCCGGTAGCAAATGTCCTTTTTATCATGCCCGGTAGGATAAAAAGAATATCCTTAGCGTGCCCTCTCCCGATACGGTCCGCCTGCGCTATTGTCTACAGAGCCTCGGCGCACTTTTTCTTTTATTTGCAAGTTGCATAATGACTAATTTTATAGTATTATTATATCATCTTGTCGGTAAAGGCATAACGTATTTTTAAAAATCTGAAACATGGAGGAATGAACACTTATGAAAGCATTAAAGAAAACAATGATCCTGCTTCTTGCAGCTGTCATGATCTTCGGTCTGTTTCCGCTGAAAGCTTCGCAGGCCGCAACAAAACCGGGTAAGCCGGTGATCACGCTTGAAGCTCTTGAAAACGGCACTGCAGTAAAGGTCACCATTGAAAAGACTTCCGGTGCAAAGGGCTATAAGATAGTGATGAAGGCTCCGGGAGAAGCAAAGTATAAAAAGATAAAGACTTTAAAAAAGACCGGGACAGCCGTAAGGACGTATACGGTAAAAGGACTGAAAGAGGGAAAATATGCATTTAAGGTAAAAGCATATACAAAATCGGGAAGTAAGATAGTATACGGTTCCTACAGCAAAGCTGTAAGTATCTCATTAGAGTCATCTTTCGTTGTTAAGGGAGATGTAGAGATCGATGAGATCAATTTCCCGGATAAATATTTTAGAACTTATGTAAAAGAGGATATTGATCTGGACAGAAACGGAAAGCTGGATGAAACAGAACGCAATATAAATGAGTTAGATGTATGTTATATTGGAATAAGAGACCTCAAAGGGATAGAATTCTTTACTGCCCTGACAGATTTGGATTGTCACGAGAATCAGCTGACAAGCCTGGATGTGAGCAAGAACACCGCCCTGGAATGGTTGGACTGCGACAACAATCAGCTGACAAGCCTGGATGTGAGCAAGAACACCGCCCTGACAATGTTGTATTGTTCCTTAAATCAGCTGACAAGCCTGGATGTGAGCAAGAACACCGCCCTGATATATTTGAGCTGCGGCGACAATCAGCTGACGAGCCTGGATGTGAGAAAAAACACCGCCCTGACAGAGTTGAACTGTTCCTCGAATCGGCTGACGAGCCTGGATGTGAGCAAGAACATCGCCCTGACAGGGTTTTGGTGTTTCAATAATCAGCTGACAAGCCTGGATGTGAGCAAGAACCCCGCCCTGATATATTTGAGCTGCGGCGACAATCAGCTGACAAGCCTGGATGTGAGCAAGAACCCCGCCCTGGAATGGTTGGAATGTCACAGAAATCAGCTGACAAGCCTGGATGTGAGCAAGAACCCCGCCCTGACAGATTTGAACTGTAACGGGAATCAGCTGACAAGCCTGGATGTGAGCAAGAACACCGCCCTGACAAGGTTGTATTGTACCGAAAATCAGTTGACAAGCCTGGATGTGAGCAAGAACCCCGCCCTGACAGAGTTGTATTGTAACGAAAATCAGCTGACAAGCCTGGATGTGAGAAATTGTGATCCCGATATTGATGTTTCGGCCGATGAAAATGTTAAAATCATCAGATGACAGTAATTTTTAAGAACAATGAGTTACGAGGAATGGGTAATGTCATTTAATTAGCATAGCCACCCCGTACTCTTTAGGTCTAAATAGAATATTATTTAAAAGGGGCTGTGAAACCGTGGACTATTTTAGTTCCGGTTTTTCACAGCCCCCTTGTTCGTTTTTACTTACGATATCTGAATGCGTCGATCTCATTATCGTTGCTGTCCCGGAGAACGGCTTTTAATACGTCCATGTTATCGGCGTTTATCCTCATCTAGCAAGAAGACTCCTTCCTCTTAGGTGGGAGATGAATTGCTCAAAATCACAAAATCACAAAACATTAAAACCTGTTGATATAGACAGGTTTTTCTGTTATAATAATCTTTAGTTTGAACAACTTTTATTCTTTACAAAAGATGACGAAGCAGTGATTGTGGTAGTCGAATCAGTCATGGAGGTTAGTATTATGTTGAATAAACATAAAAACGACAGAAGCAGTTATAAATATCGGGATAATAAGGGTTTTACCTTAGTTGAGATGATAATAGTTTTAGTTATCCTTGCCATCCTTGCAGCAATTCTCATACCTGCTCTTATAGGGTATATAGATAGTGCCAAGCAGAAGGAGTATGTTCTTGAAGCAAAAAATATAATGACTGCAACACAGGCTGAACTTACAAAAATATATGCTAAGGATATAGGCTATACAAGAATTGAAAATGGAAGGGAACAAACAAATGCTAATTGTTTCGGAAATGGACGTGGAGACACCAGATTAGCTCTTTGTTATGTAAATGATTATCCTTTTGCTAAAGAGATATTTGAAATTGCGGGATATGAAATATATGATCCCAATCCTAATCTGCCATGGTATCAGAATTATAAAACTCATAACAAAAATAAGAACTGGAATACAGTCTCCAACGATAAGAAAAATGCTGACAATCTGAGCTTTGTAGCTGTCGGTCTTGGAAACTATCATTGTTATGCAAATCCTACAAGTGCTGATTATGATCCTCATAAAGCTCATACGGTTTACTATCTGATCTATCAGCCATATGAAGGTGCTGATTATGTTATATTTGACGGAAATGAATTTGTTACCGAGTGGCCTTTTGGTACCCGAAAACTGAGTGACGCAATTAATGGAAATTCATATAAAAAATATCCTACAGAAATAAATGGGGCGACGATTTATATCCAGTTTTATTTTATAAAGGCCGGTGTAGGTAATGTTATTGGTGGTAATCAAAAAGAAGAGCTTAAAAAAATTGATGAATCGTTTGGCTTATCATAAAAGTGAAAGAGCCGGACTTCAATATTGTTTGTAAAATTTGGGAAGGAATCTATTATGGGAAAGAATGGATTTGTTTGTTTAAAAAAGCTAAAAAATATATTGCTGTGCGTTTTTATTATCGTAATCGTTACTGCGGCATCAGGCTGTGATTCGAAAAATGCAGATGAGCAGAAAAATACACCTACATCGGAGATAAGCTCAACCCCGGAAGCAACATCAGTACCCGAGGCGTCACCTACTGCAACACCTACGCCTGAAGCAACGCCTACACCTACTGCAACGCCGACACCAGAAGCAACGGCTACTCCGGAACCTACGCCGACAATGTCGGCTGAGGAGCTGTACGCTGAAGCGATAGAAAAATCTCTGGTTGAAACCGGTAATAACTACAGGTTGAAACGCGTGCTTGAAAAGGCAAGAGCAGGTGAAGATATATATGTATGCGCGCTTGGCGGTTCTGTTACCGAGGGAGCACTTGCCAGGACAAATGACGAAGGTTATGCATACCTTTTCGCAAATGAGTTTAAATCGACATACTGTCCGGGTGACGGTTCTAATTTCCATTTCGTAAACGCAGGACTTTCGGGTACTCCTTCCTGCCTGGGTATCATGAGGTACCGTCAGGATGTTGTCGATCTGCTCGGAGCAAATCCGGACATACTGATCATCGAATTTGCAATAAACGATTACAATGAACCTACAAATGGAAGAGCTTACGAGAGTCTGATAAGGAAGGCACTTGAAGCAAATGAAGATTGTGCGGTCATTCTGCTTTATTCGATCGCCAAGACCGGCTGGAACATGCAGGACAACTACATTAAGATAGGAAAGTTTTACGGCGTTCAGCAGGTCAGCATAAAGAATGCGCTTTATAAGACAAGCAAAATAATGAGGGTGACCCAGTCTAAATATTTCGCAGACGATTATCATCCTACCACATACGGTCACAAGCTGATGAAGGACTGCATGCTGAACCTTATCAAGGTTGTGGACGAAGAGGAGCCGGGAGCAAAGATCGAGCTTCCGGAAAAAAGCCTTGTAGGTTCTGATTTCAAAAACCTTGTGATGATAGACAGCAAAGCTTTGAGCCTGGATCATCTTAATATCAATCCCGGAAGCTTTTCGGAGCGTGATGAGGCTGTTGTAAATATGTACTTTACAAAATCAGCTTCCTTCCCGAATAACTTCTATCATAAGGCAGGAAATGAAAATGAACCTCTTAAGCTGACGCTTAACTGTAAGAATATCCTGATCAATTATAAGACTTCATCAAATGCTTCTTTTGGCAAGGCGGACTTCTATATTGACGGAGAACTTGTTGCCACAGCAGACGGCCATTCCGCCGGAGGCTGGAATAACTGTAATGTTATCATGCTGCTAAGACAGGATGAGGCAGCAGAGCATGTCTTGGAAATAAAAATGGCGGAAGGAAACGAGGATAAGGCGTTTACTGTCTTAGCGATTGGTTATTCAGAATAAAATATGGATAATCAAAGCTTTTGAGGGTTTCCCAAAGTAAAAACAATAGTGACAGGAGAATGAAATGGTCCTCCTGTCACTTTCATTTTTTATTCAAGTTCTTTCATAACGCTCATATATGCGGGTCTGATAATCTTATCGACGCATATGAGTTCCTCTATTCTGTGGGCACTCCAGCCGACTATTCTTGCAATGGCGAACATAGCGGTGTAGAGCTCCTCGGGGATGCCGAGCATCTTGTAGATGAATCCACTGTAGAAATCAACGTTGGGGCTGACTCCCTTATAGATCTTTCTCTTCTGCGCGATGATTATGGGCGCAAGTTCTTCAATATTCTGATAGAGGAGAAGATCTTTTTCCCTGCCTTTTTCCTTTGCAAGCTGTTCAACGAATTTTTTGAAAGCTTTCTTTCTCGGATCGGATACCGAGTATATCGCATGACCCATACCGTAGATGAGACCTTTTTTGTCAAAGGCTTCTTTATCTACAATCTTCTGGAGATAAGCGGAGATTGCATCTTTATCGGAATAATCCTTTACATGCTTTCTTATGTCATCCATCATCTCCATAACTTTTATGTTTGCTCCGCCGTGCTTGGGTCCCTTTAATGATGACATGGCCGCAGCAATGGTTGAATAGGTATCTGCGCCTGAAGATGTAACAACACGGGTAGTAAATGTCGAGTTATTTCCACCACCGTGTTCCATATGAAGGATTAGTGCGGTGTCGAGTACCTTGGCTTCCGTCTTGGTGAATTTTTTGTCCGGTCTTAAGAGCAACAGCAGGTTTTCTGCGGTTGAGAGCTTGGGATCCGGATGATGTATGAACATGCTTTCGTTTTTCTCATAATGAACATATGCGTTATAAGCATATATAGCGAGCATCGGGAATTCACTGATCAGCTGTATGCACTGGCGAAGTGTATTGCTGATAGAAGTGTCAAGTGCCTTATCATCATACGATGCAAGTGTCAGTATACTTCTCGTCATGGAATTCATTATATCATGAGAGGGCGCTTTCATAATGACATCTCTTGTGAAATTGGTCGGAAGGATGCGGCAGCCTCCGATAAGCTCGGAAAATTCCTTTTCCTGTTCGGGGGTGGGAAGTTCACCCATGAGGAGCAGATAGGAGATCTTTTCAAATCCCAGATGATCGGGTCCGAGACCGTCGATCAGGTTCTCAATGCGGTAGCCCCTGTACCAGAGCTCACCGTCACACTGTACTTTTTCTCCGTTGATCATCTTTGAGGACAGTACTTCGGAGATGTTCGTAAGTCCTGTCAGGACTCCGTTTCCGTTTATGTCCCTCAGTCCTCTGTTTACCCCGTATTTCAAATATAATTCCTTCGGAATGGAATCGTTTTTGATGCACGTGGCCTGTTGTGCTTCAGCATAGCTGCGTACCTGTTTTAAAATATTCATTGCGGTTCCTCCTTCTTGGATGTTTTAAGGATAAAAAATCGATATATCAGTGACTTTGATCCTTGATTTTTATTGAGAGCATAGTAAAATAAAGCTCAACATTAGATAGTATATCAGAAAAATTTACGAAAATCTATAAAAGTTTTAAAAAATTTTTACGAAAATAAAAAAAGTTTGCAAAACCGGAAAATATGCATTACTATATTAGCAAATTATGTCGATATAACAAAACAGAAGATGCGGAGCATCGTTTTGTTACCGAGGAAACGCTGAAGGCGTTTTCGAGGTGACTTTGACAGGGAGAAAACATGAAAAAGAACAAGAGCAAATATCTTTCCATATATGAACGGGTGAGAGACGACATAGTATCAGGAGTTTTTCCGAAAAACTCAAAGCTGCCGTCAAAGCGTACAATGGCGGATGAGTACGGTGTAAGCGTTATCACCATAGAGCATGCATATGAGCTGCTCATGGAGGAAGGTTATATCGTTGCAAAGGAAAAGAGCGGTTATTATATAATATATTCTACCGACAACTTCTTTGAGGTTGCGTCCGAAAGAACGGGAACAGAGGAACCGGAACCTGTTTCAAAACGTTCGGACAGGTTTGAGAATAATGAGATATCGTTCCTTCAGTATGCACGTATGACAAGAAGAGTCCTTTCTATATATGGGGAGAAGCTCACGGAACGGTCACCGTGGTACGGTACAGAGCATTTCCGAAAGGTGATCGCGGCATATCTTCATCGCAGCCGAAGGATAGATATCGATCCCAAGAGAGTGATAATCGGATCCGGTGCGGAAAATCTGTACAGGATGATAGTAAATGTCCTCGGACGGGATATCGTTTACGGAATAGAGAATCCTTCTTATGAAAAGATCGCATATGTTTACAAATCAGAGGGAGTCCGTTGCAGACAGCTTAAGCTGGGCAATGACGGAATTGACAGCGGAGCGCTTTGGAAAGCTGAGGTGGGAGCTCTGCATATCACTCCGTACAGGAGCTATCCAAGCGGCGTAACCGCATCGGCGTCAAAGAAGCACGAATACCTGAAATGGTGTAATGAGAAGCATGCGATAATAATAGAGGATGATTTTGAGTCCGAGTTCTCACCTTCGAGGAGACCGGAAGAAACCGTGTTTTATCTTAATCATGGGAAGAATGTAATCTACGTTAACACCTTTACTAAGACCATAGGCTCGTTTATACGTGTCGCATATATGGTAATACCTGAGAATCTGATCGAACTGTTTAACGAAAAACTGAACTTCTGTTCCTGCTCGGTTCCGACTCCGGAGCAGTATATAATTTCGGAACTGATAGAAAGCGGAGAGTTTGAACGGCATATAAACCGTGTAAGACGCAGAAAAAGGGAACGGCCATAACCGGGAATTTCAATATTAATAAAAATTTAATTGATTTCTGATGAAACGTATTGTATAATAAGCTTGGTATAAAATACCTCTTTATCCGGAAAGGAGGTTGCTTATGGTTATCAGAGTTTCAGATTTGGGAATAACAAGATATAATTCATATAACGGCGATAATTCAAAGGTCGGCTATGTTTCTATAAACGAGCGTCTGAATAAAAAACCTGTGGAAAAGGTTGATTCCGTTGCATCCTCCACATCACATCAGAGGAGTGTCGCAAAGGAAGCCGGAGAGAAATTTGTCAGCGCTTCGACACCGGCATATACCATTGATTTTACGTCGCAGGGCATGAGTGCGTTGAAGAGCTTCAAGGCCGCAAGAGAGTATCTTGAACAGATGGAGGAGCTTGAGCAGAAAAAAGCCGCAAGCCCTGAGCCTGCCGAGACAGAGAAAAACGTGCAGGATACGTCGACAGCTTATGAAAAGAGTTATGTCCGCGGAACGGATAATAAAAACGATCAAAAGAGCAGGAGTCCTTTTGCTGAGAAGATTAACAAAACTGCAGACACAAGGAATTCCGGCATTAATAAAATAAACAGCAGCTATAAGCAGACACAGGCCGTAAAGGCATATGACTACCAGATGTCTTTGGGGCATGAACGTACATCCTTTGCAAAGCCCAAAACTGTACAGGGGATAAGCAAGTAACGGTGCCTGCATAGGGAAAGGAGTGTATATGGCATTATCGATTTTTGGAGTGGGTAATGAAGGTTCCTCTTGGAACAATATCGGAAATGTCACATCATCTGTTTTAGGTTCTTCATCCGGAAGCAATGCTTTGGGAGACATGGCTCTCATCAGATCCGGAGCATATAAGAAGCTTTTAAACGCATATTATAAGGACGAAAACTCTTCGGCAGCAAAAAATACCGAAAAGTCTTCGACAGAGAAGCAGAACCTTACCATAGCGAGAGATGATGCAAACAAACTGAACAAAGCTGCTGAAAACCTTTTGAAAGCAGATGTTTCGGAAGAAAACAGGGATGCGCTCAAGAAGGATGTCGATTCCTTCATAGAGGCATACAATTCCGTTGTAAAGTCAGGCAGTGAGGTTGACACTCAGTCGGTTCTGAGAAACACTCTCTGGATGACACAGAGAACCTCCAAGAATTCAGGGCTTTTATCGGATGTCGGTATAACCGTAGGTTCAGATAACAAGCTGTCGATAGACGCAGAAAAGTTCGCAAAGGCTTCGACGGCAGACTTAAAGACACTGTTTAACGGAAGAGAGTCCTTTGCAGGCCTTACCGCTCAGAAAGCAAGCAATATTTCAATTGTTGCAAGCTCGGCAGCATCGTCTGGCAGACATGCATCGGCATATACCTTCTCGGGGACATATGCAAGTGCCGCAGTAAGTTCAAAGATTGATACAAAGGGTTGATTTCCTTTTGAAAGATAAGAAAACCGCAGGCTATCCTTTAACGGATATGCCTGCGGTTTTTACTTTAACATTTCCGGGGTTCGCCGTATTTCTCACCGAAGGTTTCTACGGTTACCTTCTTCATCACCTGAGGAGCGAGAGGTCTGTCACGGAAGTCAACGTCGGTTTCCGCAATTCTGTCAACTGCTTCCATACCTTCGGTAACCTTTCCGAAAGCAGCGTATGCACCGTCAAGATGTGGTGCGTTCTTATGCATGATGAAGAACTGAGAACCTGCGGAATCGGGATCCATTGCTCTTGCCATCGAAAGAACGCCGCGGGTATGCTTCAGATCGTTCTTGAAGCCGTTCTGATTGAATTCACCGGGAATCGAGTATCCGGGACCGCCCATGCCGGTGCCTTCGGGACATCCGCCCTGGATCATGAAACCTGCAATGACACGATGGAAGATGAGTCCGTCATAATATCCTTTATTGATAAGGGAAATGAAATTCTTAACCGAGTTGGGAGCTGTTTCGGGATACAGCTCAGCTTTGATGATGTCACCGTTTTCCATTTCAAAAGTAACTATGGGATTCTGCATTTTTCTTTCCTTTTGCCTGTAAAGCAATCCTTTCTGATTTTTTACAAATATAACAAATATTTGGCCGTCACCGGACAGATTTCCTGTGACAACGGTACCATAATAGCATAAACATACATTATGTGCAACATAAAAACTATTTTATCTTGAAAAAACGGCTCTTCAGGCAGGTGGGATGCTTGACGGATTTTACTATATATGCTAAAATATATTAGTTAAAGTAGATTTTGTTTAAGCATCTTAAAAAAGACTTACATAAGAAATAAAGAAAAGAGAAAACAGTGACGATGAAGAATGATCTAGATCTTACGGGCAGGACCGTACTGGTTACCGGAAGTCCGGGTTTCATAGGCGCAAATCTTGTACTTCGCCTGCTTAAAAGTATGCCTTCGGGGCGTATAATATCCCTTGACAATATGAACCCGTATTATGATCCGGCACTTAAGGAATATCGTCTCGGCCTTATAGAAAAAGCAGCTGAAGAAAGCAGTGCCGAACATATTTTCATAAAGGGCAGTATTGCGGATAAGGCACTTATAGACAGCATTTTTGAAAAATACAGACCTTCTGTTGTAGTTAATCTGGCCGCTCAGGCAGGTGTCAGATATTCGATAGATCATCCGGACGTATATATTGAGTCAAACATCATTGGATTTTATAATATACTTGAAGCATGCAGGCATTCGTACGATGACGGATCGAAAGGTGTTGAGCATCTTGTTTATGCAAGCAGCAGCAGTGTTTACGGAGGAAACAAAAAAGTTCCGTTCAGCACCGAGGATATGGTGGATAACCCTGTATCGCTGTATGCGGCGACCAAGAAATCAAACGAGCTTCTGGCACACAGTTATTCCAAGCTTTACAATATCCCTTCTACCGGACTTAGGTTTTTCACGGTTTACGGACCTGCGGGACGCCCCGATATGTTCTATTATTCCGCAACAAAGAAGCTGGTTAAGGGTGAGAAGATCCGTATTTTCAATTACGGGAACATGAAGAGGGATTTCACATATGTGGATGATATAGTCGAAGGCATAATCCGCGTAATGAAGGGTGCTCCGGCCAGGATGAACGGCGATGACGGGCTTCCCGTCCCGCCTTATTCTCTTTACAATATCGGTGGCGGTCAGCCGGAAAAACTGCTTGATTTCGTAAGTGTTCTTCAGGAGGAGCTGGTTAATGCCGGAGTCCTTCCGAAAGACTATGATTTTGAAGGACACAGGGAGCTTGTCGGGATGCAGGCGGGTGATGTACCCGTTACCTATGCCGACAGTACGGGTCTGGAAAAAGATTTCGGCTTCAGGCCGCAGATAGGCATAAGGGAAGGCTTAAGGGCATTTTCCGAATGGTATAAAGAAAACCCGTATTAGATCAAATACGTAGATCATAGTATAAGTACTTGGAGCAAACATGTCATTTAATATAAAGATTAGTCTGAAAGCATTATGCATTTGCTTACTTACAATGATAATGCTTGTCGGATGTTCGGGGAAAAAAAACGGAGGTCTGGTCCAGTTTGATACCGACGCGGAATATTCTACGGTAAAAATGAATATTACCGGGTACGGCTCGATTTCCTTCAGGATATATACAGAAACCGAACCGGATGTCGGCTCTAAGTTCCTTGAACTTTGTGAGTCGGGCTTCTATAACGGGAAACCGTTCTTCTATATAGTTGACGACTATCTTCTGATGGCGGGATTAAAGAATGAGGAGACCGTCGAAGGGGAAGAGAAGAAAAAGGAGAGCGTGGCAGCCAAGAGGTATAAGGCCGAGGCGGTTCTGTCTCCCGAGATGCATCCGTATCGCGGTGCTCTTTGTACATCTGTCAATGATGAGAATGTTTCAGACCTTTCATCCTTCTATATCATAGGTATGACGGCAAGAAAACTGGCGGATATTGAAGAACTGATAGAATCAAAGGATCGTACCCTGCACGATTACATAAAATTCGGTTATAAGACCGAGATGTCATATGATATGCTTGAAACATACAGGGAATACGGAGGAGCTCCGTGGCTTGACGGACATATAGCAGTATTCGGTCAGGCATATGAAGGACTTGAAGTTCTGGATGATATAATGGAAGCTCATATTAATGATCCGGAGCTTGAGATTTTGATAAAGAATATAGAAACCGATTGATTTTCAACCTGTTATTGAGAGGTGATCAGATTATGTGGGATGGTTTAAAAGTAGGAGGGTTCCAGTTTGATGACTCCATGGAATATGCCCTTGCAAAAAAAGAATCCGATATTATTAACTACATAACTGAACGAATGGATACCAGAGATCCTCAGATTGCCATGAAGGTTTATTACAAGCTTTTGGAAAGGCAGGATATGAAAACCGTTGTGGGACTGGCTTATTTAAAGCAGCTTCGTGATTTCTGCATTCAGAGCGGGATAATCGATGATGAACAGCTTAAGGTCATCCCGATAATCGGTGAAAATGAGAAAAAAGGGAAGCTTTCTTCGTACGGAGATGCTTCTGCACTGGAAATGGATACGGCGATATCCGAGAGTGCGGCGGATATGGATACAAAGTTCGAAAGACTCGATCAGAAGATAGACGACGAGTTCGCAGAGACGGAGAAGGCTCTTAAAAGAGATATACAGAATCATATTAATAAAGAAAATAAATATAAGAACATCGCCGATTTTTACAGGAGCAAGGTAAAAAAGTGCTATTATGCGATAGTGGCGCTTGCGATAGTTATCGTGGTTCTGTTTATTTTGGCGATAACCGGCAAACATCTTCCGATATCCGATACGGAAAAAGATATCCAGGATAAATACGCGGCATGGGCCGAAGAGCTTGCCGAAAGGGAAAAAGCCCTGAAAGAGCTTGCAATTTCGGTTGATGTCAATGGAAATACTTCGGGAAATACCGATACTACAGAAAACGATACTGATAAAACGTGAGGTGTAACCAATGGATGTTATAAAGGTCCTGATAGCCGATGATGAGAGCAGAATGAGAAAGCTTGTAAAAGATTTTCTTAACAAGAACAATATAGTGGTCCTTGAAGCAGAGAACGGGGAGAAGGCCTGCGATATTTTTTATGAGGAAAAGGATCTTTCTCTTATAATCCTTGACGTCATGATGCCCGGTATGGACGGATGGCAGGTATGCAGGGAAATCCGTAAGTATTCAAAGATACCGATAATCATGCTTACCGCAAAGAGCGATGAAAAAGATGAGCTTTTGGGATTTGAGCTCGGAGTTGATGAATATATTACAAAGCCCTTCAGCCCGAAGATACTTGTGGCAAGGGTCGAAGCAATATTACGCCGTACCAAGAACATGGATGATGAAACCTTGGAGGTCGGCGGAATAAAGATTGACCGCCAGGCTCATGTGGTGAGCATAGACGGTCGGGCACTTGACTTAAGCGTAAAAGAGTTTGAACTGCTGGAATATTTTGTGACAAACAAGGGTGTGGCCCTGTCACGTGACAAGATACTCAACAATGTATGGAATTACGATTATTTCGGTGATGCCCGTACAATTGATACTCATGTTAAGAAGCTTCGTGCAAAGATGGGCGAAAAGGGAGAATGTATCAAGACCATATGGGGTATGGGATATAAATTCGAGGCTTAAGGTATGCGTCATTCGTTAAAGATAAAAATACTTCTGCTTCTGATCCTGTCCATGTTCATGCTGATCTTTCTGTGCTGGATAGCCAATGATGTGTTTTTGCCTTCATTTTATGAGAAATCAAAGATAAAGTCGCTGTCGGAAGTATATGAAAGCATAAACGGGATCATAGGCACAAATGCCGAATTCGGTGAGGATAGTGATATACTTTCCAAGATTGAGAAATCAGAGAACACATACGGTGTAAATGTTTATATAATATCCATACGGCAGAATTTCCTGCACTTTGAGTATCCGATTTCATCGACCATTGAAGGTGAGGCGATATTCGGGCGTAACAGCCGTAACGAGAGAGTGGTCAGGGCTCTGCAGAAATATATGTTCGGTGCACAGGGCATGGATAAGGAACCCGAGCTTTTGAAAACCGAAGATGACAAGTATGATGTCTACAAAAATTATGATTTACAGGTCGATTCCAATTTTATCGACCTTGTCGGATATATAAGTAACGGAAACCTTGTATTTATCAGGACCAATTATCAGAATATAGAGGAAAGCGCCGCAATCTCCAACAGATTCCTCGCAATCTCCGGCGCGATACTTGTTGTCCTCTCTTCAATCCTTATGTACATATTCAGTTATGGCATCACAAAGCCCATACTCGATCTTTCCGAAATATCTAAGGAAATGAGCGAGCTTAAGTTTGAGACAAGATATAAGGGAAAGAGAAAGGACGAGATAGGCGATCTCGGAAGGAATATAAACACGTTGTCTTCCAAGCTTGAGACTACCATCAGCGAGCTTAAGACAGCAAATATTGAGCTTGAAAAGGATATTGAGAAAAAGACGGAAGTTGATGAGATGCGAAGGGAATTCCTTTCAAATGTTTCACATGAGCTTAAAACGCCTATCGCGCTTATACAGGGATACGCCGAAGGACTGGCTGACAATATAAACGATGATGAGGAAAGCAGGAAGTTTTACTGTGAGGTCATAGTCGATGAAGCACAGAAGATGAACAAAATGGTTAAAAAGCTGCTTTCTCTTAACGAACTTGAATTCGGTAATTCGGGGCTGGAGCTTACAAGGTTTAATATCGTGGACCTTGTGCGTTCCGTATCGGCTCAAATAGAGGTGCTTGCAAAGAACAAGGAGATATCCGTAGTGTTCAATGAGACGGAGCCTGTGTATGTCTGGGCTGACGAATACCGTATAGAAGAAGTCATAACAAATTACCTAAGCAATGCGTTGAACCATTGTTCGGGCGCAAAGATTGTCGATATAAGCTTTAAGAAGGAAAACGGAAAGATAAGAGTTTCGGTATTTAACTCAGGAGAGGCCATACCGGAAGCCGATATCGGACAGATATGGGATAAGTTTTACAAGGTTGATAAAGCACACACACGTGAGTATGGCGGAAGCGGCATAGGACTTTCCATCGTTAAGGCGATCATGGAAGCGCACAAAGAGGAATACGGTGTCATAAACCATAAAGCCGGAGTAGAGTTCTGGTTTGAGCTCACCACAGAATGACGGAAAATCTTTTGAAAGATTGTTTATCAGCATTGTAACTATCGCTTGCAAAAAAATAGAAAAAGTGTTATAATATTCAGATAAAGGTGATAAGTGTATATACATTACAAAAAAGATACATAAAGATTAAAAACAAAGTATATATGCTTTCGGAAAGGAGGAGCATTTGATGAAAAAAGCGGCACTGCTTTTTTGCCTGACAATCCTGGTTCTTTCGCTTACGGCATGTTCCTCCGAAGGGAACGTTAAGCTGACCGATGAAGAGTCAGACGCCATCGCTCAATATTGTGCTTATCTTTTGTTAAAGTATGATAATAATAAGAACGATGACAGAAAGCTTTTGGACGTTAAGGAGCTTCAGGACATTTATAAAGAGAGAAAAGGTGAGGATGACGAGAATACGGGAGATAAGGATCTGACACCTACCCCTACGTCAAAACCGCCTAAGGATGATGAAAAGGCAACGCCGACGCCTACACAGAAGCCCGATCAGGATAAGCCGACCGATGCTCCTACCGCAGCACCGACGGCAGTTCCCGACAAAGACCTTGTAAAAAGCCTGACAAAGCTCTATTCGGCCGATGATTTTAAGGTTGAGTACAAGTCGTACGAAACGACAAATATATATGAGCACAGCGGAGGGGTTTTCCGTTCGAAGGATGACAATACGGATCTCATGGTGGTAAATTTTGAGATAACCAATACCGGAAGCAGCGCAAAGAAGTTTGATTATGAGAATTATCCCATTGATTTTGAGCTTTTGCTCAGCAATGGGCAGATCCTGAAACCTCATGCGCCGGCCACCATACTGATACTTAATTACCTGATATGGTATTCCGAGCTTGATAAAATACCGGCAGGTAAAACGGTTAAGGCTGTACTTGTATTTGACATAGCCAAACAGGATGAGAGTCTTGGATTTACTTTAAGAGCAACAAACAGTTCGACCGGTAAGATTTATGAGAAATCAATGAAATGATAATTATTTGGAGGAGGTAATACATGGATACAAAAATTCTTCTTGAAAGCGGTACAAATGAGCTTGAAATCCTGGAGTTCGTTGTCGGCACAAACCACTACGGAATTAACGTGGCAAAGGTAAGAGAGATACTTCCTTACAAAACGCCTACTTCGATTCCGAATTCGCACCCCTGTGTTGAAGGTATTTATATGCCCAGAGAGGCTATAATTACCGTCATTGACTTAAACAAGAGTCTTGCGGTTCCCTATGATACCAATGAGTCAACTGACATGTTCATCGTGACGAATTTCAATAAGTTAAATGTCGCATTCCATGTACAGTCCGTCATCGGTATTCACAGAGTTTCATGGGCTGATATCTCAAAGCCCGATGATTCTGTTAACAATTCGGGAAAGAGCGTTGCTACGGGCTTCCTGAAGATAAATGACAAGCTCATAGTCATTTTGGATTTCGAGAAGATAGTTTCCGATATAAGTCCCGAAACAGGTCTTCGTATGTCGGATATCGACGCACTCGGCATCAGACAGAGAACAAACGATCCGATACTTATAGCTGAGGATTCACCCCTGCTTAGCAAACTTATCCATGATTCGCTCACAAAAGCAGGATACACTACCGTTACCGTTACAAATAACGGCAGGGAAGCATATGAATATATCTGCAAATGTCAGGAAGAGGGTACACTGGACGAAAAGGTAAAGTGCCTTGTTACCGATATTGAGATGCCTCAGATGGACGGACACCGCCTGACAAAACTTATAAAGGACGATCCCGATCTGAATTTCATTCCCGTTGTTATATTCTCATCACTTATTAATGACGAGATGAGACGTAAGGGTGAGCTTTTAGGTGCGGATGCACAGCTCTCCAAGCCGGAAATAGGTTCTCTCGTACAGGTGCTTGATACCATTATTGCTCAGAGAAGAGAATATAAAAAATAAAGCGTGGTGACATATGGGAACATGTCTTATGTGTCACAGAAAGATCCGTGACGGACAGAAATTCTGTGACAGCTGTAAACAGAAGAGAAAGAATAAAGCAGATGAGTCATATCTTGACAGTCTGCTTACTTCTGTTGGAGTAAAGACTGAGCCCGTAAAAGAGGAATCTCCGATAGAAGACTACTATGAGGAGGGTAATCCTTCTGAAGGATATTACGATACTCAGGGTCTTCAGGATACAGATATACCCTATGGCGGCGAACTGAACGTAGCCGAAGCTTTTAAAGACTATAGCAGTACACCCGGTTCGAATGTACCCCCGGCAAACTATGTACTGCCGTCTTCGAATTTAAAGGATACGGCTCCGGAATCTGCGAATAACTATGCCATGGATACCACTCCGGAACTCGAAAACGGCTATGACATGGATGCCGCTCAGGAGACCGAAGCTTCGGATATGGGGATTGCGCCCGGCATGGAAGACGTGCAGGGTGCGGAAAGTGTGCCCGTTGATGACAATATGTCCGGTATGGATGATATGATATCGGATCTTCTTGACGATATGGATTCGGCGGATATTGAGCCTCAGCAGGAAGAACCTGCTATAGAAGAGGCCGATCTTGAGAATATATTCGATGAAGCTGAAGCATATGCGACTCTGCTCGGTAAAGATGAACCGCAGCCGCAGCCCGAAGAAAATAACGATGAAATGTTCGATGTGAGCAGCTGGGGATCGGGAGAGACCGATGATCAGCAGCCGCAGGAAGGCCTGACCGATGTAGAGTGGAACAATAACAACGGAAGTGTATTTGACAATGATGTTGACGCTCTTTTTGAAGAAGTGGATGCCAATATCGGAAAAGCCGATGGGGAGCTTCCTGTTGACGAGCAGCTGAATTCCGTTGATGAGAGCCTCTTTGGAGAAAATACAGAAAAGATATCGGTCAATCAGGCATTTTCGGATTTTGACCCGATCGAAGAATCAATTTCCGTTACGCCGAAGAAGAAAAAGAAGAAAAAATTAAGCTGGTTTAAACGGCTGTTCGGTAATACAAACGATGAAGTAACTCCCGATATGATTGAAGCCGATCGTGTGAAAAAGGAAGAAGAGGCACGACAGGAACAGCTGAACCGTGAGGAAAAGAAGAAAATCGCGGAAAAGAAGAAGGCTGAAGCTGAGGCAGAAAAAGCCCGTAAAAAGGCAGAAGCCGATGCCGAGAGAAATCGGAAGATGGCTCTTGCTGCAGAGAAGAAGGCAGCTGAAAAGGAAAAGGCGAGGAAGAAAAAAGAAACCGCACTTGCCATTGCCGAGTACGAGATGGAGCATGGCAAGATAAACAAAGCGGGAGCAACTATTCTTTTCGTTATTTTCGCTATCCTTACCATCGTTATCATCATAGGTACGAATATTTATTCCTATAACTTAAGCTTTGAAAATGCTCAGAAGGACTTCGACGTAAGAAAATATAACGAAGCATATTATGAGGTATACGGCTATGATCCTTATACGGAGATAAAGGAGGACGATATCCTTCTTTATGACAGGATCATGACTGTCATGTTTGTTAATACTCAGCTCAACTCCTATGAGTATTACATGAAATCAAACAACCGTGAGAAAGCTCTGGATTCGCTTTTAAAAGGACTACAGAGATATGATAAGTTTTTCCAGCTTGCCCAGAACCTGAATATCACGGACGATCTGGATTATGTAAAGGACAAGATACTTGTCAAGCTTTCTACAGAGTTCAATCTTTCTGAGGAAGACGCATACAAGATGATGTCCATCGAAGAAACGGTTGATTACAGTGAGTATCTGTACGGTCTTCTCGGATCGTATGAGGAGGAACTGGAAAAATACAGATAGTGAGGTAGTTTTATGTCCGGTATAGCAGTTATAGATTATGACGCCGGTAATACGATGAGCGTAATGAACGCTTTGAATGCTTTGGGATGTGAGGTTGTCCTCTCCAATAAGCCGGAAGTGCTTCTTGATGCGGATAAGGTTATTTTTCCCGGAGTCGGAGCATATGCCGATGCGATGAGCAGATTAAAAGAATACGGACTTATCGATACCATAAAAGAGGTGGTCTCAAAAGGCACACCTTTTTTAGGTATATGTCTCGGTATGCAGCTTCTTTTTGACTACAGTACGGAGAATGCGGCCGATTACGGAAAAGACAGGATAGAAGGTCTCGGCATACTGCCGGGTTCGATTGTCGGATTTAAGGAAAACGAGAAGTTTACCGGACTTAAGGTCCCTCATATGGGCTGGAATTCGCTTGAAATCGTAAATAAAGATTCAAAGCTGTTTAAAGGTATCGACAACGGCAGCTTTGTTTATTTTGTTCATTCATTTTATCTTGACGCAAAAGAAAGAAGTGATGTTGCGGCAAGAGCTGAGTACGGTATAGGATTTGACGTAGCCGTGGAAAAAGGCAATGTATTCGGATGCCAGTTCCATCCGGAAAAGAGCGGCGATGTAGGACTTAAGATATTGAAGAATTTTCTTGATTAGCCCGGGAGGAACGGCATATGTTCACTAAAAGGATTATCCCCTGTCTGGATGTAAAGGACGGAAGAGTAGTAAAAGGAACAAATTTCATAAATTTAAGAGATGCCGGCGATCCTGTGGAGGTCGGTGAAATATACAGCAAAACCGGAGCTGATGAGCTGGTATTCCTTGATATAACGGCATCCTCCGATAAGAGGAACATAACCGTAAATATGGTACGCAAGGTTGCCGAAAAGGTTTTTATTCCTTTTACCGTGGGCGGCGGTATACGTACCGTTGATGATTTTAAATATATATTAAGGGCGGGAGCAGATAAGGTTGCGGTTAATTCGGCGGCAATTGATAACCCGCAGATAATAAGTGAGGCAGCTCTTAAGTTCGGAAGTCAGTGCGTTGTTTGTGCGATAGATGCCAAGAAACGTACCGACGCCGAAGGCTGGACTATCTATAAGCATGGCGGAAGGATCGACATGGGGATAGATGCTGTAGAATGGGCCAGACGCGCTTACGAACTCGGAGCCGGAGAGATACTGCTCACCAGTATGGACTGCGACGGTACAAAGGCGGGATATGACTGTGAACTGACACGAGCAGTATCCGACGTGGTGGATATACCGGTTATCGCATCGGGCGGAGCAGGAACCTTTGAGCATTTCTATGATGCTTTTGAAAAGGGGCATGCGGATGCGGTGCTTGCAGCGTCTCTGTTCCACTATAAGGAGATGGAGATATCAGATCTAAAGACTTATCTGAAGGATAAGGGTATCCCTGTGAGACTATAACATTATAAAGAGTTAAAGGCTTCCGATTTATATTCGGAAGCCTTTACTAATTACAGATTCCTCTGTGCTGCGGAGAGCATCAGTTTGATACGGTTCAGCTGGTTAACCTCGCTGGCACCGGGATCGTAATCGACAGCAAC
>JAEEGJ010013143.1_pt1 | contig 20219 bp, 17 predicted proteins | sample 8958761 | NCBI WGS metagenome assembly JAEEGJ01 (sample SAMN16246546, study PRJNA631951) | gut metagenome | biome: gut microbiome; feature: rumen; material: RS-attached | host: Bos | place: Iran: Karaj | collected 2018-10 | reverse complement strand
GTTGTCTTCCATCCATTCCTCGGAGGCCATGTAACGCTGCATGGGATCCATAGTGGCCAAGGCAGGATTGACAGCCGTCTGAAGTCCGACGCTGATGCCTGCAAAGCCAAAATTGGCCTCATTGCCTAGGTTCCAGTTCTGAACCGTACATCCCGTGTTAAGAATCTCTGTGGCTACAAACTGGCCATAGGCTCGCAAGACCGTGCAGATTTCTTCCAAAGTGAGCTCTTCCCAAGGCTTGCCGTTTTGCAAGGGGAGGAGTTCGGGGTATTCGGAAAAATCGGGGGCTTGCTGGGTTTCCATATCCATATAGGTATAGGCGCACATGATCTCAGGGTTGATGGGGATGTGCAGTTTGGCAGCCAATCGACAGAGGGCCAGGCCTTGCTCTAGTGTGTGACTGTTGACATTGGAATCGGCTATCCCTGAATCATCAGGGGTGGGATAGCGCTTGGTGGCAATCCTGGCGTACATCTCAGTGGCGCCAGCAGCGATGTAAAGGCGTTCCAACTCTTCCAGAGTGGTGGCAGTCTTGTTGCCAACCTGGTAGGTATAGCCATTCAGGAACATGCTGTGGGTAAAGGGACTCACAGACAAGGCCATGCGGAAGTTGTCCGTAGGTTTTTGTGTCCGTAGTAACAAAGTGGCTACGAGGACAACCACCAAGGCAACGAGGAGGAGGACTGCCTTCTTCATGGGAGGCGGTTATTTACGGAAGCCTATGATCTCACGAACGGCCTTCAGGGTTTCTGAAGCACTGGCACGGGCAGCATCAGCACCTTCGCGGGCAATCTTGTCCAGCAGTTCGGTGTTGGCGCTGTATTCCTCGATCTTCTGACGGATAGGAGCTACGATCTCCACCAAGTCGTGTGCGATCTGTTTCTTCAGGTCGCCATAGCGCAAGGTACAGTTGTTCCATTGCTCGTCGAAATACTCGTAAGTATCAGGGGTAGAGGCAATTCTGAGGAACGTGAAGAGGTTCTCAATCACCTCTGGCTTAGGACTGTTGGGCTCCTGCGGACCGCTATCGGTAACGGCCTTCATCACTTTCTTGGTGATGGTCTTGTCGTCGTCGCGCAGATAGATACAGTTGCCTGTGCTCTTGCCCATCTTGCCACTGCCATCGAGTCCGGGCACCTTTAGGGCCGACTTGCCAAAGTAGAAGTTCTGTGGCTCTGGGAAGAATTCCACGCCATAGATATTATTGAAACGACGGGCGCACTTGCGCATCATCTCCATGTTCTGTTCCTGATCCTTGCCAACGGGCACCTTGTGGGCACGGTGCTGCAGCACATCGGCAGCCATGAGGGTTGGATAGGTCAGTAGACCTGCATTCACGTTGTCTGGCTGCTGGCGAGCTTTCTCTTTGAAAGTAGTAACACGTTCTAACTCACCGAGATAGGCGTTCATGTTGAGGTAAAGGTATAACTCCAAGGTTTCCTTTACATCGCTCTGCACATAGATGGGTGCCTTCTGCGGATTGATGCCACATGCCAGATATTCGGCCAGGATGGTACGTGCGCTGCTCTGTATGTTCTCTGGTTTGGGATGCGTGGTGAGGGAGTGCCAGTCAGCTATGAAGAATAGACATTGATACTCATCTTGCATGGCAACGAAACTTTTCACTGCTCCAAAATAGTTGCCCAGATGCAGGTTTCCTGTGGGGCGAATGCCGCTTACTACTTTTTCCATTTCTTATAGTTTTTTATAATTTTGGGTGCAAAGATAAGTAATTTATTTGTATTTTTGCAGGCAAAAAGAAATATTATGCCACTTTCACAATTACCGACTTTACTACTTTATATCCTGATTGTGGGATACACACCAGGACCAGCGAACATCTATTCGCTGTCTTGTGCCATGAAGTATGGTCGGAAGCATGCCTTGGTGATGTGGCGGGGCCTGTTCCTGGGCTTCGCCGTGGCCGTGGTGCTGATGGCAGTGGCAACGCATCTACTGGGAGAGGCGATGGGGCATTACGTGTATGTCCTGCGATATCTGGGGGCGGCTTACATCATCTGGCTTGCTTGGCAGATCTACAGAGAGTCGGGCATACAGCTGAAGAACACGCAGGTATGCTCGTTCTGGTCGGGCTTTGTGATGCAGCTGACGAATGCCAAGATGCTGCTCTTCGACCTGACGGTCTTCAGTCTCTTCGTACTCCCTTATTCCGACCGTCTGATAGATATGTTGCCCGTGGCAGCCTTGCTGCTCATCGCAGGACCAGGATCGAATCTAGTGTGGCTCCTGGCGGGGGACTATCTGCGCCACTTCTTCGATAAACGTCAGAAACAGGTGGACATCGTGATGGCAATTTTGCTGTTGCTTTGTGCGGCTGCAATCTTGTTTCATTGATGGAGGGCGCGTATGAAGGTGGGATTTCTGAACATCAATCCACTGACTTGCAGTAAGGAGGAACAGCTGCGGGCGTTGCAGGAGGCGGGCTGTGAGCGCATCTTTGAGATGGGCACCACGGTGAGTGCCATTGACCGCTCGGAACTGGAGGAATGTCTGGAGAGCTTGCAGGTGGGGGATACGCTGGTAGTGTGGCGCATGGATGTGCTGGAGAAGTCGCTGAACGACCTGGTGCAATTGCTTACCGAACTGGCTGATCGGCACATCGCTTTCTCGTCGCTGGAGGATCATCTGCATACCCGTGGACTGATGGGGCAGATGGTGCGTAAATTGCTCGTGACCTTGAAGAAGGCCGACCGACAGGTGCAGCGCATCCGTATGCAGCAGGTGCGACGGGCGGCTTATGAGAAAGGCGTGCGTATGGGACGTAAGACGGGCTCTGTGAACCGTAAGAACCGAGAGAAGCCCATGCAGTGCAAGCAGCTATACGAGAATGGCAGCAGTGTGACACAGATCATGACGCTGCTGAATATACGCTCGGCGAATACGGTGTATCGCTATCTGCGACAGTTGGGTGTGCAACTGGGGGATTTCAAGGAGCGACGGAACCTCACGAAGCAGGAACTGACGGCAATGAAGCGCGATCTCTTCGACGAGCATCACCAACTGAATTTGTTCGACCAATAATCTTTTTGACGATATGAAAACACTCTTTTCTGCCTGCTGTATCAGTCTGCTGATGACGCTGTGTGCGCAGGCTCAGACCAACAATGATGCGTGGAAAGCTGCGGATGTGCAACTGCGTTTCCTTTTGGAGCAAACGGCTTTGAATCGAAAGAGCATCGCGGATAAGTCAAAGCTGATGCCGAGGTGTGTGGAGAAGGATGGCTCGCTGCGTCTGGTGGGTATAGGCGACTGGTGTTCGGGGTTCTTTCCTGGCGAACTATGGCTGATGTGGCAGCATACACAGGATGATTTCTGGCGGGAGTGGGCGGTATCGAATACGTGGAAACTGGAGGAACTGAAGTGGAACAACAGCAGTCATGATCTGGGCTTCATGGTGTATAATTCTTTTGGAAAGGCGTATGAGCTCACGGGCGAGCGTTCGTATAGGGATGTGGTGATTCAGGCGGCGAAGACGCTGGCGTCGCGCTATGATGCGAACGTAGGCTGTATCCGTTCTTGGTCGTGGGGCACACCCGACCGCTGGCAGTTTGCGGTGATTATCGACAACATGATGAATCTGGAGTTGCTTTTCCAGGCATCGCTTCTCACGGGCGACAGGCAGTATTATGACATGGCGGTGAGTCATGCCAATCAAACGCTGAAGAACCATTTTCGTGAAGATTTCTCATCGTACCATGTGGTGGATTACAATCCTGCGGATGGGAGCGTGATCAAGCGTATCACGCATCAGGGCATCGCGGACGAGTCGGTGTGGAGCCGTGGACAGGCATGGGGACTCTATGGCTTTACGATGTGCTATCGCTTCACGAAGGATGTGCACTATCTCCAACAGGCGCAGCAAATCGCGCGTTTCTTTTTCGGACAGAAGGACTTGCCTGCTGATCTGATTCCTTACTGGGACATGCGTGATCCGGCCATCAAGACGCATCCTACGGAGGTGCCTCGCGACGCTTCTGCAGCGGCGGTTTTCGCTTCGGGTCTGTATGAATTGGCGACGTATGTAGGGGAGGTGGAGGCTCAGACGTATCGTCGTTTAGCCGACGGGATCTTGCAATCGCTGACGACACAATACCAACCTGCTCCTAAAACCTCACAGGGGTTCCTGTTGTTGCATTCTACTGGCAATTATCCTGCCAATGACGAAATCGATGTGCCCATCATCTATGCCGACTATTATTATTTGGAGGCGCTGACGCGACAAGAGGCTCTGGGGAAGTGAGCCGTTTTTCGCTTTCAGTGTGGTGATTCTCGTTTTGGAGAAAGGCACTGAATCTGGAAGGAGGATATGCATTATCTTTGTTCCTTGATAAATAGTAGATGCATATGAACAGTGTTGACAAAAATATTCTTTCTATCAAGGACAAGCCTTGGCTGCTTTCCTTGATCTGTACCATTTTCGTGATTTATCCCAATGCGTCGTGGCTGTGGTGTGAGCTGACGTTCCCCATGTTTCACGACCGTAGTCTGTATTTCTACATCGTACTCTTCGTGGCGCGATTTGTTTTCTACTGGCTCTTTGTGTGGCTGCTGTTGCGCATAAACCTGAAGTTCCAGAAGAAACTGTCGCTCTCCAACCGTATGCTGAAGAGTTTGGTTATCTCTGCCATTGGTCTGCTGTTGTATATTGCGCTCAGCTTTCTGACGGAAACGATGGATATGCCCAACACACTGGTGGTGATGCAGTTCCTTACCTCGGGACTTATCTGTGCGATGCTGGGGTATATCTTCGAACTGTTTGAGTATCAGCGTAGCAAGGAACAGGAAATCGAACAACTGAAGATTGAGAATCTGGAGAGTCGGCTGAAGGCGCTGACCAATCAAATCAACCCGCATTTCTTCTTCAACTCTCTGAATGGTGTATCGGCCTTGGTGCGGAAAGGGGATGACGAAAAGACGCTGTCGTATGTGAACAACCTCAGTGACATCTTCCGCTACATCTTGCAGAGCGAAAAGAGGGGATTGGTGACTCTGCAGGAGGAGCTTGATTTCTTGGATGCCTTCAGTCAGGTGATGGAGGTGCGCTATGGCGACAAACTGAAGTTTAACATCGAGGTGCCTGAAGACCAAAGGGTACTGAAGTTGCCTGTGCTTTCGCTGTTGCCTCTGATTGAGAATGTGGTGGAGCATAACACCATCGACAGTGAGCATCCTATGACAGTGCACATCGGCATGAGTGCGCCAAAGGAATTGATGGTGCGGAATGCCTTGTGTCCGAAACTGGCGCCTAGTAGGACCAACGGGACGGGCTTGAATAATCTTCAGAGTCGCTTCCAGCTGTTGATGGAGCAGAGTATCCAAGTGGATGATGAAGGGAAGTGGTTTGTGGTTAAATTGCCTTTAAATTGACGATTTATGAGAGTTCTGATAGTTGAAGATGAGACGGCTGCTTATGATAACTTGGTGAGTATCTTGGCAAGCATAGACCCGATGATAGAAATTGTTGGGAACACGGAAGGTGTGGGGCAAACCATTCGGTGGCTGGAAAGTCATCCGAAGCCCGACCTTATTTTTATGGATATCCATCTGAGTGATGGCTCTGCGTTTGCCATCTTCACGCAGACAGAGGTGGAGGTGCCCATCATTTTCACCACGGCGTATGACGAGTATGCTATCGAGGCGTTCAAGGTGAACAGCATCGACTATTTGCTGAAGCCCATCCATCCGAAGGATATGGAGGCGGCCTTGCAGAAGTTCAAGAAATGGGGGCACCAGGACATCGATCATTATCTGGAACAGATGGCACAACTGAAGATGGCGCCTGTGACCAACTATCGTGACAAGATCATCTTGCAGTATCGGGACAAGCTGCTGCCTGTGCCCATAACGGAGGTGGCATTTTTCTATTATACCGACCATAAGACCAGCGTGACACTGATGGATGGACAGACTTATCCGTTGCGCAGTCAGTTGGACCAGATCTTTGCCACATTGAATCCTGTCGACTTTATCCGTGCCAATCGGCAGTTTATCATCAATCGGGAAGGGGTGAAGGATATCTCCGTGTGGTTTGACGGGCGTCTGCGCGTGAATATGAAGACCGAGGTGCCTGAGCCTATTTATATTAGTAAGAACCGTGCATCGGAGTTCAAACAGTGGATGGAGCGAGTGTGATAATTATGAGTAAGGAGTTCATTATATGTGGCTGTGTGTCTCGTCACTTCATGGAAAAGGAGAAGGTGGCGCGCATCGGTGCGCTCTTGAAGCTGAAGGGCTTTGAGGTGCAAGTGGTGCCTGATCTCTGTGAAATGGCAGAAGATCAAGAGGAGGCTTTCAGGGCTTTGGAAGGCAAAGTCGTGATCGCTTGCCACGAAAGGGCCGTGCATTCGTTGATGGCATGGAGAGGCTTACAGGCACCCGAAGTACTGAATCTGCGTACCCATACGGTGGAAGAGGTGGCGACACAGTTGGGCATCAAGCCAAACGAGGTTTCGGAAGAGCTCTTGGAGGAGTATCGCAGGGAGTTGGCTGACTTTCCAACGAAGCAAGGACACGATGCCTGGTTCCCGATCATCGACCGTGAACGTTGTGTATCTTGTGGAAAATGTCACGACTTCTGTCTCTTTGGCGTTTATACGCTCGATGAAGATGGAAACGTACAGGTGACCGATCCACACAGTTGCAAGAATAACTGTCCGGCTTGTGCGCGTACGTGTCCGCAAGAAGCCGTGATCTTCCCCAAGCATGCTACAGCTCCTATCAATGGCGGGGAGGCACAGGAGGAAGTGAACATAAAGATAGACACAAAACAACTATATAATGAGGCTTTGAGAGAACGCCTGGTCGCACGTAGGGCTGGCGTCTCTTTGCTAAAAAAGAAATAAATAGATGACGCTACATGATTACATATCAACCACGAAGGCGGCCTTGCGCATTTTCCAAGTGACGACGCCAAGACTGATTTGGAAGTTTATGTACAACTTCGTCTGGCGGAGCTATCGGTCTATGAATGCCTTTGAAAAGCGCTTAGCAAACGACGATCCGTTCTTTCCTGCATTTTTGATGATCTCTGTGACGGAAACCTGTAATCTGGCCTGCAAAGGTTGTTGGGTGAGTCGTGGTGGACGAAAACAGTTGTCTGTAAAGCAGCTGGATGGCATTATCCGTGAGGGGAAGAAACGGGGGGCTTATTTCTATGGCATCTTAGGTGGCGAACCATTGATGTACAAAGGACTGCTGGAGGTGATGGAGAAGCACAGCGACTGCTACTTCCAATTGTTTACCAACGGCACCTTGATTACGGATGACATTGCCATGCGACTGAAGAAGTTAGGCAATGTTACGCCTCTTATCAGCATCGAAGGTTTGGAGGAGGAGAGTGATCTGCGCCGTCAGCGTGATGAGGTGTTCAATCGGACACTGAGAGGCGTGCGTGCCTGTCGGAAAGCCAAGCTGATTTTCGGAGCGGCTTGCAGCATCTGTATGAGCAACTTTGACGATCTGGTGAACAGGGCTTACATAGAGCGCATTTCCAAAGAAGGAGCGATGTATCTGTGGTATTACATCTATCGTCCTGTTGGCTCAGAGCCTAATGTCGAGAATGCCTTGACACAAGATAAAATTTTCGCCTTACGGTCGTTCATCGCCGAACAACGAATGGATGCGCCGTTGTTTATTATTGATACATATTGGGACGATAAGGGAAAGGCAATGTGTCCCGGGGCTACGGGCATGAGCCATCACATTTCTCCATCGGGCGCCTTGGAATTCTGTCCACCATTCCAAATGGCTACTGATTTCCTGAATGAAGATGCGTCCAATCTGGCGGAGATCTGCAACTCTGCATTCTTGGCGCGTATGCGTCGTAAGATTGCAGAGACCACTCGTGGGTGTATCTTAATGGATAGTCCTGACAAACTGGTGGAGCTGCTGGAAGGAGAACCTGAAGCCGTGGATACCACGAGTAGAGGCACGGTGTTGGAAGAATATCGGAAGATGCGTCCTGTGGCCAGCCATGATATGGCAGAACAGGCCATCCCCGAGCAAAATGTGTTTTACCGTTTCTTGAAGAAACGCTATTTCTTCGGTTTTGGAGCCTATGGATAAAACGAATGTGACCAGACAGATATACGAGGTACCAACGACGCTCTTGGAGCGTATGGAACTCCGAAAGCTTATCGCAGAACGGGTGGGGAGCCTAAAGGTTCAGCCTCCGCTTTCAATGGACGATCTTTCTGCCATTGCTACGCAAGTGATGGAGGAGAAGGCATTGCCTGCATCTTTCAGTGGCTGGCTGATGGTGGAGATTCATAACCAGGCATGGAAGCATTTCGTGGCAACGATCCCATATGAACGACGCTTGTTGCTATTACCAAAGTGTCTCAGTCATTCGGTTAAATGTGAGGCTGAGATGGATGAATTCGGATTGCTCTGTCACCGCTGTGGCAGGTGTGTGATTCCAAGTCTTGAGCAAAAAGCCGAGGAACTGGGCATGATGAGTCTGGTGGCCGAAGGTTTTACCTCGGTGGTGGAACTGATCAAGAACCGTGTGGTGGATTGTGTGATAGGCGTGAGTTGCCTAAATTCTTTAGAGAAGGCATTCCCGCTGCTTATCAGTCATGCCGTGCCTGGTATGGCCATTCCGTTGAATTACGATGGCTGTAAAGACACCGAAGTTGATACGGGCTATGTGATGGAGCTGATGTCAATGCGTGAAGGGGAGGAGGCGTATCTGCTGGATTATGAACAATTGAGACGGGAGGTGCAGCAATGGTTTGCACCTGCGCATCTGCGTAAATACCTGCTTTCTGACGAGAAACTGACGATGGAAACGGCCTTTCAATGGATGGGAAGCGATGGTAAGCGTTGGAGACCGTACCTGTTGGCTGCCGCTTATAAGGCACTTTCGGGCAAGGATGAAGTCAGTGAGGACGTGAAGCGTGCGGCCATCGGTGTGGAGTGCTTCCACAAAGCTTCCTTGGTGCATGATGACATTCAGGACAATGATGAGACTCGCTATGGGAAACCCACGGTACATGTGACGCATGGGGTCCCCATGGCCATCAATATAGGCGATGCTTTATTGGGTGAGGGCTATAGGCTCCTCAGTCAGTGTACGCATGCTTCTCTCTTGGCAGAAGTGGCGCAGGCACATGTGAAATTGTGTCAAGGGCAAGGCATGGAACTGGAATGGAGCAATCAGCCCCGTCCGGTGACATTAGAAGAGGTGTTAGACATCTTCCGCAAGAAGACAGTGCCAGCTTTTGAGGTGTCGTTGCAACTGGGTTTGATTTGTGCGGGGGAAGAGCTGCAAATACGACAGATCTTCCATGAATTTAGTAGTGCCCTCGGCGTGGCTTATCAGTTGCAAGACGATGTGGAAGATTTCGCTGGTTCTGATAAATTAGAACTGCGACCATCGTCCGTGTTAGCCGTATTGTGCGAAGACAATCCGGGGGTGTTCATTGAGGAATTGCTGCACAGTGTAGACATCAAAGCCTTCTTGAACATGGAAGAGCATCGGCCAAGACTGGAGCGAGCTTTGGAGCGCGTCAGAGCATTGGTGGAAGTCTATCATCAAGAGGCGATAGGGGCTTTATATCCTTTGAAAAATGTGGAACTGAAGCGGTTGCTTTTCAGAATCACCGAACGTATATTGGACACTAAGAAAGAATGAAAGAAACGCTCTCCATACGATTGCTACGCACACTGACAGCAGGTAAGGAACTGCTGAGTGGGGAAGCGTTTGCACTGGTTTCTCGCTTTGTGGAGAGTCAGCGGGTGGAGGGTGAAGTGGCTTTCAAGAATAAAAGCGGCGAGCCTGATTTGTATTATACGGCATTCGGGTGGTTGCTTTCCTATGTCTTGGGCTTGGAACTGGATACGAAGAAACGTAAAGCCTTTTTGGATCGTTGGCAAGCTGATCGGTTGGGATTGATTAATTATGCCGCTTTGATGCGTTGCTGCTTGCTTGACGAGTTGATGGATAAGGGGAAGCTACTCATGGCAGTAACAGGAAGTAAGCGACGGGAGATTCGTCCGCTGACTTCTTTCCGGGAAGTTCCCCAAGGGGATATTCACAATCCCTATAGTCAGTTCATCTGGAGGGGCTTGCTGGAAGATACTAGTAATGAAGAAGCGTTGAATACGACTGATTTAGAAGCCTATCGTGTGAAAGGGAAGGGATATGCCAATTCGCCAGCACAAGAGATGCCCAACCTTAATGCGACAGCTGCAGCGCTCTCACTGAAGGGGCAAACCGATGGTTGGAAGCTAAATGCAGAGGTGGATGCCTTGAGGGAAATGCAGGAAGACAATGGCGGTTTCAAGGCGTCGGAAGTTGTGCCTATGGCTGATTTATTATCCACGGCTACAGCCCTTTTCGTACTAAAACAGTATCAGGTGAAACCGCGTTTTAATGCCACGGATTTCATCACTTCCCATTGGCTGGACAACGGTGGCTTTGCGGCTACACTGCTGGATGATGCGAGTGATGTGGAGTATGTGTTTTATGGATTATTGGCTTTAGGAACATTATGAATATAAGGCATATAGACGAAATGATTAAAGTAACTTCTGAGGCTTTGCTGAGCAAGCGCGAGGAAGGTAAGATATGGCGAGGGAAGCTTTCTTCCAGTGCCATATCGACATCGGTTTCGGTATTTGCCTTACATGAGATAGATGCTCAGACATACGACCGTCAGATCGCGGATGGTGTGGCATGGTTGCAACGAACGATGAAGGCCGACGGTTCTTGGGGCGACAGCATTGAGAGTCCTTCGAATCTGACAGCGACGCTCTTGACATATGCTTCGCTGTATGCCGTAGGGGTGAGGTCGGAAAAGACACAAGTTTACTTGAAGGAACGTTTTGGTGGAGAGACTGATGAAGACATCATCCAAGGGGTGTTAGATTACTACGGCACCGATCTCACTTTCTCCGTGCCTATCCTCGTGATGTGTGCCTTAGCAGGCGTAATCTCTGATTGGGAACGCATCCCGCCATTTCCTTTTGAACTGGCGGTGTTGCCACAGCGCTTGTTCCGTTTCTTGAATTTACCAGTAGTCAGCTATGCCATTCCTGCTTTGATAGCAGTAGGCATTCTACGTTTCAAGAAAGGGAAGCAAGGCTTATTGGCGCCACTGCGCAGGAGATTCATCGAACCTTCATTGAAAGTCTTGGTGAAACTTCAGCCAGCCGATGGTGGTTTCCTGGAGGCTGCCCCTCTGACGGCTTTTGTAAGCATGTGCATGGCACAAGCCGGCTATCGGAATCATGTGGTCACTCAGAAAGCGGCGCAGTTCTTGGTGGATACGGTGCGTGAAGATGGAGCCTGGCCCATTGATACTGATTTATCGGGATGGGTAACGAGCCTCAGTATTCGGGCATTGGATGAGGATTTGCCAGAGCGTGACTTCTTTATAGAGAATATGAAAGAACGCTCTACGAAAGATGTACATCCGTTTACTGGCGCACAGCCAGGTGGATGGGGATGGAGCGACCTCAGTGGTTCTGTGCCCGACGGTGATGATACGTCGGGTGCATTGGTGGCTTTCCATGTGTTGACGCGCGGAACGTATGCTCCAGAAGTGGGAAAAGGCATTGAATGGCTGTTGGATCTGCAAAACAACGATGGTGGTATGCCTACCTTCTGCAAAGGATGGGGTAAGCTGCCTTTCGACCGTAGCAGTGCAGATATCTCTGCGCATGCTTTTCTGGCTTTCTCGCTGTGGAAAGAAGTATTGCCTCCAGCACTGAAGGCACGGACGGAGAAAGGAGCTAAACGGCTTCTGGAGTGGATGGAGACTGCGCTTTCTGAAGAGGGTTCCTGGATGCCATTATGGTTTGGCGATCAAGATGCTGCGGATGAGAAATCGCCTGTCTATGGTACCGCCACAGCAGTGGATTACTTGTTGTCTGCTGGTCAACCTGAAGCGTTGTCTTTGGCAAATAAAGGCTTGGCTTATCTGCTGAATGTACAAAATGAAGATGGTGGCTGGGGTGGTGCTAAGGGCGTAGCTTCCAAGGTGACACTGACGGCCAAAGTATTGGGAGCACTGGCTTCTGCTGACAAGCCAAATGAAGCGGCGATAGAAAGAGCGCTGGATTTCCTATTTGAGGCGTTCAAGCGTGGAGAACTGTTTAAAAGAGAACCTATCGGACTGTACTTCTCGCGTCTGTGGTATTCGGAAGAGTTGTATAGCCTCACCTTTTTATTGATTGGATTGAAAAAAGTAAGTAACTATTATAAAAAGCGCTATGAATAAGAAATTGCTAATGATCCTAATGGCGATGACAGCCATCAGTGTCTCGGCTCAACGAGTCGTGGAATGGCGTGGAGTAGATCGTACAGGAACGTACAACGATTCTGGATTACTCAAGACATGGCCAGAAGAAGGACCAACCTTGTTGTGGTCTGTAGATGGTATTGGTGAAGGGTATTCGCAACTGGGTATTCTTGATGACAAGATCTATGTGACAGGCATGAAAGGAGCCAATCACATGGGTTTTGTATCGGTGATTGACATGAATGGCAAGTTGCTGCAGCAGAAACCTTATTCTCAGGAATGGGTAGGCAATTACAGTGGTGCAAGAGCTGCCGTAACTCTGAATGATGGCAAGTTGTATCAGTATAGTGGACATGGGGTGCTGACTTGTATGGATGCCGCTACCTTGAATGTGGTGTGGCAAAAGAATATTTTGAAAGATTTTGGCGCAGAGGAACTGGAGTATGGTATGAATGAGGCTCCGCTGATCATAGGCGATAAGTTGATTATCACACCTGGAGGCAAGACGCACAATGTGGTGGCATTGAACAAACAGAATGGGGCGCAGATTTGGACTTCCAAAGCCAAAGGTGAATCGTCAGCCTATTGTTCACCCATCTATATTTCGGATATGGAAATACCCATTGTGGTCACCATCACGGAGCATAGCATCATCGGTCTGAATGCGGATAACGGACAGCTGTTGTGGTCGTATCCTTTCCCTAGCAGATGGACCGAACAATGTAATTCTCCGATTTATGAAAATGGTATGCTCTATTGTATGACGGGCAATGGTTATGGTTCGGTGATGCTGAAACTGGAGAATGGGGGACGTAGCATCAGTAAAGCTTGGGATTCCAAAGAGCTTACGAATGTCTTCTCTGCCATGGTGAAGGTGGGGCATTATATCTATGGATGTAATGAAAGTCGCAATTGGGTATGCTTGGATTGGAACACAGGAACGTTGATGCATAAAACGCGTGCCCGTCAAAGTGTTCCTGTAGCAGCAGACGGAATGATTTTCAACTATTGTGACAATGGAGAAGTGCAACTGATTCAGCCTCACAATGCCAAAATGGATGTTGTCGGTAGAGTGCGTGTGACAAAGGGTACTGAACAGCATTGGGCACATCCTGTGGTGCATAAGGGCGTGCTTTACATCAGACATGGAGATAGTTTAATGGCTTATAAAGTGAAATGAACAAGAAAAGCTTAAAGTGGATTACTATTGGTACGGTTGTACTCTACTCACTGGTTTTAGTGGGATGGCAACTGTATACCCCGCATTCTGAACTGACTACTCAGGAGCCTGGTGCCGATAATCGACCTGAAGGGCTTGCCCGTAGTGCTGATGATGTGAAGGTGGGCGAGTTCTTTATGAAGTATGAGGCCGAAGCGCCTACGGGAATGAATGGTGTATGGTCGGCTTTTCGTGGAAGTCAGCGGGATAATATTATTCAAACGTCTGAGGCGATCAGTACTTCTGGCGATTATCAAGAGATGTGGAGCTTCACGACGGGAGAGGGACATGCGGCACCAGTGATCTATAAGGGTAGGGTCTATGTGTTGGACTATGATGAGACCTTGCTTTCTGACATGCTGAGGTGCTTCTCTTTGGAAACGGGAGAGGAACTGTGGCGTCGATGGTACAGAGTGCGTATCAAACGTAATCATGGTTTTTCGCGTACCATTCCTGCCGTTGGCGACGGGTATATCATTACCATGGGACCAAATGGTCATGTGATGTGCTGTGATCCGGAAACTGGCGACATGAAGTGGACACGCGACATGCAGAAGGAGTATGAAACGGAGGTGCCGTTCTGGTATACCGGCCAATGTCCGCTTATCGATGGCGATGAAGTGATCCTGGCACCAGCGGGTGCGGATACGTTGATGGTAGGCATGGATATTCAATCGGGTGAAGTGAAATGGGCGACAGAGAATACTGTCCACTTCAAGATGTCACATTCTTCGATTATGCCTATGACCTTGAATGGTAAGAAGACCTATGTCTATATAGGCGTGGGTGGTGTGTGTGGCGTTTCTGCCGAAGGGGCAGATAAGGGCAAACTGTTATGGAGTACCAATAAGTGGCAACCGTCTGTCGTGGCTCCTTCACCACTGCGTATATCTTCCAATCAGATATTCCTAGTGGCTGGCTATGGTAATGGCGGAGCATTGTTGCAAGTGGATGGGAGTGGCTCCAATTGGAAAGCCACGGTCCTGGATCAGTACAAGGCTGATAAAGGATTGGCAAGTGAACAGCAGACTCCTATCTTATATAATGGAAAGATCATCAGCATCTTACCTAAGGATGGTGGTGCCAATCGTAGCAAATTGGTGTATTACAATCCGTCCAATCTACATACGCCGATTTGGACATCGGCACAGGATGAGCGATTTGGCTTAGGGCCATACCTGGTAATCAACGATAAGCTATTCGCTTTTAATGAAGATGGGGTATTGTATGTCTATCAGATAGAACCGAATGCCATGACACTGTTGAAGAAACAAGAAGTGATGGAAGGCGTAGATGCCTGGGGACCTATGGCTTATGCGGATGGACGATTGGTGCTGCGTGATTCGCACACCGTGAAATGTCTGAAGATTACAGAATGAAGTAAAAAAACTAAACTATATGGAACAACCGAATAAGAAGGATGGAAAAATGACTCGTAAAGGATTCTTGCGGGTATTGGGTTCTATTGGTGTTGGTGGTGTCATTGCTGGTGGAGCAGGGGATTTGGTTTACAAGATGTTTGCCAAACCCAAAGAGTTGTTCTACCAGACCAATGAAAAGGTGGGAGAGAACCCTCAGCGCAGTACGTTCCTGTCTCCTTATAGAAAGGTGGCAGCATTCAAGACTGCAGAGGACATTGAATCGTTCGAACTGTATCAGGACTACATTGTAGTGGCATCCCCTCAAAGCATTTATGTCTATAATGCAGCTGGTAAGTTACAGAATAAATTTTCGGTAACTAGAGAAGTGATGGATGTGACGGTGAGTGACGATTTGATTTATGTGCTCTATCCGATGCATGTGGATGTGTTCACGATGGAAGGTACGAAGGTGCGTGAATGGGAGGCGTGTGATGAGAATGCCGATTATTGCTCACTGACCGTTTTTGGAGAGAATGTATTCATCACTGATGCACAGAACAAGCTGATGTGTAAGTACTTGACCGATGGTACATTCGTGAAGTTCATACAGAGTCCCAATGGTTTTGTGGTACCAAGCTATTCTTTCGGTGTGATGCACATGAACGGAACGGTTTATTGCTCGAATCCTGGCAGGCATTTAGTAGAAAGCTATACAGCCGATGGCGAGTATCTGTCATCATTTGGAGAAGCTGGTATTAATGACGGCCGTTTCAGTGGTTGCTGTAATCCTGTGTACGTGACCTCTAATGCCGGTGGAGAAATCATTACGTCGGAAAAAGGTATTCCACGCATCAGCTGCTATAGTCCTGAAGGTGAATTTCGCAGTGTGCTGCTGGATGAAAGGACCTTAGGCGGTGGACATGCGGCTTATGAGGTAAGGGTAAATCGTGACAAGCTCATTGTGGCAGGAAAGAATCAGATTATCACCTTTCAATACGATAAGTCCTTAGTAGCTCAAAATGGGACGGCACTTTCTGGAAAGTGTGCGACGTGTAATAAGGATTGTCCGTTAAAGTTAGGTGTTACGATTTAGGAGGAAGTTATGGAAGACAAAAAGAAATTAGTAGAAGGCAGTCCGCTGAAAAGACGCGACTTCTTCAAGAAGATAGGCACGGTATTGGCAGGTGGATCCATTGCTGCCGTTGGCATCGCCGGTGCCAGTAAGGTGAAAGGCGAGGAAGCCAGTATCTTCTGGCAGATAGACCCCAATGTGTGTACACAATGCGGAAGATGTGAAACCGACTGTGTGATGCCAGTTTCTGCCGTCCGTTGCGTTCATGCGGTGAAGGTTTGCGGGTATTGTGATCTCTGTGGTGGATACTACCGTACCAATGCCAAGGAACTGAATACGGCTGCTGAGAATATGATTTGTCCTACAGGTGCCATCAAGCGTAAGTTTGTGGAAGATCCTTACTTTGAATATACGATTGATGAGGATCTGTGTAATGGTTGTGGCAAATGTGTGAAGGGATGCAATTCCTTTGGCAATGGCTCCTTGTATCTTCAAATCAACCAAGACCTCTGTTTGAACTGCAACGAATGTAAAATCTCCAAAGTCTGTGCTTCGGGAGCCATCCAACGTGTCCCTTATGGTACGGCTTATAAACTAAAGGATCACGCATGATGAAGAATTTGTTAATGATCATTGTCAGCCGTTTTCCAAGGCCAGAATTCGAATCTGGATATCAGTATCCGGAGCGCGATTATTTTGTGCCTTACGAGACCTTCTGGAATGTGTTGGACATCGTGCTGCTAGTCGCACTGATGAGCCTTATCACATGTGCTGCTTATAAAAAACGCACACGTGGTCCTATCATTATCACCTCTCTGATTTCCGTCGCTTATTTTGGCTTTTTCCGTGAGGGGTGTGTATGTAGCATCGGCTCTATTCAGAATATTGCTTTAGCGATGGTGGACAACACATATCATCTGCCATTAGTAGTGTTGTTGTTCTTCCTTCTGCCCATTATCTTTGCCTTCTTGTTTGGTAGGGTATTCTGTGCAGGTGTCTGTCCATTTGGAGCTTTGCAAGAGTTGCTGAATGTCAAGAACTATCGTATATCGAAATCGGTTTGTTCAGCATTGAGCGTGATTCCTTGGATTTACTTGTTCTTTGCTTTGCTGTATGCACTTACACGCAGTAGATTCATCATCTGCCAGTTTGATCCTTTTATAGGGATCTTCCGTTTAGGAGGAGATTTTGGTCTTATTACCTTCGGAGGAATCTTGTTGGTAATGTCTATTTTCACTGGCCGTCCTTTCTGCCGTTTCCTTTGTCCTTATGGCGCATTGTTGAGTCTCTTCTCATCTGTTTCTATATGGAAGATAAAGATTACGGAAAAGACCTGTGTGAATTGTCAGCTTTGCCACAATTCTTGTCCGGTGGATGCCGTCCTTCCTCCTTATCAGAACAATAATACAGAAGCACGTTACGATGGTGTTATCCGTGTTTTGAAATATGCCGTAGGCTTGCCTCTGCTGATGGTATTGGGAGCCTTGCTGATGCGTATGTCCTCTGCCAATCTGAGTTATGCCAATAAGGAAGTCCGTCTGTATGAATTAGTGAAGATACAGGAAGCCCATCCCGACAATGAGATGCTGCCAGAAGTAGAAGCCTTCTATGCGCAAGGAAGAACCGTGGAAGAGTTGCAACAAAGTAATGATGCCGTTCAGGCAGATTTCAGGTTTTATGGAACCATCGTAGGGGCGCTGATCGGTTTGGTAATAGGATTGAAGTTGATAAATCTTTCTGTGCGACGTACGCGCAAAGAATATGAAATAGACCACAAAAATTGTGTGTCGTGTGGTAAATGTTTCAGTTATTGTCCACAGAATAAAGGAGTAGTTATACAAAGAAAAAAAGTTCAGACAGTATGAAAAAAGACGTGTTTAGAAATATTGCCATTGTAACTTCTGTCTTCATTTTGTTACTTTCGGCAATGCTGATCATCAATTACTTTCAAGTAAGGGATGTAACTCCATTACAAACAGAGGTAGTGGAAACCCTTAAGTCTTTGAATGATGCTAATTCGGAGAACGTGGAACTGCAGGAACAAATCCGACAGCTCGATCTGTTGGCCCGTAAAGCCTATTTCGTACAGTCTGGACACTTGAAAGCAGGTATCTATATCTTGTTGGGATTGATTGGTATATTGATGGTATGCCTTCGATTCTATTTTGAGAATACCAAAGAAATACCCGACAAGGAGATTGATCCAATAGACGACTGGCTCTTAAAATCGAAATCCCGTAAATACATTAATTGGGGAATCGTGGGATTGGCAGCGGTAGCCTTAGGATTTGCTTTCTTCTCTTCACCTTATTATAAGTCGTTGACAGAGAAAACGGACGATGGTGGCTCTGGTGATTTCGTTGTGGAGGAGGTGTCTGATCCGGATGACATCACCACTGACAGATTACCTGGTGATGTTTTGGCTGATGCTGAAACTACGGAAGAAACGGATGCCAATGATGCGACTGAGGAGAACTCAGAGGATGCTTCTGATGCTGAAACCGCTCAGGAGGAAGTGCCTGTTTCCAAAGTGACTCAAAACGCTTTCCGTGGCAACACATCGAACGGGCAATCCTCTGCACGTGGCATTCCTACTTCATGGAACTTACAGGCTGGCACCAACATTCTATGGAAGACTGCAGTTCCTAAGGCTGGTTACAATTCTCCAGTAATCAACGGTCGCAATGTGTTCTTCACAGGAGCGGACAATAATTCCCGTGAACTGTATTGTTATGACATCAACACCGGTGAGCAAAAATGGAAACTCGAGGCATCGGGCATTGCCGGTTCTCCATCTTCTATGCCTCGTGTGAATGACGATACTGGTTTGGCAGCTTCGACAGTGGCTACAAATGGGAATCAGGTTTGTGCGATTTTTGCAACGGGTGACATTATTTGTGCCGACATGGAGGGCAATCGGCTTTGGGCAAAGAATCTGGGTGTGCCCGACAATCATTATGGCTTTGCTTCTTCCTTGTTGATTTATGGCAATATTGTTATCGTGCAATACGACAATGATTCTTCTCCGAAACTGATGGCATTAAGCTTGGCCAATGGAAATACCGTATGGACGAAGAACCGTACAGAGAGAGCCACATGGGCTTCTCCGATGATTGCTTACATAGAAAACAAACCACAACTTATTATAATGGGTAATCCAATGATTACAGCTTACAATCCTGCCAATGGTGAACAGATCTGGCAGGTGAGCTGTATGAGCGGTGAGGTGGGGGCTAGTGCATGTGCATCAGATGGCATCGTCTTCGGTGCCAGTGAGAACGCCAAGATGGTGGCCATCAATGCTACTGACGGTCAGTTGGTTTGGGAATCGAACGAATATCTGCCCGAAGTATCCAGTCCTGCGGCTACGAAGGATGTGTTGTTTATTGCTACCAGTTATGGGGTATTGGCCACATTCGATACAAAGACAGGGGAATTGCTTGCTGAGCATGATTTAGGGGTACAGTTCTATTCCTCTCCAATGATTGTGGAAGGCAAAGTTTATCTGGCCAGTGTAGAAGGGAAGGTCTATATCTTCTCGGCAAACAAAGATGCCACACTCATCAATACCATTGATACGGGAGAGAAGACATTTGCCACACCGGCCTTTACCGATGGGAAGATGGTTATTAGAACCAACGAAAGTATTTATTGTGTAGCTGCCAACTGATTATGTGTGATAATTGTAAGACGAAAGTTGCAGAAGAGAAAGCTGCTTTGATGGCACGTACAGATGCTATCATCGACAGGATTGGGACCACTCGCGAGCTTGTGATACCACTATTGCAGGCATTGCAAGAGGAGTTTAACTATCTGCGCTCTGATGTGTTGGAACGAGTCTATGAACGAACGGAAATTGATCGTGCCCAACTCATTAGTGTTTCGACATTCTATTCGCTTTTCCGACATATTCCTTACGGCAAGCACGTCATCAAGATCTGTAATGGTACTGCATGCCATGTGAAAGGTTCGGATAATGTCTATGATGCCTTCAGACGTGAATTGCATATGGACGGAGAGAGTATTACAACTGCCGATGGAGAGTTCTCTATTGAGAAAATCGCCTGTCTGGGTGTCTGTGCATTGGCACCTGTAGTACAGATAGATGAAAAGATCTATGGACATGTACAACCGGGTAGGGTGAAGGAAGTGATTGATGCTTTCCGTATCTATGCTGAACAACAAGAGAAGCGACATGCTGAAGAAGGAGAGGATCAAGCCGAAGGTGAGATTCGTTTGGGCATGGAAAATTGTTGTCAGGCCAGTGGTACCGCTGAAATATATCAGAAAGTGACTTCCGA
>JAEEGJ010013139.1_pt1 | contig 20228 bp, 13 predicted proteins | sample 8958761 | NCBI WGS metagenome assembly JAEEGJ01 (sample SAMN16246546, study PRJNA631951) | gut metagenome | biome: gut microbiome; feature: rumen; material: RS-attached | host: Bos | place: Iran: Karaj | collected 2018-10 | reverse complement strand
GTAAACTCTGGCTCAACATAGTTATCCGTATTAAAAGAAGCAGGCCATGCATTTGCAAGTGCCATTATTTCATCTTCGATGTTTACGATCACTCTGCTTTCTTCTTTTGAAAACATCGCACATGCAGTCGCAGTAAAAGCCACCACGCAGGCAAAAGCAACTCCGGATATTGTTTTATGACCTGCGATCATACCAAATATCTTTTTAAAAAAGTCCCCCATGATTACCTCCCTAAAAGACTGAGCGTTTATTTAAAAATCTTTATATCCTCAAAGCGCACCTTTGAACCAACACCAAACACGCCAAAGTCCGAAGCCTGCGACAGATACATTCTTGCAGTAAATGCGATCTCATCATTTACATACATGCTCACAACTCCGTCAGCTATCAGCATTGAGACATCCAGCGCATCCTTATCACTGATGTCATATGGCACATAGGACTGGGCAGTCCTCTCCATGATGTTGCTGCCGTTGTAAAAATCTATCCTGCCATTTGCTCCGTCAAAGATAATGTTTAGTCGTCCCACACTCTCCTCATTGGTGTTGAAGCAAAATCCGAACATCCCGTCCTTATCAAAGTCCCTGATCGTGGTCTTAAATAAATAACTTCCCGACAGCTCTTTAAATCCCGCCATCTCATACTTATCTCCGGCAAAAGAGATGCTGCCTTCCTCATAGACCCCCGACTCTGCCATCTTAACCGGCTGAATCTCAAGCTCATTTGATAAAAGAGCTTCCACCTCCGGATTAAGCACCGGACTAAGTGTTCCGTCTTCGTGCTGCATCAGAAGATGAGTTACCATGTTTCCGCCCCAGTCATAGTCCTCTGAGTCTGTGTGGCTCTTTTTGGTTCCGTTCCATCCGACTATATAGAGTTTCTCACCATCCGTCTCCATCCTTCCGGCATAAAAGCCGTTGCAGTCAAATATGTCTCTCTCAGGAATCTTAAAAGGTCCGCCGAAATTATCTGCTATTCTGTAATGCACCAGCCTGTTGGGCCACTGATCTGAAAAAGACAGATACCATTTCCCCTTATACAAAAGAACCGATGGACACTCCAGGTTTGAATCCGTACCCATATCATTTTCAAAAAAGACTCCGGCATCTTCCCAGCTCTTTAGATCAGTTGATGTATACCTTGCTATTACACCAATGTTGTCTTTCCTTGTCGCAACCAGCATTGAATAACAGTTCTCAGCATCTGTATAGAATACGTAAGGATCCCTGAAGTCATTTTGAGAATAATTCTCGTTTGCATAGAGCGTATCCTCAGGTATCTTCTCCCAGTTCTCAAGATCTGTACTGACAGCATGCATAACTGCTTCCTTTGGTTCAAACATATCGTTATGTCCTGTGTAGAAAGCGTGATACCTGCCGTCATTCCCCTTTATCACACTTCCGGTTCCAAGGGCTATATCCTGAGCTTCCACATCATCTGCGTAGTTTATGACAACTCCCTTATCTTCATAGGCGGTAAAATCCTTTGTCCTTAAAAGCCCCCATGGGTGGTAGCCCTGCTTTCCGTCTCTTTGATCTGCCAGAAAGAAAACATTAAAGTTTCCGTCGTCATAAAAAGGCATCGTATCGCCGATAAGGCCTTCGCTTGACGTAGGAAACAGCACATGGTCTTCTATGCTCTCCCCAAGATACCTCTCATCTGCAGTACCTTCTCCTGCTGCGTTTGCCACATTTGCTACTTCTTCAGTTCCGCATCCCAATAGGCAGGTTGCAACAATACCCGCCATAATTAATGTCTTTATCTTTTTCATGGTTCCTCCTTTGGTGCTTTTGCACCATCTTTCGACAGCATTATAATATCATCATGTTTCATTTGTATCAATTGAAAAGTGCATTTGTCGCACATTTTCGTGTAATACCACTTTTTATATATGTCTAATTTGTGCATTTTGCACATCTTCTAATCCATGCAATGTTACATTTGACACATTACACCAATTCAAGGTATCATATAAAACAGTAAAGAAAGATATTGGGGGAATTATGGGAAACAGAGTAACACTGCAGGAAATAGCTGACGCCCTGGGAATGTCAAGAAACACAGTATCAAGAGCACTGAACAACTCAGGAAGTGTATCAGCCGATACCAGAAATAAGATATGCCAGATGGCTACTGCCATGGGTTATAAGCAGTTCACAGCGATCGAATCCGCTCCGGTCCAGACTGGAAGCGCTTCTTTTGCAAGTAAAGACAAGATGGAGATCGCGCTCTTTACGCACTCCTTCCCCGGAGCTTCTCACTCCGGAACCAAGCTCCTTGAGGCCTTTCAGAACAAGATTGATTCTCTTGGCTACAAGCTTTCAATAAATATAATTAAGGACTACGAGATAGAAAATCTGTGCTTTCCGTCCAACATAAACCTCGATAACATCGCAGGAATTCTATGTATAGAGCTCTTTTCCATGGAATACAGCAGATTCCTGTGTTCGCAGAATATCCCTATCCTATTCGTCGATACTCCTATTATGCAAAAGAGCTCTCTCATGGCCGATACACTCTACATGGAAAACCTCTCGAGTGTTTACCGCCTGATAAACTCTCTGATCCATGCAGGGAAAAGAAATATCTCTTTTGTCGGAGACAGATTCCACTGTCAGTCATTTAATGAGAGATGGCAGGCTTACGTACTGGCACTTGCCGACAACGGTATCGCTGTAAGGACAGATCTGTGCATACTTGACGACGACTCAAGTCCCTATTTCGATCCTGATTTTATAGTGGAAAAGATCCGCTCCTTTAAGGCTCTTCCGGAGGTTTTCTTCTGTGCCAATGATTTCCTTGCAACCTCCACCATAAAGGCACTTAAGCAGATGGGAAAGAGCATACCGGGAGATGCTCTTGTTTGTGGCTTTGATAATTCGCCTGAGGCAACCATAATTGAGCCAAACCTTACCACAGTTAAGATCCACAGCAGTTCCATGGGTTATACTGCTGCCGATCTCTTACTTGCCAGAATCGCAAATCCAAGTATGCCTTACAAAAAGACCTATATCGAAACAGATGTAATCTACAGACAATCGACAGGTTCCATAGAAAATGAGCAATAAAAAAAGAGACCTTTGGTCTCTTTTTTATTGCGACGTATTACTCCGCATTGTCCTCATATTCCTGTTCCTGCTGTGCCACGAGATCCTCGTTATCTACAAGGTCTCCCTCTACCTTCTCAACATACATGTGGCCGTCGAGGTGGTCGAGCTCATGACAGATGGCTCTTGCAAGGAGCTCCTCGCCCTCTATCTCGTACTCATTGCCATCAAGGTCCATAGCCCTGGCTATTACATGATTGGGCCTGGTTACGATACCTGACTTGCCGGGAAGTGAAAGACATCCCTCGTATCCTGTCTGCTCTCCGTCTTTCTCAATGATAACCGGATTGATCATCACAAGTGGCTGATCGGCTTCAGGCGATACATCAATTACAACTATTCTCTTAAGCACACCAACCTGTGGTGCTGCAAGTCCCACGCCGTTCGCTTCATACATGGTATCGAGCATATCCTCTACCAGCTCGCGAACTCTGGGTGTTATCTCTTTTACCTCCCTGCACTCCTTGGCAAGGACGTCGTCTCCATATTCTCTGATTTGTCTTAAAGCCATTTCTTACTCCTATATAAAAACTGATATTTTAATTTGATTGTACGTAACCTAATCATACGGTATGCATGGGGTCAAAGTCAAATTGAACGGTTATGGTCTTTAACTTGCCCATTGCCTCAAGCTCTTTTATATAGCCCTCAAGCATGTCCTTGAGGCCGACTAAAACGTCATAGTCAGCGAGCTTAACATAGATGACTATTCTGTATACATCATTCACTTTGCCAATTGAGCCAAAAGCCGGTCCGATAAATACCGCTCCCGGGACCTTGCGCTGCTCCATGACTGCACGGAGCCTTGTGGCAAACTGCATTCCTTCATCTTCATCCTTACTAAAGAGCTGAACGCAGAGCATATGTGATACCGGCGGATAGCGCAGCATCTTCCTGTAGGATATCTCCTCCTCGTAAAAAGAAGCATAATCCTGCCTTGATGCTGTCTGAATGCTGTAGTGCTCAGGCTGATAGCTCTGAATGACTACATTACCGGGCCTTGTGCCTCTCCCGGCTCTTCCCGCCGCCTGGGTAAGGAGCTGGAAAGTCCTCTCACTGGCTCTGAAATCGCTGGCATAAAGAGACATGTCAGCAGCTAAAATTCCCACAAGTGTGACATCCGGGAAATCGTGGCCCTTTACGATCATCTGGGTTCCGACAAGAACATCCGCCTCCTTATTGGCAAATGACGAAAGAATCTTGTCATAGCTTCCCTTGGTTCTGGTGGTGTCGGCATCCATTCTAAGGACACGGGCCTGTGGCCAGAACTTCTTAACCTCATCCTCAATCTGCTGGGTTCCTGCCCTGAAGGAGGAGACATATTTAGAGCCGCACTTGGGACAGATCTTCGGTCTTACTTCCTCATGTCCGCAGTAGTGGCACACAAGCCTTCCGCCTCTGTGCTCGGATAAAGACACATCGCAATGAGGGCATTTAAAGACATGTCCGCAAGACCTGCAGGAAACAAAGCCCGCCAGACCTCTTCTGTTGATAAAGAGCATTGCCTGCTCGCCCTTTGAGAGTCTGTCCGCCATAAGTTCCTGAAGCCTTAATGAGAAAATTGATCTGTTACCGGCTCTTAGTTCCTCTCTAAGGTCAGCTATCTCAACCTCCGGAAGTGTTCCTCCCGTAAGTCTTCTCTTTAACTCAAAGAGATGATACTCCCCTGTAGTTGCCCTGTAATAGGACTCGAGAGAAGGCGTTGCCGATCCCAGCACAACACAGGCTCCGTCAGGAAGGAGCCTCGAAAGCTCTATTGCCGTCTCCCTTGCATGATATTTGGGAGCATTGTCGCTCTTGTAGGTCTGCTCATGCTCCTCGTCTATGATGATTATCCCTGTATTCGGAAATGGTGTGAAAAGAGCTGATCTCGGCCCTATGATAATATCGATATCATTCTGCCTTGCCCTCTCCATCTGGTCGAACTTCTCTCCCGGAGAAAGTGATGAATTCATTACGGATACTCTCTCTCCGAAGTGCCTGTAAAAGCGCATCAGTGTCTGGTAGGTCAGAGCTATCTCGGGAATCAGAACAATAGCCTGCTTCCCGCGCTTTATCATGTTATCTATAAGAGCAATGTAGACTTCAGTCTTACCACTGCCCGTTATTCCATGGATCAGATAGGTATCTCTCTTGCCCTCATCGTAGTCCCTGCTAACAGTATCTACGATGTTCTGCTGCTCGGGGCTAAGTACCTTATCTTCATATCTTGTGGTAGTGCCGACTATAGGATTTCTGTAGTACTCCTCACTGTCAATCCTGATGATTCCGGCTTCGCTCATACTCTTAAGGGTCTGAGAGCTGACGCCGAGCTTATCCGTTATAAGTTCAAATGGAATTCTCTCTCCGGCATTTTCTATAAGCTCTTTTAAAATCCTCTCTCTGGCCTTCTGCTTCTTGCTCATGCACTCGTAATACGTCTCTTTCGCATCTTCCAAAGACGTGCGAAGGGATACAAACCTGTGCACCTGCCTCTTCATCTTCTTACCGGATGGAAGCACAGTCTTAAGAGCCGCATTCATGGTTCCGCCGTAGTTCCTCTTCATCCACGCTGCGAGCTTTATTGAAATATCATCAGCAGAAGTCATTTCACTTGATCTGCCAAGTATCTCCTTGATCTTGTCCGGATCCCAATTAGCCTTGTCAGTCAGCTCTATCACATAGCCCTTCCTCTGTGTATCTCCCCTTCCAAAGGGCACAACAACACAATCCCCGACCTGAATCTTATCCGCCAGCCTGTCCGGAATCCTATACTGAAAAAGCCTATCCACCTTCTCATGAGATATATCAATTATTATATTCGCATATAATACTGAAGTATTTTCCATTCAATCCCCTACAAAAGCCTTTCAGACTATTATACCACGCCCTAATCCAATCCCTTTAACGCCCGCATCATAACGTAAATCATTTGAAGAAGGCTCCGACTGGGGGCTCCCGTCCAATATATGTGAGCATTTTTGAGTTTGTCCTGTGGAGATGAGACCTATCAATTTCTTAGTGCCTATGCACGTAGAAATTGATGCCCAGGGCTCATCGGAGCGCTTAGGACAACGAGAAAATGATCACATATATTGGACGGGAGACCCCAGTCGGAGCCAAACCAAATTCTTCTTACTTGCGCTCGTCAAGGATTTCCTGGATAAGCTCACGCTCATCCATATGATACTTGACGCCTTTTATCTCTTGATAATCTTCATGTCCTTTGCCGGCAAGTACTATGATGTCGCCCTGCTCACCATGATCGATTGCATAGGCTATAGCTTCCTTGCGGTCTGTGATCTTTATATATTTACCGTCTGTCTTCTTGATACCTGTCTCGATATCGGCAATGATATCCAAAGGCTCCTCAAAACGTGGGTTGTCAGATGTGATAATGGTAAAGTCCGCATATCTTCCGGAAACCTCGCCCATCTCAAAGCGGCGGAGCTTACTCCTGTTACCGCCACAGCCAAAGAGGCAGATAAGCCTGTTGGGACGATAGTCGCGAAGTGTTGTCAAAAGACTCTTAAGAGCCATTGCATTGTGTGCATAGTCGATCATCAGAGTGAATTCATCTGAAACCTTCACCATCTCGATCCTGCCCTTAACCTTGGCTCCCTTAAGTGCCGGAGCAATCTGCTCTGGACTGCAGCCAAAGTGTCTTGCAACAGCTATTGCGCAGAGTGCGTTATATACGCTGAACTTGCCGGGATTTGTAATCTCGGCGTGCATTTCGATAAGTCCCTCAGTGTCAAAGAACACACCGAGATTGCCGGGCTTTCTGATATATGCAAGATTGATGGCACGAATATCTACATCCTTGTTGAAGCCGTAAGTCTCGACCTCACAGGTATGTCCCTTTAAGATGTCATCTGTGTGGATATCATCTCCGTTGCAGATACCAACCTTGCACTGCTTAAACAGGAGTCCCTTGCAGTGCATGTAATCCTCGAAGTCCTTGTGCTCATTGGGCCCTATATGATCGGGCTCGATGTTGGTAAAGATTCCGATATCAAAGATAAATCCCTGACTTCTGTGGAGCATAAGTCCCTGGGAAGAAACCTCCATAACTACCGCATCACAGCCTGCCTCTACCATCTTAGCCATATATTCCTGAAGAGTGTAGGACTCAGGTGTTGTATTCTCAGCATGAATGTGCTCATCGCCGATTATTACTTCAATTGTTCCGATAAGACCTACCTTGTAGCCTGCATTCTCAAGCATGCTCCTGATAAGATAGGTGGTTGTGGTCTTACCCTTTGTTCCGGTTATACCGATGGTCTTAAGCTTGGAAGCCGGATGATCAAAATATGCTGCTGAAATAAATGCCATTGCATATCTGGTATCAGCAACCCTTATAACAGGAAGCTCGGAACCTTCAGGAAGCTCAACCTCTGCTTCTGCCACGATCGCAGCGGCCTTTTTTGCTGCTGCATCTGCTGCACAGGAGTGTCCATCGAAGTTTGCACCCTTAATACAGATAAAAAGAGAACCCTCTTCTATCTTCCTGTTATCATTTATTACATTCTTGACCTCAATACTCTCTGCGTTTAATTCCACATCACTGTTACCCGCAGTAATCCTGTATTCAAGCCCTTCCAGCAGTTTACTTAGCTTCATTTGTCGACCTCCAATATTTAATTTTTTTGTCACATTTTCGACACAAATGTGTATTATATTATTCTTATAGATGTGAACTAGCTCACATCTCCCCCTCATAAGAAACCGCAAACACACGCCCCTGCGTGTGTTTTTGTGGTTTATGGGGTATTTTTTGAATAATCACTCATGACCAGCTGAACGCTCTCTCTTCCCATATAGCTGTTGATATTGGGATAGAAAGCTGCCTTGATGGTCATAGCCTGCCCTGCCTCTCCGGCATAGAGAGCTTCTACTCTTCCGGCTCCGTATTCATCCTCAAGGAACCGGTTAAAGTTTTCCAGATCTCCAAAATACATCATATCACAGGCTGTACCTGTTTCGTCACAGACCCTGTATTTTCCGCAGTTTTTGTTCTTGCCCAAAATCCTTCCGGATAAGAGCCTTATATCCTTCTGGACAAATATTGGTTTCTCATTGCCGTTTCCAAAGGGCTCAAGCATCTCAAGCTCTTTTACAAAATCCATGTCTGCATATCTAAAGGGCAGAACCATATCAACCTTGAGAACCGGCACAAAGTCCTCCTCAGAGAGTGTGCACTCATTGTTAAGTCTGGTCCTCAGCTCATCTATATTCTCGACAGGAAGCGAGAGTCCCGCTGCCATCTTGTGTCCGCCAAACTTGGTAAATAGTTCCTTGCAGGTAGAAAGAGCCTTAAACATGTCGTAGCTCTCGATTGACCTTCCCGATCCCTTGGCGCCTTCCGCTCCATTGGTAAGAATGATGGTTGGTCTGTAATATTTCTCCTTGATCCTTCCTGCTATGATGCCGGCAATGGATTCCTGAACTTCAGGAAGGTATACCACAAGAACCTTGGGAAGTTCCCCCTTTGTAGCTTCTTTCTCTATTTCAGAAACTGCCTCTTCTACTCCCTGAACTGTCAGAGTCTTGCGGGAGTCATTCATATCCTTTAGATCCTGTGCCATTTTGGCAGCTTCATTGACATCTCTTTCAAGGAAAAGAGAGAGTGCACGGGATGCAAGATCAAGCCTTCCTGTAGCATTAAGACATGGTCCTATTACAAATCCGTAATGAAATGCCGACATATTTCTGGCATCAAGGCCATTAACGTTTATCAGTGCCTTAAGGCCTGCGTTCTCTGTATTTGAAATTCTCCTAAGGGACTCTTTGACTATGATCCTGTTCTCATCACGAAGCTCCATAACATCACAAACTGTGGCTATTCCGGCAAAGATGAGCATCTCGTCAAAGAATGCCTTAACCTTCGGATCATCTACCCGGCCTGATAGTCTTGCCATCATCTGAAGAAACTTGTATGCTACTACAGCTCCGCAGATCTCCTTAAATGAGCAGTTTCCATCTGCTCTCTTGGGATCTATAACTGCGTCTGCCGGAGGAAGGATCTCTTTGTCCCCATCGGAGTCCTGTTCAAAAGGTACCTCATGGTGGTCAGTTACTACGACTGTCAGTCCCTCGTCCTTGGCATGCCTTATCTGCTCGTAAGCTGCAATTCCGTTATCGCAGGTAATGATGGTATCTCTGCCATCGGCAATGGCCATATCCACCAGCTTGATGCTAAGGCCGTATCCATCCTTGACCCTGTCGGGTAGAACATAGTCCACGTCCGCTCCAAAGAGTTCAAGACCCTTGACCAGAATATATGAAGAGCATATTCCGTCTACATCATAGTCTCCGATAACCCTGATCCTGGCGCCCTCTGAGATACGATCCAGCATGACCTTAGCGCCTCTGTCAATGTCAGCAAGCTCTGCCGGGTCATGGAGCATTGACGCATCCCCCGAAAGGTAACTCTTTATCTCTTCGTCTGTAGTAAGTCCCCTATTGGTCAGAAGTCTGGCAGTTATTCTGCTGATGCCGAATTTCTCTGCAATGGCATCAAAGTCTGCCTTCTTCATCTTCACCATCCATTTTGACATATAAATACTCCCCAAATCCATACTAAAAGATGTCTATACCCTTGCAATAAATGCTCAAAAGGGTAAAAAAACACCGTTCATATTATTATAAACATGAACGGTGTCCTATTTTTATACCTTATTCAGCTTTTTTGCTTCCAATAAAGTTCTTAAAGCTTGTCTTGAGGTCATACCACATAGGTGATGCAACAAAGATTGATGAGTATGTACCACAGATTACGCCAACCATAAGAGGAAGAGCAAATGCCTTGATATCAGCTACACCGAAGATGTAAAGAGCAAATACTGTGAAGAATGTAGTTGCTGATGTGAAGAGGCTTCGAGTAACAGTCTGGGAAACACTGGTGTTAACCAGATCCTCAAGCTCCTTCCTGCCGGTAGCAAGGTGCAGGTTCTCACGAATACGGTCGAAGGTAACGATTGTATCGTTGATGGAGTAACCGATGATTGTAAGTACTACTGCTATGAATGTGTTACCAACAGCAAGTCTTGTAAATGCATAAGATACGATTACGATCAGTGCGTCATGTGCAAGAGCAATGATAGCAGCTGCACCGAACTTGATATCCTTGAATCTGATCCAGATGTAGATAAGCATTGCTACTAAAGCGATAGCAAGAGCTACAACAGCATCTGATCTCATCTCTGAACTGATAACACCACTGATGGTCTCAGCTGCGATGTTCTCAGGTGATACACCGTAATTAGTCTCAAGTGCCTGGTCTACAGCCTCTCTCTGAGCAACTGTAAGAGTTGATGTCTTAAAGATAACCTGGTTTGTACCTGTTACAGTCTGGATAAGAACCTCATTGATTCCTGCTGCATTCTTGATGTCTTCCTTAACTCCTGACTCAAGTTCTGCAAGAGAGTATTCCTTGTCAAATGTAACGGTTGTTGATGTACCACCGACAAAGTCAAGACTGTAGTTAAATGCGCCCTTTCCTGCTGATGCATTGATTGCCATAACGATGATTCCGGCAACGATGATTGCGCAGGAAATTCCGTAGAAGATCTTTCTCTTTGCAATGAAATCAAACTTCTTAACCTTCTTAGCCTTACCGTAAAGAACAGGACTCTGAAGGCCGATTCCGTAAAGGATTGAAGTGATAAGTCTTGTAATTACAAGAGCTGTAAACATTGAAAGGATGATACCAAGAATAAGTGTCTCAGCAAATCCCTTGATGCTTCCTGTACCCTTCCATAACAATACGGCAGCAATGATAAGTGTTGTAATGTTACCGTCAAGGATTGATGAAAGAGCCTTGTTATAACCGTTCTTTCTTGCCTCATCAACAGCCTTACCGGATGCGATCTCCTCCTTGATTCTGGAGAATACAAGAACGTTTGCGTCAACCGCCATACCGATTGAAAGGATGATACCTGCGATTCCGGGAAGTGTAAGTGTCATCTCAAATGCAGATAACAGGAACACCATAAGTCCTGAATAGAAAGCAAGTGCAATTGTTGCTGATACACCGAGCAGTCTGAAGAATACGATCATGAAGATTGCAATAAGTGCAAATCCTACAGCTGCTGCTATAAGGCTGGTTCTGATAGCGTTGCTACCGAGCTGAGCACCTACAACGTTTGAACGAAGCTCATTGAGCTGAAGCTTAAGTCCACCGATTCGGATCATTGAAGCAAGGTTATCTGCTGCCTCAAATGAACTCATTCCTGTGATAACAGCCTTACCGTCTGTGATAGCTGCCTGAACGTTAGGAACACTGATGAACTGTCCGTCATAGTAAATACCGATGCTCTCACCGTTTGCAAAAGCCTTGGTTGTTGCATCAGCAAATGCCTTTGTTCCGTTTTCTGTAAACTCAAGAGATACAACAGGCTCCTGTGCGCCATATGAGTCCTGCTGATATCCTGCCTGAGCAGCTGCAACATCCTCACCGGCAAGTACGATTGAACCGTTTGCCTTGAGCTCATCTATTGTCTTGTTGAGGACATAACCAAACACAGGGTTCTCATCCATTACGATGTTTCCGTCAGCATCATATGAAAAACCTGAGCTGTATGTGTAGTTCTCGTTACCGTCCTTATCTGTCTGTGCTATGAAGTACAGATTACCGGGCTGTCCGAGTTCCTCAAGGATCTTGTTTGCATCTGATACACCGGGAATCTCAATGTTGATACGGTTTGCACCTTCCTGGTAAACCTGAGATTCTGTGCTGTACTGCTGCACACGCTGCTGCAGCTTGTAGATGGTATCTGACATATCCTCTTTGGAAGGATTTTCCTCACCAACTACTTCGTAAGTGATGCTGACACCACCTGCGAGATCAAGTCCGAGATCAATACTGTCAAGTGATCCTGACTTGTCGGCGCCAAGTCCGTAAACTGCTGAGTATCCGAGTCCCCCAAGAAGTCCCAGGGCAAGGATAAGCGCCAATACATACTTTAACCTTTTCATGACTAATTATTCCTCCATTTAACCTTCTTCAGCTAATGCTGCTTTTATCATAATCGCACACTCGATGCGCTTTCTCTGAAGCTCACATCCGTGCTTATATGTCGTATTGATGTCACCGTTGAAATTATAAGCATTGGCAGCACAACCGCCGCTGCAATAATATCTTGCAAAACATTTCTCACACTCGGGTCTTGAGTATACGTTACTCTTTTTGAACATCTCACGGATGTCGTCTCTCTTAATACCCTCGAAGACATTTCCCATAATGAAGTCTTCATTGCCTACAAACTGATGGCATGGGTAGAGATCACCCCAGGGAGTAACACCCAAATATTCGCATCCCGATCCGCAGCCTGAAAGTCTCTTGGCTACGCAAGGGCCACCCTCAAGATCTATATTGAAGTGGAAGAAGTTAAAGCCTCTTCCCTCTTTACGTCTCTCCAGATAGAACTTCGCAAGCTTATCGTACTCTTCACAGAGCTTGGGAATATCCTCATCCTTAAGTGCGTACCAGTCCTCAGGCTTAGCAACAACAGGTTCTACAGAAATCTGCTTAAATCCAAGATCTGCCAGATGCTTAACATCCTCTGAGAAATCAAGGTTGTTGTGAGTAAAGGTACCTCTTACGAAGTAACGCAGCTGATGACGGGATTCTGCAACCTTCTTGAACTTGGGAACTATGTCATCGTAGCATCCCTGTCCGCCTTTTCTGGGACGCATGAAGTCATTTACTTCCTTGCGGCCATCGATGGAAAGAACGATGTTTCCCATCTCTTTGTTTACATAATCCAGGATCTCATCAGTAAGAAGGGTTCCGTTGGTGGTAATTGTGAACCTGAAGTTCTTGTCGTGCTCCTTCTCAATGCTGCGACCGTATTCTACTATTTTCTTGACTACCTCCCAGTTCATGAGAGGCTCTCCGCCAAAGAAATCCACTTCAAGATTTCTTCTGTTTCCGGAATTCTTAACCAGGAAATCAAGGGCTGCCTTGCCGACTTCCTCGCTCATAAGAGCACGTCTTCCGTGGTACTCACCCTCATCCGCAAAGCAGTATTTGCATCTGAGGTTACAGTCGTGAGCGATATTAAGGCACAGTGCCTTAACAACGGTGTCTCTCTCCTGGAAGTCCTCGACATAATTTTCATAAACATCATCGGTATAAAGAACTTCCGATGCCCTGAGCTCCAAGAGCTCTGAAATTGCCTCTCCGATATCCTCAGGTGAATACTTGCCGGATATCTCAGGCATGAGGATTATCTCATTAAAGAGCTTCTGGAAATCCTCATCTCCTTCCTTGTCCTCACCTTCCTGAGCAGCTGCTGTGCCGTAGTAGCTTATCAGCTTCTCCTCAACGATGGGTACAAGGTCTAAAACAACGTCATCCACAACATGAACAGAGCCTGAATTCACGTCCAGGACTATGTTGTAGCCGTTGTTCGTGTACGCGTGAACCATAAAAATAAAAACTCCTAACTAAATAAAATCATATAACGCAAGAATAGGCAGCGACCGATTATTGGGTCGCTGCCCGGCATTTTTGCTTAACTTATCGGTAAAGATTACTTGCTAAGCTGCTCACAGCTCTGGTTACCTACTGTGCAGGAAGTCTTGCAAGCTGACTGGCATGATGTCTGGCACTCGCCGCATCCGCCCTTCTTCATTGATTCCTTAAGATTTCTTGTTACTAATGACTTTACATGCTTCATAATATTGCCTCCTACTTGAAATGCCAATTAATGCACCTTAAGTTTTTTATGTCGATTCAGTATATCATAGATTCCGGAATAGTTAAAGCATTTTTATTAAAACTTTAGTGATACGATTTCCCTTGATTCCCCTTGCTGTAAGGGTGATTCCGTTATCCAGGGTGACTGTTTCTCCGTACCCGGGAAGTCTGTCCAGAGCTTCGATCATAAGACCGCCGATGGAGTCATAGTCCTCGGAATCAAGATCTGTACCAAGTTCATCGTTTATATCATCAAGCTTCATGTTACCCTCTACAAGGTAACGCCTTCCGCCCATATTCTTAATGAGATTGATCTCATCCGAATCATACTCGTCACGGATCTCTCCGACGATCTCCTCAAGAAGATCCTCAAGTGTTATCATACCTACCGTTGCTCCGTACTCAGACAGGACAAATGCAACATTCTGGGACTTTTCTCTCATCTCAACAAGAAGGTCCGCAGTCTTTTTAAACTCGTAGGTATAATAAGCTTTCCTTAAGTGATCGGAAATCTTGAAATTTTCCTTATCCTGAAGAAGGATTAGGTCCTTAACATTTATCAGTCCTATGATATTGTCCTGTTCATTTCCCTCATAAACAGGAATTCTGGTGTACATGTTTTCCTTAAAGACCTTCATGACCTCGTCGAAGGTTGCCTGTGTGCTCACACAGCTCATATCGATCCTGGGTATCATGATGTCTTTTGCCACGGCATCGGAGAAATCAAATACGTTGTAGATGATCTCTTTCTCTCCGCTCTCAATGACGCCGTCCTCATGACTTACATCGACATAAGTCTTGAGTTCATTCTCAGTCATAGCCTGACGGTTATCGGTATCCACATGAAGAATCTTCAATATAATAGTAGCGATACCGTTGATGATAAAGCTAAATGGCACCATGATAGCCATGAGCGCCACAATTATCCCCGAGTACCAGAGAGAAATATTCTCCGCATAAGCTGTTGCTATGGTCTTGGGAATGATCTCACCAAAGATAAGAACAACAAGAGTAAGTACTCCGGTTCCGATTCCTATGGCAAAGCTTCCGAACATATCCGTTACGAGAACGGTCATAAGTGCCGAAGCACTAAGGTTTACAATGTTATTTCCAATCAATATTGCCGAGAGCATCTTCTGCGTATCTTCGCATATCCTAAGAACCCTCGCAGCACCCTTACTACCCTCATCAGCAAGTGCCTTCATCTTAACCTTATTACAAGTCATAAGCGCTGTCTCTGCCGATGAAAAAAACGCAGATAACAAGACCAGCAAAACCAATATGATTATTCTAACCAAATGAACGTCCAAAATATTCTCCTCATTATATTGTTATAGTACACAGGGCGAAGGGAGGCTTCCACAGGGGCCGGCGGCATATATTTATTGGGGTTTTCGATTGTTGTCCTGTGGAGGTGAGACCTATCAATTTCGAGTGTCAATACACGATGAAATTGATGCCCAGGGCTCACCGGAGCGCTTAGGACAATGAGAAAATCACAATAAATATATGCCACCGACCTCTGTGGAAGTCCCCTTCGCCCGTCACTGATCAACTAAGCGGATTTAGGTAGAACTCCTTGAAGTCCTCGTATCCTTGTTCAGTAAGCTGCTGCTTCTGGAACTTCTTATTTTTGTTCATGCGGACAACCAGAACCTGAGAGCCCTTTGCTCTCTCATCCTGAGCTTCCTTAATGATCTCTGCAAGTTTCTCTCCTGCGATTCCTTTTTCTATAAGGAAAGCTTTCTTCTGATCAGCTCCCGGAATCTTAAAGCCCTCATCCATCATGATCATGATGATTCTCTCAAAGCCGATGGAAAATCCGCAGGCAGGTGTATCCTGTCCGAGGAATTTGCCGACCATCTTGTCGTACCTTCCGCCACCGCCGCAGCTTCCGCCGTACTGTGGCATTGCAACCTCAAAGATTGTTCCTGTGTAGTAGCTCATGCCACGAACAAGAGTAGGGTCGAAGACCATCTCAAACTGAGCTGTCTTGGTGCTCTCTACAGAGCTGATGATCTCTGAAAGTCCCTCTTTGGTATCCGCATCAAGGAAATCACCTATCTTATCTGCGATTACCTTAAGTCCCTCAAGAGAGTCTTTTCCCTCTGCTGCCTTGAAGAGATCAAGGTACTTATCTACGCTCTCCTGTGCAAAGCCCGCCTTAACAAGCTCCTCTGCAACGCCCTCTATTCCGATCTTGTCCATCTTATCAAGGGTTATGAATACGTTGTCGTACTCTTCTTCAGGAAAAGAGCTGTAGGCAGCCATAGCCTTTAAGATCCTTCTGTCATTTATTCTGATCTTGAAGTCCTTAAAGCCGAGTCTTCCAAGTGTTGTTGTAGTAGCAAGGATAAGCTCGATCTCAGCGAGATTAGAAGCCTCTCCCAAAATATCAATATCACACTGCATGAACTGACGGTATCTCCCCTTCTGAGGTCTGTCAGCTCTCCACACATTACCCATCTGAAGTGCCTTAAAAGGTGATGGGAGCTCTCCTGCGTGATTTGCATAAAAACGAACCAGCGGAACCGTAAGGTCATAGCGAAGTCCTGAATCTGTCAGGTCGTTCTCTTCCTTAGCTTCTGCCAGGTTAAGCTTCTCGCCTCTTTTCATAACCTTGAAAATAAGCTTCTCGTTCTCTCCGCCCTGCTTACTGTTAAGGTTTGCAAGGGATTCAACCGCAGGTGTCTCGATGGATGTAAAACCAAACTCACCGTAGGTCTTTTTAATAACTCCAATGCAGTAGTCTCTGAGCTGCATCTCAGCAGGAAGTATATCCTTCATGCCCGTAACGGGCTTTTTTACCAGTGCCATCTCTTAAAAACCTCCAAAAAACTATATACTGCTAGATTTTACTATTATTTGGCAGTAAGCACAAGCGTTTTAATGCTTATTATTCTCTCTCAAAAACTCAATGAACTGATCCTTGGGCATGGGCCTTGCATAATAAAAGCCCTGAATGTGGTCGCAGCCGATCCTGACGATCTGCTCGGCCTGTTCCTCTGTTTCAACACCCTCTGCCACAATCTCTTTTCCCAAAGCCTTAATGATCTTAACAAGATTTATCATCACCATATAGGAGGTCTCAGATTCAAAGGCAGATTGGATAATGCTCTTATCAAGCTTAAAGATTTCCACAGGAAGCGACGATATCCTTGCAAGATTCGAATATCCTGTTCCGAAATCATCCATTGAGAACGGAAAGCCGTAGCTGATAAGCTTGTCAATATTTTCATCCATTACCGAAGTGAGCCCCTCTTCAAAGGTCTCTGTTATCTCAAAGTTGAGCTGTCCGGGTTTCACGCCGTATTTTTCCACGGTCTTAATTATATTCTCGGAAAGATTTGTCTGGATGCAGTCAACTACAGACAGATTCACCTCTACATAATCAATACCAAGCTGCGTTGCTTCAGTAGTCGAGATCATCTCGCAGACCTGATTCAAAACAAAATTATCGATAGCTACAACCATACCGTTTCTCTCTGCAACCGGCATGAATACAGCAGGAGAAATAAATCCCATCTGCGGGTTGCGAAGCCTGAGGAGCGCCTCACAGGAAGAAAACAGCCCCGTAACCGGATCATAGATCGGCTGGTAATATACCTCCAAAAGTTCATCATCAAGAGCATGCTTGACCATCATATCGATCTTCTTGTCATGCTCGATGTGCTTGAGGTTAAGATCCGATACCCTGAGGATATCCTTGTTATGGTGGAGCAGCGTCTTTTTGATCACTTCCCTCACCTCGTTGAACTTCTCAACCGAATCCACCTCGTCGGGAAAACCGATCAGGTATGAGTTAACGAATATCTTAACCTCCTCGCCCTTCATAGACCATGGATCCTTAAATCTCTTTCTTATCTGTTCGGTGACTCTCTCAATAACAGCATCATCGGGATCAATATCAGGGAATATCATGTGATAGTTTCCGTCATCCGTATAATACACTTCACCTGTATGACTAAGATGCTTTAAATAGTAGGTTATCTGGGATAAAAGATCAGCAACAGCCTCAAGAGACTCTCCTCCGACAACATTTTCCAGCCTTTCTATAGCAATCCCGTATACTGTAAATATCTTTTTCTGAAGAAGATTACTTGAAATCGCGAAGTTTAAAGCATTTTTAGTCCCGGCTCCGCTTATGCCGTCACGAAATTCCCCGGGATTCTGAACAGTATATACACAGAGCAGAAGTGCAAGGGATACGCTGAACTCAAATATGGAACTGGACTTTGTAAGTATCCTTATAGGAACACCCGCCAGCATAAGGACATAGTACACAATAAGAGAAATGAATTTCTCAGAGCTAAGCGACCTTGAGTATCTAACATACAGATACGCAGCATAGATAAAATAGACATACAGCGCAAAATTGACCAGCGCGCCCTGCGGATAGTTGTATTCAAGCTCACCTTCATAGGAGAATGTAAAGAAAAAGTCACTGATGATGCCACTTAAGAAAAACAGCACAGAAAACAGGGTCGGCACAAACAGAAGGATTTTTCTGAAGGGCGACTCGAACTCTATGCGATAGATTGTCATAACATATATCATTGAAAGATATGCAAGCAAATAAGAGCAGATCTTTTCAATCAGCACCAGATAGCTGTTAGTGGCCACAGGTACGATAAACCTGAACTGGTCACTGGCAAGCCATATATTGTGCAGCAGTCCGGCAGAATTCAGGATCAGGGCATCATAAATGATCATCCCGAAAATCCGCTTTTGCTTATTGTCGTGGATTTCCTCGGACAGATGGATAATGAGCACAACAAGATTCAAAAACAGGGATGCGACACAAAAACATATATTGTAATTTTCAGGACTTGTGATGAGTCTCATCATTATCCCTCTTCAAAATAAGCATCGATATATTTGACAAAAGAGCTGTCTTTCATTGGACTTCCCATGAAATCTCCTATAAGGAAATCACAGCCAAGCTCTTCAGCCATCTGCTTATCATTTTCGTTTGCTATATCTTTGGCCCCTACAAAAATACTAATATCATGGAAAAGATTAACCATTCCCTTAGCCACGATCTTCATCTTCTCAGATTCACCGGCCTTTACAAGGATGTCGTGAGCAATGTTGACCTGAGTCACAGGAAGAGTCATTATCTTGTCCATATCGCCATAGCCGCTTCCGAAATCATCGACAATGATGGCACATTTCTGTTCTCCCAGAAGCCTAAGATTTCTCTCAGCCACAGCGTTCCTCGTTGTAATGGTTGTCTCCGTGAGTTTTAAGGTGATCCAGCTATTCTCTGCCTTTTCTTCCCTGGCAATCTTTTTTATCCTTCTCACAAAATCATTTTTGGAGATCTCACCCTGGGACATTCCGACCACAGCCCTGTATTTGCCGTTCTTATCTCCTGCATTCCAGAAAGCAAGAGCCCTGCAAGCTCTTCTGTATACCATCTCGTCAATATCCATAAGAGCCTGAGTAGCATTTATGTCCGGAATATGTCCGCGCATATCGATCTCGTTTCCGTATTCATCCTTCAAAAAGCATAAAACATCTGCACTGTAATTTATCCTGTACACCTTTGAAAGGATTGGCTGATATCTGATAACAAAACTCTTGGTATCGAGATTATGCCTCGCCAGCATATCGTAATCGGTGATCTTGCGAAGCTCACTGTACTCCGGCTTGTTTACATCAATAATCTGATTCCTGTCTGAAGCAGCACGTTCAACAATAAGATCAAGCCTGGAGGTAAGCTCGGATGAAGTCCTGTAATGCTCAGGATATTCCATAAGGAAGCAGTGAGATTCAACCTTGATGGCCATATTTGAGAAAGCCCATGACTGCTGCAGTCTCTTTGATATGCTGTTCAATAGCGCCAATAATTTGTTTTTATCAACAGTATGTACAGTGATTGCAAAGACATACTCGGAATACCTGTACACATAGCACTGGATCCTGTGCTCAAGCTTACCTACATACTTCAGGTATCTTGCGATCTTCTTAAGAACAGCCTGTGCCTGTTCATATCCTATTTCATCACTGAGGGCCCTTATGTTATCTATGGTCACAAAGATCGTACTCTGGACAGAGTTTCTGCCCATCTTAAGATCAAGCCCTTCTAAAAAGGCTTTCCTGTTCAATATGTTCAGATTACCGTCCACCATTTCAGTAGGGTTCTGAAGAGAAATATAAACAAGCGTCACGCCTATGGTACCAAGGAAATTCTCAATAAGTACTGTTGGCCAGAAATACTGGATGACCATGCCGGCAATGACCAGAAGAACATAAGATGCAGTAACCGCTTTGGTCCTGAACCTCATAAGGGTCTTATATTTCAGCACCAGCGCAATTCCATAGAACACATAATATCCCGCAAGGATGTAGTACAGGAAAATGAAATCTTCTCTCTGATACAGTCCGTCTTCCCCATAGCTGAAAAGGACAGGCACAAAAAGATTGATCACAAC
>JAEEGJ010013137.1_pt1 | contig 20229 bp, 17 predicted proteins | sample 8958761 | NCBI WGS metagenome assembly JAEEGJ01 (sample SAMN16246546, study PRJNA631951) | gut metagenome | biome: gut microbiome; feature: rumen; material: RS-attached | host: Bos | place: Iran: Karaj | collected 2018-10 | reverse complement strand
TATAGTCACCAATGCACATTCGGCGTCCTGCCTCAGCGTGCATTTTCAGCCGCCGTCCTGGCGGCTGATGACTATATATTTTCAAAAATCACTTTTTATTTCACTAAGCGCATTACAATGCGTAAGCAATTAACCTAAGCAAGACTCGAGAAACCTTTCTTACTAGTTACAATATGTGTCCGTTCAGATAACTACATTCTTGACAGAATTGTAAATAGTTGAACGAACACCCACATGTATGGATGGTGGTATTAGCATTTTAGAAAATCGCAATCTTATGCGACGTAATAGAGTCATGGAGCGGGACGACCCCAGGGGGCAGGGCTGGCGAAAGAAATTATATAGGGGGGCGAGGGTGAAATGATTATATAAGGGCGTGAAAAAGCCACCACATTACGTGGTGGCCGAGAGGTTGAATTATTTTTTGCTTGGGCGCCCTTTCTTCTTGGTCGAGCCATCGGCTGGGGCCTCGGATACTTCGACGTAGTCAAGGGCTGAATCCATGATGTTGATGAGTTCAAGGGCGCTGCGGAAATTGAGCTTTTCGTCACGATCGGCCCAATTAACTTGTCCTTGCCATCCTTTGCCTGTACTTTTCTTGATGTGTACTACGAACGTTGCTTCCTTTTTTTCTTCCATGAGGTCCCTCCTTACATTTGCTGAATTTATAATAACATATCATGCGTTATAGATTGCGTTATTCAAAGTCTAATTCTACTGGGCAATGATCAGAACCCAATACCTCTGTGTGAATTTTTGAGTCCTTCATTCTAGACTTGATGTCTTCTGAAACGATGAAGTAATCTATACGCCATCCTGCATTCTTTTCTCTAGCGTGGAATCGATATGACCACCAAGAGTAGATGTCTACCTGGTCTGGGTAAAAGTATCTAAAGCTGTCAACAAAGCCTGATGATAAGAGCTCGGTCATCTTTGAACGCTCCTCATCAGTAAAGCCAGCATTCTTGCGATTAGTCTTAGGGTTCTTAAGGTCGATTTCCTGATGAGCTACGTTTAAGTCACCGCAGAGGATAACCCCCTTTTTCTTGTTGAGCTCACACAGGTATGCTCTGAAGTCATCTTCCCATGTCATGCGATAATCCAATCGCTTTAATTCATTCTGAGAGTTTGGTGTGTAGCAAGTAATAAAATAAAAATCCTCAAACTCTAGAGTGATAACACGACCTTCGTGATCATGCTCTTCTATTCCAATGCCATATGTTACCGAAATTGGCTCCTTCTTTGAAAAAATTGCCGTTCCACTGTAACCCTTCTTTTCAGCGTAGTTCCAATAAATATGGTATCCTTCTTTTTCGCATTCAAGCTGTCCCTCTGAGAGCTTGATTTCCTGCAAACAAAAAATATCAGCATCTGCACTATCAAAGTAATCCCAAAAGCCTTTGCCGATAACGGCTCTAAGCCCATTAACATTCCACGATATAAATTTTTGCATTATGTCCTCCAAGTTAATTATGTAATTACTATTCAATAAAATTTTTACAAACAAACAGAAGAATATTTTAACTTAGAATAGTAACTTTTTATAAATTGATTTTATTAGAGTACACGCTAAATTTCAAGGCTGAAGCCGATATTTATAAGGGTTTTGGCAATTCGTATTTGCGAATTTGTTTACAAAAACTAATTTGATCTTAACGCATCAATCGGATTAAGATTTGCAGCCTGATGACTTGGAATAATTCCAAAGACAACACCTATTACTGTAGAGAAAATAACCGCTACAATTGCTGCCGGCCACGAAATTGCTACGGGTGTACCTGCAACAATAGAAATAATCCTTGCTAATCCAATACCCGATGCAACACCTAGGAATCCACCCATAGATGTGAGCACAGCTGCCTCAGTTAAGAATTGCCACATAACCTTGCTCTTTCGGGCTCCAATAGCCTTTTTCAAACCGATTTCCGAAGTACGCTCAGTTACTGATACAAGCATGATATTCATAACGCCGATACCACCTACCAAAAGTGAAATCGCAGCAATCCATATCAACATTGAGTTTGTTGATTTAGTTAATTGCTGAAGCTTCATTGCCTGCTCTAACAAATCCTTTGATTTATACTCTAAGGTTTCATCCTCAGGATGAATTTTTTTATTTAAAATATCTGTTGCTTTCTTACCTGCCGCAGTCATATCATCTGTTGATTTGGCCTGTACCATAATATTCTCTGGCTCATCGAAGCAATAGCTTATCGCCCAATCGGCATGGGGAATATAAATTGTTCCCGAATCATCCTGATGATAAAGGGCATAATCTTCTATTGTATTGATGACTGGTTCAAATGTTGAGCGTGATGCAACCACACCAACAATCGTGTATGGTGTATCATCAACCTCGATGATTTCACCAATTGGATTTTCATTGTTAAACAATTCCTCCATTATTGATTCATCAACTACGCATACTCTTCTAAATTTTTTCTCATCATCCTTTGTGAATAGTCTGCCCTTTAGCGCAGAAAAATTAGCTGTTTCAAAATAATCCGGCTCAACGCCCTTAATAAACCCAGTAGTTAGGTTTTTATCTTTGTAGAAGACGTTTCCAAAAACGTTACGTTTATTGTATCTACTAACATTTTTTACTTCTTTTAAATCTTTGATTTCTTTTATCGTTTCATCTGATATTACAGATACTCCTTCAGGAATTCCAGACCACTCAAATTCGTATTCCCACTCTCCTTGGAATATTGCAATATCAACTGCATTTGATCCTGAACCTATTAAGTTTTCTTTTATTTGTTGATTTGTACCCTCGATGGTGGACACAATAGCAATAATAGCAGCAATACCAATTATTATTCCAAGCATAGTAAGAAAAGATCTAAGCTTGTGGGTCCATATTCCTCGAAAGGCTAGTCTTAAGTTTTCAAACATGTTTATCCTCTTTTACATCTTACCTGGCAATTGCATTCTATCGATTATTTTACATTTAGCACCTTCTATTGCTCCATTTCCATATGGGAATGCCAAATAATCATCCGTAGATATGCTATCATCTTTTACTTCAATCTCGTCAAAGAAAGTACGTCCGGCTTCAAAGTAATGCTTCTCTAATTTATCATTCTCATTCTTTCTCATTACATAAGTTCCACCCTTGTCCTTCTTGACTAAGAAATTTTGTATATACATATTAGTCTCGCCACCGCTGTTCTGTTCACCATCGGTATTAAAAGTAATATTCACATCTACCATAGCGCCTATCTCTAGTCCACTATCCTTATCTATGGTCGCTCTCAATTCATACTGACTTGAATTTTCATTGCCGGCTCTATAATAGCCACCGTCATTTTCGTCATCCTTTTTAGGCACATCACTTATATATGAGATAGTACCTTCCACATCAACATTTGATTCCCAACTACTAAGCGTTACTTTGTCCCCAATACTTACCTTGTCAAAATTTAATTCTGAGATACTTGTAGATACAAAATAATTATCGGTATCTGACAAAGTCATAAAGGGTTGTGTGTTATTGAAGTTATCTTGATTTTGTACCTTTCCAATGGTTCCAGAAACCTTGGCTCTTATCTCGCCGGTATTGTCAGTATTATTCATAACATCCAACTGATTTTGGGCGACCCTAACAGCCAAATCCTGTTTCTTTACAACCTCCTGCTGAGCTTTAATCTCATCCTCCAACTCTTTAGGAGTATGCCCCTCAGGTTGCTTAAATTCTTCGATTAGCTCTCCCTCTTCGTCAAATCTATCTTCACCTAAAAGTTCTCCCGTCTCGGCATTGTAATAGAAGGTTCCTATGTTTACCTCATTTGTTTCATAGTGCTCTTCGCAATCAAAAACCTCGCCTTTATCTACACTGTCAATAGCAGCTTTGAGTTTACTTATAGCTTCTGCATCATCTTCCTCATCAAGATACGCATTTCTACTTGATGAATCATAATAAACCACTTCAACCTTATCGCCATAATACATTTCTTCGAAAACAACCTGCCCCGGTTCATAACCAGGTAAAGCATCACTTGTTTCCTTCAAAACGTAGACCTTATTGGTTAGATTCGTTCTCTCTCTAGTATCAGGCGATGATGAAATATATTCCGGAATTGGCTCCTCATTCATAAGTCGATCCATCTTTGTCTGTGCAGTTTTAAGAGCAAGCTTGGCCTTCTGCAATTCCAATTCCTTACCCTTTATATTTTGAGATTCTTTTTTAACCACCATTAACACATCGCCTTCATTAACGTGGTCACCCTTTTTAACATTTACACTTGTAATTTCAGTTCCACTATCCAAGTAGACCGTCTGGGATTTATCTGACGCAATTTCTCCACTAGTTTTTTCGTAATTAGACACTGCACCAACATTTATCTCATTAAATTCATATCCAAGATTATTCCTAACCTGACAAACCTCTGCGACCTTATTAGTTTTATTATAGGTATATCCTCCATATATTCCGCCACCAATCAAACCACAGACAACAAGGATAATGATGATTATTTTAATTACCTTTTTCATTCATCCACCTCCTGTCCGCTTGGTCCTTCAAGAAGCTTTCCATCCACTATAAGGTAGGATTTTTTGGCGTGACTAGCTATATTGGAATCATGAGTGATCATGATGATTGTTGTGCCCTCGTCATTTAGCCTTTGGAATAATTCCATAATGGCTGCACCAGATTTTTGATCCAACGCACCAGTAGGCTCATCCGCCAATAATACTCTTGGATTATTTACAATTGCTCTTGCTATAGCAACACGCTGCTTCTGTCCACCAGACAACTGATCTGGTCTAAACTTTATTCTTTCAGCAAGTCCAACTTTTGTAAGCGCCTCGGCTGCTCTCTTTTCTCGTTCTTTTTTAGGAACTCCCGCATAGGAAAGTGGAAGCGCCACATTCTCAAGAGCCGTCTCTTCATTCATCAAATAAAAGCTCTGAAATACGAATCCAATCGAATGAAGTCTCAAATCCGACAACTGTTTATCCTTAAGCTTCAGCACATCTTGGTTTTCAAAAAAGTATGAACCAGATGAAGGCTTATCCAGACAACCGATTACATTCATCAAGGTACTTTTACCAGAACCTGATGGTCCCATGATTGCAACGTATTCTCCTTGTGCAACAGATAGAGAAACATCATTCAATGCTGGGACTGAGATTTCAGAGCCGGATTCGCCATATGTTTTAAAAATATTATCTAATTTGACTATCATAATTACTGCTCCTCTGTCTGTGAAACTGTCTCCATGCCTTCTTTAAAATCGTCCATTGGAAATGCAATCAAGGTATCATAGTCGATTCCCTTAACCTCATATACCATCTGTTCTTCATAGTATTCACCCAGTTCTATTGGCTGCTTTGCAAGAGTACCATCCTTATCTATCCATACGAATGGGTTATCCTCTTTGTCATAAGCAATATAATAGTCATTGATATATGTACCCTTACTAAAATCAATCTTAGGCGCATCAGTCTGTCCTAGCTCAACATATAAATGCTGCCCCATCATGAGTCCCTCTGTATTTTCAAGAGAAATATAGAACGGATACTTGGAAGCATTTGTTGCATTTTGCATGCCAAAATTATTATCACTATCCTCATCCTCATTGTTTTCAGTATCAAGTCCAAGGATTGTACCACTCCAAGTCTGCTCCTTATCAACTCGCGAGCGAAGTGTAACAGGCTCACCCTCATGAATAGCAGAAGCATTCATTTCACTTACTTCACCCTTTACTCGCAACTCATTAGAAGAAAGAATTGTGATGAAGGAACCATCTGTAGTATAAGGATTTGTGTCATCCGCCACTTTAGTGATGGTACCCGCAACATTAGATTTAACAACAGCATTGTTAATCTTCTTGTTGTTGTCTTCAATTTTTGCATTAGTTTGATCGATGGTATTCTGGGAAATGGCGATTTCAGTATTTAAATCATCAATCTGATCATTTAAATCTTCGATTTTCTTTTTGTCCTCGTCTGATTCGCCTTTGATTTTAGAAATTTCATCCTTTAATTTTTCAATCTGACGATTGTCATCAGAAATGTTGATGTTTTCTGCTTCGATATCAAATCCAAGCTGAGTGTTTTCATCAGCAAATGAATCTGTTTTATAAGAAAATAATGGAGTTCCTTCCTTGACCACATCTCCTTCAACTACAAAGATTTGGTCTAACTCTCTATCGTTGTTTTTGGTGACGCTAGAAGTTTCCTGCCCCTCAACGACACCCATAAAAACATCCGGTGTATAACTGCTGTCATCTCCCATTATTTCAGAAAGAGAAACAACATAAACTTGACCGGCTTGAGCTGTAGCTGGTTTCTTTACTGCAAAAAATTTTTTATATACAAAAAAACCACCAGCACCAACTGCAATAACAATTATTAAAGCGACTATTCTTTTCCTCATAATGCCTATCCTTTCAATGCAACAGCACTTTAACTGTTCTATTTGTTATAATACAGTTATAACACTTAGATTGCCCCATTGCAAGGGATTATGAGAAAAAAATTAGTCGCTTATCTAAATCTATAATGACAATCCGTCTTGCGCCCATCGTTAAATGAGCCGCAAACAAGGATTTGACTTTTGTTGTTAACCTCTGCCAAACCAACTATTCCAGTGACATCGTCAATCTTTGTTATGTAGAATATATATACATCTTCTAAATCGTAGAAATAGTTGTAGCGTTCTTCATCAGAGAGATTCTCTTCAACCTCTTCACAGCATTCACCCTTATCTATTGAAAATCTGCCGATGTATTCTGTGTCCATTCTTGCATAAGTAATTTCGTAGCCCTTATCCTTTGGGAAATCATTAGCAAGCTGCTTGTACGCCTGGTCCTTAGTTGTAATCTCCTGAGTTCTACGTGTAGAAACTCTAGGCTCCACCTGCTTGTTGTACGATGGAAGTGATTTCCAGATACTAAAAATCCAAATCTGTATTCCAAGTATGATAAGTAGCAAGCCCATGAGAGCAAGCTTTAAGGATTTCTTGAGTCCAATTCTAAAGTTGACCTTTTTAAAGATCGCCGCTTTTTCTTTAATATGTTTTAAAACAGCTTCATCAGCTTGAGTATGACTATCCTTATCTACATTATCATTCTGCTTGCCTTTTACATATGGGCTTTCGCCTACAGTGTCTAAACAATGCTTGCATATAACGTGATTTTCCGCTGGCTTACCACAGATAACACAAGTGCCATCATTTTCTCTGCCATTGGAAATATCTGATATTCTAGCCTTAAATCTCTTGCCAAAAACAGACCCTAAAATCTGCCTCTCATTTTCGAGAGTTAAAATACCATCTACGACCTCTTTCTTAGTAAAATCGTAGGAGGTAGTCAACCGGACCATATATAAGATTTCTTTTCTAAGCTTATCGTCTGCCATTATTGTTTACCTTTATCCCCGGATTTTTGATCGATACCCTTGAAGCACAGGTATGCCAGTAATTTATTATCCTTATCGAGAATTTTACCTCCGTATAAAATCCCATCGTGCTCCGCTTCTGCTCTCACAATTCTAGCGTTAACAGCTAAGCTGAAATCAGAATTATGAGCCGTATCCGCAAAATTTATATTTATAATATCACCAATAGTAACTCTGGCTGAATTTCCCACAAAAGAATTGCCAATGAATGAAACTCCACTGTCACTGATATCTAGAACCGATATAGAAAATCGATTGCCGTCTTCTAGACTTGCAGAGCCAGGTACATTTACGATAACTCTACTGTCTTCTCGACGCTCTGAGGATGCAGCAATCTTTCCAAAAGCTCTGGCATCCACAGCATAGTAATCGACACCTTTGAAATTAACTACACTGACATCCACATCCTTCCAAACCACTCTACCTCCTGTTTTGGAATCGATGCAGTGCAAAGAAAAACTCATACTCTCCGGTGAACCCTTTGTAAAATCTACAACACGATTGTTGTAGATATAAGGCTTCACTAAAGCTCCCGTGCCATCATTTGTACCAACGACCTCTGTTTTAAGTTCAAAGGACGAGCCACCAATAAGAACTTCAAGAGTGACCTCTTGTCCTGGTTCAAGCTGTTCAATCGTCATAAACTAATCCCCTGTATCAATACATTACTGTTCCTTTATACTTAGTATATCAGTAAAGACGGAATCTAGACAATGCCTTAATTATTTCTAGTTGCCGCCTCGATAACATGTTTTACGAGAATACTTGTTGTAACTCCACCGACACCTCCTGGAACAGGCGTAATGGCATCAACTATATTCTCAACCTCATCAAACTTCACATCACCGCAAAGCTTGTTTTTGCTGTCATTCCAACTGATTCCAACATCAATAACCACCTGACCCGGTCTAAGGAAATCCTTGCCAACGCTTTCCATCTGGCCAGATGCAACTATAACAATATCTGCATCCTTAGTAATTGCTGGAACATCAACAGTTTTGGTGTGACAAATGGTAACTGTAGCATTCTCGTGCATCAAGAGCATTGCAACCGGGCGACCAATTACAAGTGAGCGACCTATAACTGCAACCTTTTTGCCAGCAACAGGAATATTGTAGTGATGTAAGATTTCCATTGCGGCTTCAGCAGTACAAGGTGCAAAGCCAAGCTTAGTGTTTGTAAACACCCCTGCCAATGATAGATCTGTACATCCATCAATATCCTTTGATGCAGCAAGAAGCTGTCTTGCCTTTTCAGAATCTATATGCTTTGGCAACGGCCTAAACATAAGAATTCCATGAATTGTTATATCTTCATTTAATTCTTGAAGTTTATTGAAAAAGTCTTTTTCACTTATAGTTTCTTCTAGCGCAATAACCTTGACCTCAACTCCAATCAGCTCACAACGTTTGATAGCGCCCCTCTCATATGACAAATCATCTGGTCTTTCACCAACTCGAAGTATTGCCAAAGTAGGAATCACCCCCGAAGCCTTTAGAGCCTCTACCTGTTTAATTAATTCTGCATTTAATCTTTCGGTAACTTCTTTTCCCTTAAGTAACTTAGCCATAAATCCTCCAGTATTATAATCTATTCCAAACGTCAGTATAAATCTGCTCTGCCTTTGCTGAGTACTCCGCTACTAGCTTTTCAACCTTGGAATCTAATTCATCTGCATAGTCTCTATTTTTCATGGACTTGGTGTTGATTTTGACATTGACTGCCGCGCCCTTGATTGCCCCCTGCAACATAGCAACACCAGTTGCAGCATCACTAATCATAATCACTGAGCCCTTGTCTGCAAATTCTCTTTGTAAATCAACAGCCTTGCAGGCTAACTCTAAAATATGAAATGGAACTCCTGCAGCATCTACTAAGCATTTTTCCATTATCTCATCCCTAGATGGATCCTCCTTAGGGATTGAATATGCTTTTGATAATGGCTCGAAGGCAACTGCATCATCCTCTATACACTGAAGTAACTGTGCCGATAAGGACTTTGCCTGTGTCATGTATTCGATTATTTCTGGTTCAACATCCTGATACTTTTTCTTGCCAACGGTAAATTCGCCAACCATATCGCCAAGTGCTGTGCCAACAGCAGCAACAAGAGCGCTGGCTCCGCCCCCGCCTGGGACTGATGTTTTAGATGCAAGTTGTTCTGTAAATTCTTTGATGCTTAAATCCTTCATGCTCATTGTAATCTCCTATAACACAAAACTCCAAGGCCTTGAAAAGTCAAAGCCTTGGAGTAATCTAATCCGTAATAAAATCAAATATAGACATCTGATTGGCATCTGCCACAAGGGTGTCATAATGCTCTTGTTCTTCCTCTGTCATCTGCCTGTGGTAGACATAAGTCTCTTGTTTAATGGTGCCATCCATGTCGAAATACATTTGCCTGTATTTAATGTTATCAGCTTCAAACATTATTCATTGCCCAATCCATTTGTAGTCCTTAGCCTGTAAAAACTAAGACAAAAATATTTTATCATAACAGGCCAAAAATTCAATGAATTAAGGCGCCTCAATACCAAATTCGCTAGGCAAAAATCTTGGGCAAACATTGTCGGATGTAACAATTACTGAGGCTGCCAAAGTTGAGCCAATTTCGCAGGCTTCCTCAAGAGTTTTGCCATAGGTCAATCCTATAGTAACGCCAGCAAAAAATGAATCTCCCGCACCTGTGGTATCCTTAACATCAACCTTTCTAGCTGGAACAAATCCCGTGTTGCCATCTATATCTGCGTATACAGCTCCTTTACCTCCTAAGGTCACTATCATCTTTTGAATCTGTGCCCCCTGAATCTTCTTTGCCAAAATCTCCTGCATCTCTTCTGGAGTCTTTTCAGAATAATCATCCATAAAAAGTATTCCAGCCTCCTGTTGATTGCAGACGAAGCATTCTACATTCTTCAAAAAATCTCGTCGCTCAACTGCAATGCTCATGTTAGACACCGCAGCATATACCTTTAGGTTATACTTTTCGGCATATTTAAAGACACGCTTTATTGTTTCCTTTTCCATGTCAATTTCAAGAGCAATGCTATCTGCATCCTTAAAGATTTCGTCTCCCTGCTCATCCAAAATATCGTTTATCACAGAAAGATCTGGTCGTTTGGAAATAGATGCAACAACGTCTCCATGATTATCAAAAACCGCAAGCCACTTTCCCATTCCGTCAGGTGTGCGACGTACAAAGCGTGTATCCACCTTGTGCTTATTCAGCTTGTCCAAAACCCCAGTACCAATTCCACTTTCATCAACCAAGCTGACAAAAGTAGGTCTGAGCTCCACGTTGGCAATATCTTCCACAACATTTCGACTGACGCCTCCGTGAACCTCTTCAACAGTACCAACATTTCTTCCAGCCGGAATGTAACTTGCTGTTGAATGTCCTTTAATATCAATGAATACTGCTCCCAAAACTACAATTCCCATTTATAAATTACTCCTTGTATATCTTAATGCTTATGACATTTAATGATTTATTGATTAGCTATTTCACTCGTTCTGTAAAGTACAATCTCGATGAGAAATCAGGGAAATATCTCACCTGATCGTTATAGCCTGTGCCCACAAAGCTTTGGCTGAGTTTAACACCGGCATTGTTGAGAAGACTACCTGATGCAATGTAATCCTCGGTTTCTCCAGGCATTTTTACAAACTTGGCAACGATATTATGTACCACCGAATCCTGCTTGATGTGCACCGGTGAAACCATATTTACCAAATCCCCGAAGCCCTTAACATTGTGCTCGAGCTTTTGTCCGAAGAAGTGGTAGTTTGCCTCATTCGCGAGGCCGGCCTGTTCTATCTTAAGATATTGTTCGCCCGGCTTCATTAGTTGCTGCATCACCATCGTGACACCGCGGGATTTATCCTTGTCGACTATGGACCACTCGTAGATATTGCCTTCCTTAAGACGGTAGAAGTCGCCATATTGAAGTGTCTTCCTGTATTTTTTGTATAGCTCGATTTGAGCCGTGACAGCCGCCAAATCCTCTGCCTTTGCATCATTAAGATTTAGTTCATATCCTAACACACCAAATGCCGCCACTGCAAATCTAGATTCAATCGGTGTGACTCTGAGCGTCTGATGATTTGGACAGGCGGATACATGGCAGGTGTAGGTGCTCTGCGGATATCCGTAGGAATAGCCGTTTTGAATCGTAAGACGACTGACGGCATCGCTGTTGTCACTGCCCCATATCTGAGGAAAGTAACAAAGCGAACCCAAATCAAATCGATTGCCACCAGAAGAACAGCCTTCCATAAGAAGATTCGGAAACTTAGCTGTCAAAGTCTTTAATATTTTGTACAGGCCAAGGACATATCTGTGCGATACCTCCTGCTGTTTGTCAGCAGGAAGATATTTTGAAAAGTAATCCGAGAAGTTGCGGTTCATGTCCCACTTGACATAGCTCAAGCCCGGTGTAGAAAAGACTTCTTCCATTCTGCCAATGATGTAGTCTACGACCTCAGGATTACACAAATCAAGTATTCTTTGATTTCTTCCCTCTGAATGCCCCATACCGAGGATGTCGATAGCCCAGTCCGGATGATTTCTATAAAGATTGGAGTCGACATTAATCATCTCTGGCTCAACCCACAGACCAAACATCAACCCAAGATTATTTATCTTTTCAGATAAGCCTTTGAGCCCATGCGGAAGCTTCTTCGTATTTACGATATCCCAATCGCCGAGCCCTTTCTTATCATCATCTCTGTTTCCAAACCAGCCATCATCCATGACAAACAATTCTGCACCTGCCTTCTTGGCCGTTTTTGCAAGCTTAACAAGCGATGACTCATTAAAATAAAAGTACGAAGCCTCCCAGCTGTTTAATAGAACCGGACGCTCCTTATACTTCCACTGCCCCCTTGTGATATGCTCACGCACAAACTCGTGCATATTCAGACTCATCTGCCTAAAGCCATCGCCAGAATAAGTCATAACAGCCTCAGGCGCCTCAAATTCTTCGTCAGGCTCCAACTGCCAGCTGAAATTCTGCGGATTAATTCCATAGGCCACTCTGGTCTTATTCCAGGCCGACACCTCGACTGCCGAATAATGATTACCTGAATAGATAAGGTTAAACGCATATACGTTACCGGCGGTTTCAACCGCATCTTCGTCTGAAACCATAAAAAACGGATTCGTCCTGTTAGAACTCGTTCCAGTGAAGGATGAATTAACATACTTGCCTCCCGGAAGTACAAGTTCTGATTTATTCATCTCTTTTGTCCAGGCGCCATGGAAGGATGTTATTTTCATCCCCGTCTGGTCAAAATCCAAAATCATAGAAAGCATTCTTGTGAGTTTGACCGCCTCATCAGAGGTATTAATAAACTTTGCCGCACGGGAAATAGCATCACAGTCCTCATAAACAAAGTAGGACAAAATCAGCGTAAATCCATGGTTTTTATCAACCAGTTTGATGTTTAAGGTTTCAACCTGATCTTCCCGGTCATAGGAACCAGGCAGAGTCTTAAAATCCGTTTTACCGGATAGAATCTCAAAATTATCATAGACAAAATCAAGCGTTGAACTTCCATCCTTGCAGACAACCTCTACCATTGGCTCTCTAATATCGCCTTTTCCAATAGCGGAGGTCTCCATCCTGACATCTTCAAGTGTTATTTCCGGGTGGGCACTGTTGTAGCAGGTCGTATTTCCGGGAGCAAAGGCGCGCTTTTCTTCAATGGCACCGGCATCATCAATCCTGATTCTGGCACCATAATACAAATGCTCCAGCTGACCTGTCTCCATCACTCTGAAAACATAGGTGGTATTTTCAGTATTTAAAATAAAGTTTTTCCCATCCGCTTTAATCATTTTGTCTCTCCTTTAACTGGGCAGAAATTTTCTCAAGCTCCTGGTCTGTAAGCATGTAGTATTTTTTGAAAATGAGAAATGCAATCACCAAAAACACTATAGGTGCCAGCGTCATTGTCATTCTAAGTCCCATGATATCATTATTTGAAACTTCTGAACCACCATTTTGCGCGATATCGGCAAGAAGCTCCTCCAGCCCCTTTACAACACTTCCATCTACGGCTGTTACCTCTGAGCTGGTATCACTGATATGAAATACTGATAATGTAATCGAAACGACCATCGCCGCAATTCCGGATGCAAGCTTTACGACAAAGGTTTGCATCGAAAAGATAACTGATTCATCTCTATGACCATTTTTGAGCTGACCATAATCAACCGTGTTGGCAAGAAAAACGGTGACTATAACATTTAGCAAACCAACCGTAGACATGATAAAGAATCCCGGAACAAAAAACGCAAATACGTTATTTATTTCAAATAGTGAAAGACCAAGTAAAACAAGATATCCTATTACGCCGGAAAGTATACTTATATCGAATACCTTCATTGTTGTAAAATACTTTCTAAGAAGTGGGAAAAACAGCATCATTGCAATAATCTGCACAGCGCCAATAAAGGTAATAAACATAGTATAATTTGTCTCCCAACTTGGCCCTGCCAAATCATATTTAAAGAAATATATCAAAAGATTTGCAGTGATATACGCAGCAGAATTAACCAGCACAATCGTGACAACCATAGTTATGGCCTGATCGTTTTTTATAAGAGATTTGAACATCTCTCCGACACTAGGTGTGCTGACATCCACCGTAGATTTTTCTTTGATAACGACACATGTAACCAGAGTACATATGATAAATAAAACTGCAATTATAAGCGAAAAATACTTGAAACCGTATCGCTCCACCTGTTTGGTAGAAACAACATTTACGGTTACTTCAGAACCACTAGACAGATTTGAATATTCTTCTTCCTGAACAAAGATGGCGACACTTGCCTCAGAATCTTTCTCAGCATCCTTGGTAAAATCCAGTTTACTTCCATCGTTTGTGAAACGGGTGACACCGTCAACTGTCACCACATAATTAGAATTGCTTTCATTAAATGATAGAGCCGCTTTGTTGTCATCAAATTCCATCTCATCAGCGGTCACGTTTGAAACAGCAGAATCCACCTTTAAAATATCACCGGTAGCTACTTCAGATTCATCCATCTTTGCAAAGTACACCGTGGTGTTATCGTAGGTGTAGCTCGTGTTTGATGCACTGCTATTATTGATAGCCGTACCGATTGCCGACACCGAAATAACAGTTATGACTGTGACAATCGCAGATCCAAGTCCGGCACATGAGCGAGCCATCGTGGACAGACTCTCTCGCTCTTTACCACCTTCTGTAAAAGCCGGAACCATCGACCAGTAAGGAATATCCATCATCGTGTAGGTCACGCCCCATATGATGTAAAATACGGCAGCATATGCAACCAATCCGCGGCCGTCAAGGCTAGGCGGACATGCAAACATCAAAAACAGAATAACCGCGTTGGTCACCGTTCCGATAAACAGCCACGGCCTGAACTTGCCCCAGCGCGTCTTGGTCTTGGCAACGATGACTCCCATGATTGGATCGTTGAACGCGTCAAACACTCTTGCTATCAAGAGAATCAGGCCCATTATCCACGCTTCAATCCCCAGAATATCCTGGTAGTAATAGAGGATGTACGATGCGGTTAGCATATACACCATATCCTTACCAACTGCTCCAAGTCCATAAGCAAATTTTTCAAACCCAGATAACTTTTGTTTTGTCTCCATACTTAACCCCTCTTAATTATCTTTCTTCCCCGTGATTTGATATTGTCTAAATAGCTTGTGCTTAAACCAGACACTCAACAGACAATCCTATTGTCACCGGCTCAAGGCCGTCACAAGAAATAGTGACAGAGCCATCTCCATCTTCGCCAATAGATTTAATATACACTCCTGTGCAACCACCCATAGTAGAAACTGTCTTTGGTCCAATTATTTCGAAGGGCCCCTCAACCTCAAAATGAACTGGAGCACTATAGTAATAAAGCTGATTATTGTTTTGATCTACAATCTTAACCCTTATATTTGTAACATCGTATGTGTGGAATTCTGTTAGCAAGGTCTGACTAGGCTTTGCCTCGATGTGTGCAGACACTGCAGATGATTTGATAACCGTCTTTCCAACTCGGCCATCCTTTATAGCCTCGAATTTGTACTCTCTGGCTTCACCACCCCAGTTGCCAACAAACTTATTGTATATTCCCATTGCTTCGGATGACTTCATCCTGTACAAGAACATGAGCTTTACCACCGTCCCTAACAACTTTCGCTTCATCTTAAATCCATTTAAAGAAAACTCATTTAAAGCGGTTTTTATCAGCTTCGCCTGCCCCTTTTTATATCTACCATCCTTTTCAACTGCATCCCCAACAAAATCATCGATTAAGATTGGTCCATGCTTAAGGTTTTCATATGTGGTATTCTCTGGAAAATATTCTTTTATAAGCATGTCATTCTTATACATCTTTACTGAATCGGCATTAGTAATAATGTATGACTTACCTATCACACAGGCTGGATGTTCTCCAATCTCAAAACTTGACGTAACCTCAAGCACTGGTTCATTTTCCATAAATGAACTATATACTGAGGCTGCAACCTTTGGATTTCTATACATGTCCATCACGCCGTGATAACAGATTCTATCACCAGAGCCGAAGTCCTTGTGGGTATTGTAATCAAACATACACCAACCAAATGAACCTGCAATATCTGTCTCTCCAGCTATTGCATTTAAAACATTAGCATGCCTAAGCGCATGCTCCTGTCTATGCTCCTCATCATCAAACATCTTGGTCGGATACATATGTCCATTGTATTCCGTAACCATGTATGGCTTTTCAGGGGCTGAAGTAATGTCACTTTTTTTACTGCAGCCTTTGTTATCTCCTGAATGAACGAAATCATTGTAGGTATAAACATCTTCAAGTAAATTGCTCTTTGGGATGTATCTAACGCCACCAGTTGGTCGGGTCGGATCATATTTATGCGCCACTTCATTTGTACGTTTATAAAACTCATCATTATCTACTGATTCGTTTATACGAACTCCCCAGAGGATAATTGATGGATGATTTCGATATTGTAAAACCATATCCTTGGTGTTGTTGACCGCAATATCCTGCCAGCCTTCATCACCAATATGCTGCCAGCCTGGTATCTCCGTAAAAACCAAAAGGCCGAGCTTGTCACACTCGTCAATAAAGAAATGCGACTGAGGATAATGAGAAGTTCGCACAGCATTAACTCCAAGCTCCTCTTTTAAAATCTTGGCATCCAGTCGCTGCATAGATTCTGGCATAGCATAACCTACATATGGATATGATTGATGTCTATTTAGTCCTCGAATCTTTACCTTGCGACCGTTCAAATAATATCCATTTCCTGTAAACTCTGAGCTTCTAAAGCCAATATTGGCAACATGCTCATCCGCAATCTCATCGTCGATTAAAAGCTGTGTTTTAACTGAATAAACCTTTGGACTTTCGATATCCCATAGCTTCACCTGGCTAGGCGCAGATGTAATGCTAAGGAAATATCCATCCTCACGCTCCTCTAATCCACCTACGGGCTGTGAGATAATCAGCTTGTCATCAATGTACTGCTTGATAAAAACATGCTCATCAAAAGCTAAAGCAAAAATCTCTTTTGTAAAATAGAACTCTGTCTTAAGAATTCCCTGCACATTCATCATTCGAATCTGCTTAGGACTTCTCTTTCTAGTAGATATTCTCTCTAGTAAAGAAGGCATAAGGAACACTTCTTTAAAATGTGCCTTTTCCTTAACTTCAAAATATACATCGCGATAAATACCGCCAAAAGTCATGTAATCAATTACATAACCAAAAGGTGGCTGGTTGAGGGTCTCATTTGAATCCACTCTTACAGTGATGAGATTCTCCTGCCCTAATTTTAACGCAGATGAAATGTCGGCCGTAAAAGCCGTATATCCACAATCATGATGCTTTACATGCGTGCCGTTAACATAGACATCACAGCTATGTCCCACACCCTCAAAGGTAAGATATACATCCTTGGCTTCCCATTGAACAGGTGCAAAAATATTCTTTTGATAAGCGCTCACCATTTGGTAAATCGATTCATCAAAATATGAAAGTGGTGTTTCTTTTACAGTATGAGGAATGTTAATCAGCGTACTCTTCTCCATTGGCTGATCAATCATGTCCTCGGTAAATTCTTCGTTAAATCTCCATTTTCTATCTAGGTATATTTTTTGAGTCATCTATTCTCCCTTTATTATTCCGTCAACCATTATGTCTACAATATCATTAAGGGCCTTTGGGTAATCCTTACCCGCTGTTTCTAGATAGCCCCCTAGCAAAAGCCTCTCAAGAATGGCTTCATACATTATCTTAAATAATTCCACATCAAATTTTCTGAAGTCGCCATTATTTATACCGTTGTTCAAAAGCTCAAAGGTCTTATCCCAACCGGTGGCAAGTCTATACTGAAGCTTTGCATAAACCTTTGGATACTTTTCTGCCAACTGATTCATTCCCGAATAATCGACTCCACAATGTGACTCAGGAAGAACAGCCAAAATCTTTCTTATCTTTTCAACCGTAGTAAGCGAATCATCATAATAAATCTCATCCTCAGCCGCTTTAATTAAGTCAAATGCATAATCCATCAAATCACACATCAACTCGTTCTTGTCTCTAAAAACAGTATAGATTGTTTTCTTGCTCATCTTCATAAATGTAGCAATGTCATCCATTGTGAATTTAGCGCCTTTTTCCCTGAAAACCTCAAGGGCTCCCTCTAAAATACGTTCTTTCATCTGAAACACTCCTAAAAACTAAAAACTGTACAAACAGTTTCCTTTTACTTAATTTTATCACCCCACGAAAACTAACTCAACCAAAATCCGTTTGAGCATTTTTCACAATATCATAACTTGATTTTTGTTGACAATGCCAAATAAAGATGTTATCATAGCCACGATAAAAAAAGTAAGGAGGAAATAAGAATGAACGAAGAAGTTTCATTACAGATGTACAGTGTATATTCAGACTACGAAAAATATTGCAGAAAGATGAAGTTAGAAGGCAAAGAACCAGTATCATTCTTCAGATACGCATTTGGTCAATTCTAGTAATCGCTAAATTAAATTTACGCAGATTCACGGAGGGCAGCCCACAGGCTAGCTCTTTTTTTGCGCCCTTTTTTCTACCTATAATCATCTCCATCCCCAGCTTTAGTTCTCTACATGGCCCCGCCCCTTAGGTCCCGGCCCCAGCCCGGCATGTGTTTCTCCAGCGAAGAATTTGTATTTTCTAATTCTCGTGTGTCGCTTACTTATTTGCAGGTGTCTTTTCAAAGTTTTACAAGTTTCGGATGAATGTGTGGCTTTGGCGGACAATTTGTAAAAAAATATGTTATCAACTAGCTTAGGAATAATTGCTTTTCGTTGGAAAGAGTTTAGTGGAATTTAAAGTGTTTTTTGATTTGTATAGTCATCAGCCGCTAGGATGGCGGCTGAAAATGCACGCTGAGACAGGATGTCGAATGTGCATTGGTGACTATACAAACAAAAAACACTTTATTAAATTCCACTTAACGAATGTATTCGAAAAGCAATTATCCTAAGACTAGTTGATAACATATAATTGATAATTGTTTTCTGTCCGCCAAGCTTCACACATTCAATTCAACTTGTAAAAGCTATGAAAAGACACCCGCATAAGCTCCACATTCGAGAATAAGAAAATGCAAAATTCTTCTTAAGTCGAAACACATGCAGGGCTGGGGCCGGGACCTAAGGGGCGGGGCCTGTAGGGAATTTTCATGGGGATGGAGAAGCACTATTTTTGAAAAAGGGCACAAAAAATGAGCAGCCTGTGGGCTGCCCATTATGTTATGCGTAAATTTAGTTTTAGCGATTCTTGAAGTATTCGTCGATTGCAGCTGCGGCAGTCTTACCAGCGCCCATAGCGAGGATAACTGTTGCTGCGCCTGTTACGGCATCGCCACCAGCGTATACTGCTTCTTTTGTTGTTGCGCCCTGCTCTGTAGCAATGAGGCAACCCTTCTTGTTGGTATCAAGTCCAATTGTTGTGCTTGAGATAAGTGGGTTTGGTGAAGTACCAAGTGACATGATAACGGTGTCACAGTCAATTTCGTACTCGCTGCCAGGAATCTCAACTGGTCTACGACGTCCTGAAGCATCTGGCTCGCCAAGTTCCATCTTGATAACCTTGCAGCCCTTTACATTACCCTCTTCATCAACGAGGATTTCTGTAGGGTTCTGAAGAAGATCAAAGATAACGCCCTCTTCCTTAGCATGATGAACTTCCTCTGCTCTTGCTGGAAGCTCCTGCTCGCTACGACGATATACAACGTGAACCTCTGCACCAAGTCTAAGAGCTGTACGTGCAGCATCCATTGCAACGTTACCGCCGCCGACAACAACTACCTTCTTGCCGCGAGCGATTGGTGTATCATAACCTTCCTTGAAAGCTTTCATAAGGTTGTTACGTGTAAGGTATTCGTTTGCAGAGAATACGCCATTAGCCTGCTCACCTGGAATGTGCATGAACATAGGGAGACCAGCACCAGAACCGATAAATACTGCCTCGAATCCTTCCTTTTCCATAAGCTCATCGATAGTGATTGAACGTCCAATAATAACGTTCTTCTCGAACTTAACGCCAAGAGCCTTAACGTTCTCTACCTCAGCTTTAACAACCTTTTCCTTTGGAAGTCTGAACTCAGGAATACCGTATACTAAAACACCACCCATTTCATGAAGTGCTTCGAATACTGTAACATCATAACCAAGCTTTGCTAAGTCACCAGCTGCTGTAAGACCAGAAGGACCTGAACCGATAACTGCAACCTTGTGTCCATTAGGAGTAGATGTGTTCTTTGGCTT